>Ga0182027_10007300_pt1 | contig 16317 bp, 10 predicted proteins | sample 712E1DmetaG_FD_121300 | JGI IMG/M metagenome (GOLD analysis project Ga0182027, IMG submission 121300) | Permafrost microbial communities from Stordalen Mire, Sweden - 712E1D metaG (Illumina Assembly) | ecosystem: Environmental > Terrestrial > Soil > Wetlands > Permafrost | place: Sweden...
GGAGTGCCTGGCGAAGGAGGGCGGATCGGGCTGGATCACGGCGGCGGAAGCTTCAACGGCGGCGGAATCCCGTGCCCGGCCTCTAATCCTTATATACTCTATCAATTTAGTATGCTTTATGATTCCATCGTTGCAAGCATGCTTGATTCGGCCAGCTTTGACCATTTTTGACCATTTTTGCCAGAAACTAACCCAAGTGACTTTCCATGAACTATTTACGCATAAATCCAAGCTTTCCAAATCAAGCGCAATCAAGGCTAATCAAGGCTAATCAAGATATTTTTTGCACCAGATTGACCATGAATCCATTACTCCAATACTCCACCAATCCACTGGACTTTTCCCATTTCGCGGTCGAAAACCAGCCGCAATTCGAGTAACTATGTGTTCCCAACCCCGGACATTTCATACTTCCGGGTTCGGAGCGCCGATTTTCAATCGGCTTTCAGCGTCTTCGCGACCACAAAGCCGACTACAAGTCGGCGCTCCGGACTGTTGGCATTTCGTGTGGAGCATGAAATATCCGGGCCAAGACCTTCATGAACTGGCCCTGCTGGCGCCCGTTGCGTCGAAATTGCTGATTGACAACGCCTGCCGGTTTGACATCATGCCGTCAGTATGAGTGTGAGCGTAAAACCATTCTCCCTCACCCGCGCGGCGTCAAAAGCGCCGGCGTGGCGAACAGGTAATTCTCATCAATTCAATCCAATAACATTATGAAACTTTCCATTCGAACCGGCGGCGCCCTGGCCTGCGCCCTGGCCATCTCGGCGTCTGGGCAAACCAAACCCGCGGATCCGTCCGTTCCCCATCTGGAGAAGCGCGGCCTGGCCACTCAATTGATCGTGGACGGGAAACCGTTCCTGGTGCTGGGCGCGGAACCGCCCACCAGCGGACCCTCCAACCCCGAGTACCTGCGGTACATGTTTGAGGTGCAGGCCGCCACGCACCAGAACTCCTCGGCGATTGCCATGGGCTGGGCCTGGATCGAGCCGGAGAAAGGCAAGTTCGATTTCCATCTGGTGGATTTGATGATCGAGGACGCCAAAAAGACCAGCCAGCACATCATCTTGGTGTGGTTCGGAAGCTGGAAAAACGGCGTCTCCGGCTTCGCGCCCCTCTGGGTGAAGGCCGACCAGGATCAGTTTCCGCGCGCGCAAGTCGGGCCGCAGGCCAGAACCGCCGAAAACCTCTCCACCTTCAGCGCGAACAACTGGGAAGCGGATGCCCGCGCCTTTGCGGCCTTGATGCGCCATATCCGCGAGGTGGACAAGTCGCACCGCGTCATCCTGGTTCAAGTGGAGAATGAAATCGGCATTTTCGGCGACACGCGGGACCGGTCTCCGCTGGCCAACCAGGCCTTTGCCGCGCCCGTCCCGGCCGAGTTGATGGACTACCTCCAGAAGCACAAAGGAGAGTTGCATCCGGACCTCCTAAAAGTCTGGGAAGCGGCCGGTTCCAAAACCTCCGGGACGTGGGAAGAGGTATTTGGCAAAGGCACACCGGGGGACGAGATTTTCATGGCTTGGAACTATGCGCGCTATGTCGGGCACGTCGCCGAAGCCGGCAAGAAGGAATACCCGGTCCCGATGTTCGTCAATGTCTGGGGGATTCAAGGCTGGGGGAAGGGTCCGGCCGGCGAGGCGTTTGACCATGTGCTTGACATTTGGAAGGCGGGCGCTCCGCAGGTGGACATGTCGTGCCCCGATGCTTACATGGGAGTGCAGAACGCCGCGACCCGCCTCATCGAGATCACCAAACGCTACACCCGCGCCGGCAATATCTTCTTCACCGTCGAAGCGGAGGACGGCGTCGTTGGCGCCGCCCATGCCTTCTATGCCATCGGCCAGGAGCGCGCCATCGGTTATTCCGGGATGGGCACCGACGGCCTGCTGGAGTGGTTCACCAGGACGGGCATCAATTTGCCGTCCTCCGCCACGCCGGCGGGCAGTGATTCGCCCATCCGGCTGACGGGATTTGGCGGGCCTGACCCCACCAAGCCGCTCCCGCCCGTGCCTCCCGAATATGAAGCGAAGGCGCTTGCCCAGGGGTTCCTGGTCCTTTCCCAAGTTGCTCCGCAGATTCTGGAGCATCAGACCAACGGCACCATCGCGGGAGTCGCGCTGGACAGAGGAAGGCCGAACGACAAGGTGAAATTGGGGAATTACATCATCAACGTGGAGTTGCCGCATGGTCGCGGCTCGACCAATGTTCCCAACATCATCGGCTACGGTGTCTTCATGACGCTCGCCCCGGACGAGTACCTGCTGGCGGGCAACAATCTGTTCGTGACTTTCACGCCGGACTCGCCGGGGCCGCCCATTGCCGGTTTGGGCGAGCAGGCCGCGGGCCGCTTTGACAGGAACGGCAAGTGGGTGACGACGCACTTCCTGGGAGGCGACGATTCCGGTTTTTCATCCGCCCCTCCGCCGGGCCAGTCCGGCAGCGTGGTCCGCCTTGAGTTCGGCGAACACGCCATCCAGCGCGTGAAGCTATACCGGTACCGATAAGCCCCTGCCATTATTTCAGCAGGTCAATCTGCACTTTGGCGGGGTCGTCCACGCCCAGTTCCAGCATCGCGGCGTTGTGGTAGAGTTCGTCGTTGGGCTTGCCCGCGCTCATCTTGCGGGCCGCGCGCTCGCGGTCCAATTCCTGAATCGCCAGCACGTCCAACGCCACCGGATCCTTGCTCATCCAGATCTGGTTCAATGCCGTGGCGTAATGAAGGCTGCTCGTGGTCTCCCCCTGATACTGCCCAATCAGCGCGTCGGTGATGCTCAAAACCACATGATCGCTCAAGGCCGGCAACGCGTAAATCTCCGGCACCGCCTCGGCCAGTCGCGCCGCCTGCGACTCGAAGCGGACAAAGTTGTCCACGCTGCCGGCGGCCAGGCTGTAGAGGTTCCCGGTGGCTCCCGCCAGGTTGTGGTTGAGCAGCGGGGTGATGGTGATGATCTTGGTCAGATCGTCCGTCAACAATTTGCTCACATAGGATTTGCGTCCGGTCTTGGTTCCGTTCTTGTCAAACTCCAAATCGCCGGCGACCAGTTCGCCCAGCAGCTCCTTGTCGTAAAAAGCCTTCTCGTTGTAGCCGCGGTCCGCGCTGCCGGCCAGGCGGACATCGTAGCGCTGGGCCAAATCGTCGAAACCGGCCGCGCGCAAGTCCGCCAGTTGGCGGTCCCAGATGACGATGTTGTGAGAGGGCAGTCCGGCGGCGAGAAGCCCGCGCACGACCGCGCTGACCACAGCGGGCCGGGTCCCGCTGGCCGGCCCCGGCGCGCAATAGACCTTGAGGCCGACGACATCCTGAGTGGAAACAAACGAGCGCCAGGCCTGGACGACATCCTCCTTGCCGGCGAGCTTGGAGACGGCGCGGTTGACCATATCCTGCACGAGGGCCGGCTGCGGCTCGAAGGCCGAGGTGGCCTGCGCGTCTTCCACCATCACCACCCTGGGCTGGACCGGCGGCGCGCCCGCCCGGGCCAATCCGCCGCCGCGCCCGGAAAGAATCGCGGCGGCCGCCAGACCCGTCATCCCAAATACAAAAAGTTTTTTCACAGTCTGCCTTCGGTGCCTCTTGACACCATCGGCGGGGAATGCTACCACGCAGGCCGGATGCTGACGATAAGAAAACGGGGACGCAGTGTGCTTGCCATCATCGCCGCCGCCTGCCTGGTTCTGACCGGTTGCGGACCGCCTGGTTTCCGTGCCTTGCGCAAGGGCGACCGGTTGATTCAATCGGGCAAGTATGAGGAGGCCATCCAGCCGCTGACGCAGGCGACTAATTTGCTCGCCAACGAGGGATTGCCGGCGCAGGCCAAGGCGCGCAATCTGCTGGGGCTGGCGTACCACGGCGCCGGCAAAGCGGCCAGCGCGCGCGCGTGTTATGAGGCGGCGCTGGCCCTGGACCGGAACGCCGCCGCGGAGGCGGATTACAACTTGGGCTGTCTGGAGCTGGAGCAGACCAATTTGGCTGCGGCCAAGGACGCCTTAACCACTTACACCACCGTGCGCGCGCGGGATTTGAACGGGTATATGAAACTGGGCATGGCCAATTACCGGCTCGCCATGGCCAGCGCCGAGAGCGCGCGCCAGGTCCATTTCGAGAACGCGCGAAAAGCCTATGACACCTCCCGGCGCATCAAGCCCACCGCCGAGGCCTGGAACAATCTGGCCATGATTGACCTGCTGCGCAGGCCCAAACCCTCCCGCGCGGTGATCTCCAATGTGGTCGCCGAATTCAAGGCCGCCCTGGATTACGATACCAATTATGCCCCCGCCTTGCTGAATCTCGCGGTCGTTTATGATCCGGCCGGCGATTACAAGTATGGCGACGTCCAGTCGGCCACGAACGCTTACCTCAAATATCTCGCGTTAAATCCGCCGCCTCCCCATGCCAAAGAAATAGTTTTGCTGGTGTCCAACATGGACCGGGCAAGGAAGTTCACCGTGAAAGGTCCCGGCCTTGCGCCGGAGCAACCGGCCACCGGTATCACCCTTTCCACCAACGGAATGACCATCGTCCGGCCGACGAATCCGCCCCCGCGCGCGACAACGCCCATTCCCGCTCTGCCGCCCGCGCCCGCCCCCGCGCCCGCCGGGGTTAATCCTCCCCAGGTCGCCGTTCTTCCCGCGCACGCTCCCGCCGTGACCAACCCGCCCACGGTCGCCATCCTTTCCACAGCCACGACCGCCCCGACCAACCCTCCGCCGGTAGCCATCCTGTCCGCGTCCAAGCCCGCGGAGCCGCCGCCACTCCGCCCTGCCACAGGCGAACCCGAGTCGAACACCACGGTTTTGCCGTCCCACAGCGGCTCTTCTCCGGGCGGCGCGAGCACGGCGCCCGCGACGGAAAGCACCGCCGCGGAAACCAACGTTCCGCTCACCTCAACCGCCGTCCGCAAGCCCTCCTTGTTGGCCCGGCTGTTTGGCGCAAAGCCCAAGCCGGTGGAAAGCGGCGCGGAACCCGCCGCCGGCGCCTCCGGGAGCCTGGCGAGGGTTACGCCGCTGCCCGCGCCGCGCGCGGTGCTGCACTATGCCGCGCCGGCGGTCAGCACCAATTCAGGCAACCGCGCGGAAGCCGAGCGCCTCATCAGGGAAGGCGCCGCCGCCGAAAAGGAGTCCCGCTGGCAGAATGCGCTGGATAGTTATGGGGAGGCGGTGAAGGCCGACCCGGCTTGCTACGCGGCCTGCGAGGCGCTGGGCATGGCGGCCATCAAGTCGGAACAATATGCCATCGCCCTGGAGGCGTTGCACCACGCCCTGGTTCTCGATGCGCAGTCGGCCAATGCGCGTTACGGCTATGCCTGGGCGCTGGAAAGAAAGGAATATCTTCAAGACGCCGCCAACGAATTGGAGCAATTGCTGGCCCGGCATCCTGAGGAAACCCGCGCCCATCTGCTCCTGGGCAATCTCTACGCCCAAAAACTCGGCCAGCCCGATTTCGCGCGCGGACATTACAAGAAAGTCCTGGAACAGGACCCGCGCAGCGACCAGGCGGCGGCCCTTCGCGCCTGGCTGCAAAACAACCCGGAACCTTGAGGCGGGATGATTTTCAACTCGCGCATCCGGCAGCAAACCTGCTATACTCAATTCTGTCATGTTCGATCAAGTCCAGGATTTCTTTAGAAATCTCGCCTTCAGCTACGTGGATGCGATAGTGCTGGCCTGGCTTGTCGTCGGGTTGCTGCGCGGGCGCAAGCACGGCATGACCCAGGAGCTTCTGCCGGTGCTCAAATGGGTGGGCATCGTCCTGTTGGGCGGTTATTTTAATCAGCCCCTGGGAGCCTTCATCCGGGAGAACACGGCCGGCTCGTTTACCGGGCTGTGGTCCCTCATCACCGCCTATGTCCTCATCGCCTTGATCGTGACCCTGGTCTTTGCCTTACTCAAGCATTGGCTGGGCGACAAACTGACCGGCAGCGACCTGTTCGGCCGTTACGAGTATTATTCAGGGATGCTCGCCGGCCTGGTCCGCTTCACCTGCATGCTGCTCGCGGTCCTGGCGGTCATGCATTCCCGCATTGTGACCCGGGCGGAACTGGACGCCATCAACGCGCAGATGAAGAAGAACTTGGATGACATTCACCCGCCCCGCTACCTGTATGGCAGCGTCGAGCAGGCCATTTTCTCCCAATCCATTTCCGGCAAGTTTGTCCAGGAGAATCTGCCCGACATCCTCATCCCCACCATCACGCCCCAGGAAGCCCCCAAGAGCGACTCTTTCAAGAAGAAGTTGCAGGACGCCATTGATAATCCAATGGGAGCGGGCAAGAAGTAAGCGAGCCGCCGTCCGCCCCGGGTGAAATGATCTCCGCCGCCACCAAAGAGCAAATTCGGGCCGCAAACGATATTGTGGACGTGATCGGCGGCTACATTCCGCTCAAACGCGCCGGCGCCAATTTCGTCGCCCTCTGCCCCTTCCACAAGGAGAAATCCCCCAGCTTCAACGTCAGCCCCCAGCGCCAGTTCTTTCATTGCTTCGGCTGCCACAAGGGCGGCGACGTTTTCACCTTCGTTCGCGAATATGAGAACATTGATTTTATGGACGCCGTGCGCCGCCTGGCCGACCGCGCCCGCATCCCCCTCGAAATGGAGTCACCGGACGGCCAGCCGCAATCGCGCCATCTCAAGGACCAGCTCCTGCAAATTCATGAGCAAATTACCCAACGCTGGCAAACCGCCCTGGCCGGCGATTCGGCTGCCCAGGTCGCGCGCGATTACCTCGCCAAACGCGGTGTCTCCGCCGAAGCCGTCCAACTCTTCCGCCTCGGCTTCGCCCCCGATCTCTGGGACGACACGGTCAATTGGGCCAAGAGCAAACATTTTGACGCCGCCACCGTCGAACAGGCCGGGCTGATTCTGCGCAAGGAGGGTTCCGACCATTATTACGACCGTTTCCGCGGCCGGTTGATTTTTCCCATCTGCGACGAACAGGGCCGCGTCATCGGGTTCAGCGGCCGGGTGTTGAGCGGGGACGAAAAGACCGCCAAATACGTCAACTCCCCGGAAAGCCCCATCTTCACCAAGGGCCGCGTCCTGTTCGGGCTGGACAAATCCAAACGCGCGATCCTGGACGCGAAATGCGCCGTCGTTTGCGAAGGCCAGCTCGATCTGATCGCCTGTTTCATGGCGGGCGTGAAAAACATCGTTGCCCCGCAGGGCACCGCCCTCACCGCCGACCACGCCCGCATCCTCAAACGCTATGCCGAAGAAGTGGTCCTCTGCTTCGATTCCGACAACGCCGGCCAGAACGCCGCCGTGCGCTCCCTGGACAGCCTCCTGGCCTCCGGCCTGGCTGTTCGCGTCGCCTCCATCCCCGCGCCCCACGACCCGGACAGCTTCATCCGGGAATCGGGCGGCCCGGCCTTCGCGGAAATCATCCAGAATGCCCGGGGCTTCTTCGATTATTATTTGGACCGGCTCTGCGGTTCCAACGACCTGGCTGCCGACCGCGGACGCCGCGCCGTGGTCCAAGCCATGTCGGAAGCCGTCCACAAGACCGGCAGCGCCGTTTTGCTGGACACATACGCCCAGAAAACCGCCTTGCGCCTCGGAGTCTCCGCCGAATCCATCCGCCAGGAATTCAAGAAAACGGCCCGCTCCGCGCCCGCAGTCAGACAGGAGCATCCCGAACCCGAAGCGGAGGACATCCCCCGTCCGTCGCCCCAGGAAGCCGGCCTTCTCCGCCTGTTGCTGGAAAACGATTCCTTCGTGGAATGGATTGCCGCCCATTTGGATTTGGATTGGCTCGCCCACCCGGTCGTGCGCGAGATTGTCACCGGCCGGCTCCGGCTGGAAGAGGGCCATTCCTGGCCGGGCGTGGCCGCCTGGCTTTCCGAAATGGACAACCCCGGCTGGCGGAACTTGATCACCGAACTTCTGGTGGACAACCGACCGCTGCCCAATCCCGAGGCCTGGCTCAGAGGCTCCCCCACCCGCGGCGGCGTCGTCAAGAATCTGCGCGACAACTACATTGACCGCCAACTGGCAGCCCTCAACCAGCGCCTGGCGTCCGCCGCCTCGGACGATGCCGCCACGCTCGATCTTCTGCAAAGAAAGGCCCGGTTCAACCAGCTCAAGCAGCAACCCTTGGCCCCCCGAAAGGCCTGAGATTTCCAACCATCCTCAATCCGCGATGGCGGAGGCTGGTCGGATCGGTCGGATCCGTCGGATCCGTCGGATCCGTCGGATCAGTCGGATCAGTCGGATCGGACAATCCGCAATCCGCAATCCACATTTTTTGCTCCTGCTCCCGAATTCCACCATTGCATTCCGCGGCGTTTTTGTCCACGATGGTGCTTGCCAAATGCGCTCGCGGCTTTAGAGTTATCGGCTCGCTTTGGATATTATGAATTTGCATGGTTTGAAGTTTTTGCTGGCGGACCCGGCCCCGACAAGCCAAACGGTGCCGGATCCCCGCGCCCAGATGCTCAATACCGTCCTCCTCTTTGGCGGCATTGGGCTGATGATGTGGCTCATGCTCTTCCGGCCCCAGCAAAAACGGGCCAAGGAGCTGGAAGCCATGATCAAAAACTTGCGCGCCGGCGACAAAATCGTCACCAACAGCGGCATCGTCGCGGTGGTGTTGTCGCTCAAAGACAAGACCATTTCCATCCGCTCCAACGACACCAAACTGGAAATCCTGAAATCCGCCGTGGCTGAGGTTACCGAGCACGGCGGCGAAAGCAGCTCATCCTGACCCCCACTCACCCGCATGAACATTGTCACCCGCCATCCTAAATTCTTCTGGGCCTTGATCTCCTTCCTGGTGCTGGGGTCCCTCTGGGAAATGTACCCGCTGACCAACCAAAGCTTGATCACGGAATTCCGGGACCAGGCGGACCGTTCCGCCGTGGACGCCACCTTCGGCACCATTGTCAGCAACGCCATGAGGTTGCAAGCCGCCAAGCCGGACCCGACGCGCGAGTTCACCGATTTGCAGACGGCCATCGGCACCAACGATATCCAGCGCTATTTCCCTTACAACAACGTCCGGGGCCAGGAAGACCCCACCTACACTCTCCTCAATGTCCTCCAGAGAAAAGCCGCCGGCCGAATCCATCTTGGTCTGGACTTGCAGGGCGGCACGGAAATCCGGGTGAGCCTGGACACCAACCATGTTTCCGCCAACGACACCAACCACAACGCCGTCAACGCCTCCGAGGAACGCAAGCGCCTGGTCTCCCAGGCTATCACGATTCTGCGCAGCCGCGTGGACTCGATGGGGGTTGCCGAGCCGCTCATCACCCCGGCGGGAGAGAATTCAATTCTCATCCAGTTGCCGGGCCTTTCCAAGGCCGCGCAGGACGAAGCGACAAACAAAGTCCAAAAAGCAGCCTTTCTGGAGTTCCGCGTCGTTCATCCGCAGAACCGGGAGTTTTTGTCGCAACAGCCTCCGGTGGTGCCCCCGGGATACGAGATCTTAAAGATGAAGCACAAGGATGACGCCGGCAATGTCACCTTCATTCCTTACCTGGTGGAAAAGAAACCGTCCGAAGGGCTGACGGGAAAGTATATCAAACGCGCCGGCGCCAGCCGCGATACCTCCGGAATGCCGGAGGTCAACATCGAGTTCGATGAGGAAGGAAGGCAGAAGTTTGGCAAGCTCACCACGGACAACAATGACGGCTTTATGGCCATCGTGCTGGACGGCGAGATTCAAACCGCTCCGCACATCGAAGAGCCAATCACGGGCGGACGTTGCCGAATCAGCGGAGGCGCGATGGATATTTCGGAAGCCATCTCCACCGCGAACATGCTGGAAAATCCGCTGGAAACCCCGGTGCATATTGATGCCATGAACCAGGTCAGTCCCACTCTGGGCACCGATGCCATTCATAGCGGGGTATGGTCCGCCGTCATCGGCACGCTGGCGGTCGTGGTGTTCATGGCTGTTTATTATCATCGTTGCGGGCTGATTGCCGATTTCGCCATGCTGCTCAACCTGGTCATCACCCTGGGCATTATGTGTTCCATCGGAACCACCCTTTCCCTGCCGGGCATCGCCGGCATCGTGCTCACCGTCGGCATGGCGGTGGACGCCAACGTGCTTATTTACGAGCGGTTGCGAGAGGAAATGGCGCTGGGCAAATCCATGAGAGGGGCGATTGCCGCCGCTTACAGCCGCGCCTTTGCCACCATTTTCGATTCCCACACCACCACGCTCATTTCCGCCATCATCCTGATCTGGATGGGAACCGGGCCGGTCAAGGGATTCGGTGTCACCCTCACCATCGGCGTCGCGTTAAGCCTGTTCACCGCCCTGGTCGTCACCCGCCTGATTTTTGATTTCCTCCTCAGCCGCGGCTGGCTCAACAAAATCGGCATGTTGCACATCATCAAGAACCCGGAATGGGATTTCATGAAATGGACCAAGCTCTCTTACATCGGTTCCGTCGCGCTCATCGTGGCCGGAATCGGCTACGGCTTTTATCGCGGCGGAAACGTGCTGGGGACTGAATTTGCCGGCGGCGATGAGATCACACTCAATTTTACCAACAAAGTCGGTTTGGACGAATTGCGCAAGGCGCTGGATCCCAAGGTGGGCCAGACGCAAATCCAGTATGAAAAAGCCGCCGGGTCGGAAACATTGAAAATCGTCGCGCCATACAGGAAGGCTGGCGTCGTGACCGATACCTTGGCCGGATTTCACAACGCCGGTTTCACCGTCGGCGCCATTTCCACCGTCGGGCCTTCGGTCGGCGAGGACATTACCCGGTCGGCCGTGTTCGCCTCCTTCTTGTCGCTCTTCGGCATTTTGTTTTACGTGGCCTTTCGCTATGAGTTCTCCTTCTCCATTGGCGCGGTGGTGGCCGTGGTCCACGACGTCTTCCTCACCCTGGGCATTTTCTTCATCTCCGGGCGGCAGCTCAGCGCGCCGATAGTGGCGGCGGTGCTGACCATCATCGGCTTCTCCCTCAACGACAAGGTGGTTATTTTCGACCGCATCCGGGAGGATTTGAAATTGGCCATGCGCGGCACGTTCCGCGAAATCATCAACAAGGCGATCAACCAGACATTGAGCCGCACCATCATCACTTCCGGCACGGTCTTTCTTTCCACCATGTCGCTCTATTGGTTCGGCGGCGGGGTGATCAAGGACTTTGCCTTCACCTTCCTGATCGGCATCATCAGCGGCACCTATTCCAGCATTTTCATCGCTTGCGCGCTGGTTCTGTGGTGGCACAAAGGCGAACGTCCCAAGACCGCCGTCCGCGTCGTGGCCGAATCCTCCTCGGCAACCGCTTCCGCCTCCGGCGCCGCCGCCCGTGCCCGCGCCTAATGCCATGGGTGCGCCGTGAATCTTTCTCCGATCAAGAAGAGCCAACCACCTTGGAGTGACGCCTTGAATGGGGCGGTTTTGGAGTGCGGCGGCTTGCCGCCGCTGTTGAAAAGCGGGAGTGCCGGCCAGTCGGCACACTCCAAACAGGCTGAACTATGCCCGCCGGCCATTCTCTTCGAGTTCTTGGTTGTTTTGTCACCTGATTGAAATATCGCTGGTCATTTCCCCAAGCGCCGCCCGCCGGCCTGGCCGCCTCGCTCGCCGCCGCCGCGGGGGTTTCTCCCTTGCTGGCCCAATGCCTGCTCAACCGCGGCATCACCGAGCCGGACCAGGCCGCCCGCTTCTTGCGTCCGCGCCTCAAGGATTTGGCGGACCCGCTGCTGCTCCCCAATATGGCGGCGGCGACGCAACGCCTCCTGCTGGCCCGCCAGCGCGGCGAACCGCTGGTCCTCTTTGGCGATTACGACGTGGACGGCGTCACCTCCACCGCCCTGCTCCTGGAAACGCTCCGCGCGCTCGGCTGGACCGTCCATTATTATTTGCCGCATCGCATGGAGGAAGGCTACGGTTTGAGCCGGGACGGAGCGGAGCATTGCCTGCAAAAACATCCCGCCCCGTTGCTGCTGGCCGTGGATTGCGGCTCGACCGCCACTGAAACCATCGCCTGGCTCGGCGAGAAGGGAACCGGGGTCATCGTGCTCGATCACCACCAGGTTTCCGACCCGCCGCCCCCCGCCGTCGCCCTGGTCAATCCGCGCCTGGCCGATCCGCCCGGACCGGAGTACTGTTCGGCGGGTTTGGCGTTTAAACTGGCCCATGCCCTGGTCAAACAACTGCGCGAAGCCGGCGACCCGGCCGCTGTCAAATATGATGTGCGCCAGCACCTGGATTTGGTGGCGCTGGGCACGATTGCGGACTTGGTTCCGCTGACGGGGGAAAACCGCATTCTCGCCAGCGCGGGACTCGAACGTCTCACGCTGACCCGGCGCCCCGGCCTGATGGCGCTGAAATCGGTGGCCCAATGCCCTTCGCCCATCGGCAGCTACGAGGTCGCCTTTCAACTCGCCCCGCGCCTCAACGCCGCCGGACGCCTCGAAGACGCCGAGGAAGCCTTGCGCCTCCTCCTGGCCGGCGCCGCCGCCGAGGCCGAACCGCTCGCCCGCAGCCTCGATGTGCGCAACCGCCAGCGCCAGCAAATCGAACGCGCCATCGCGGACGAAGTCATCACCGCCGTCCACGCCCGCTTCAATCGGGAAAAGGACTTTGTCATCGTCGAAGGACGCGACTCCTGGCATATCGGCGTGGTGGGCATCGTGGCGGCGCGGGTGGTGAAACGGTTTTATCGCCCGGCGATCATCTTTGGGGGCGACGGCCCTTTGTGGCGCGGCTCGGGCCGAAGCATCGAAGGATTTGATCTGGCGGCGGCGTTGCGGAGTTGCGACGCCCTGCTCCTGCGGCACGGCGGCCACAGCATGGCGGCGGGCGTCACCGCCCAACCCGCCCAAGTGGACCTGTTCCGGGCGCGCCTGAACGAATTGGCGCGGCTGGCCTTGAAGCCCGAACAACTCGAGCCTTCCCTCAAGCTGGACGCGGAAGTTGCCGGGTCCGACTTGACCGTGGACCTGGCGGAGCAACTGGACGCGCTGGCGCCGACCGGCCAGGGCAATCCGCCGGTGCAATGGATGATTCGCGGCCTGGCCCACCGGCAACCGCCGCAACGAATGGGCCGGGAAAACCAGCATGTGAAATGGCGCTTGACCGACGGCCAATCCTTCCTGGAAGCCGTCTGGTGGAACGGCGGCGAAGCCCCGGCGCCGGCCGGCCGTTTCGACCTCGCCTTCACCCCAACCCTCAACGAGTACCAGGGCCGGCGCTCCGTGCAATTGCGCGTTTTGGACTGGCGGCCATCCTTGTAATTGACTCCAAAGTCCGGGGAGATTCAGGCGCTGCCCGCGGGCCGCGGCCCATGCGCCATCCAGTTTCGGGAACGACACCCGGCGCCGGCAATGGAAGATGGGTATTATTCTCCTGCATCGCCGCCGGGTGGCTGAACCTCGCCTGCGGGCGGCTCGGCGGCGGCGGCGGCCGGCGCCTGTTCCTGCTGCACTTCGGCCAGGGTCAGTTGGTCGGGCGGGACGGTGGCCAGGCCGGGGTCGGCTGTCAATAATCCTTCCGGGCGCGTCACGGGGATGCGGCGCAGCTCGTCGGCGGCGGGCAGTTCTTCCAGGCTGCGCAATCCAAAATACTCCAGGAATAAGGGCGTGGTTCCGTAGGTCATGGGGTGGCCCACCACTTCGGCGCGGCCCACTTGCTCGATGAGTCCGCGCTCCTGCAAGGTCGCCATCACCCCGTCTATGGTGACGCCCCGGACTTGCTCGATTTCCGCGCGGGTGATCGGCTGGCGGTAGGCGATGATGGCCAGCGTCTCCAACGCCGGCTGCGAGAGGCGCGGCGGCCGCGCCTTCAATCCCACCAGTGCAATGACCCACGGCGCGTATTCCGGCTGGGTGACAAACTGCCACGCCCCCGCCACGCAGGCCAGACGGTAGCTGCGCCCGGCCGCTTCGTGCTCGCCGCGCAATTGTTCCAACGCGGCCTCCACCTCGTCCTCCTTCGTTTTTTTGAACGGCTTGGCCTCGTCGCCGTGCTCGGCGGCGGCGGCCAGGAGATCGCGCAGTTCTTTGGACGCGAGCGGTTTTTGGGCGGAAAACAGAATGGCTTCCAAGATCAGTTTCAGTTCCATGTTCAGGCAGTCACCGGTTGGGCCGGCGCCCGGGTGATTTCAATTTCGCCGAAGTCTTCCGGCTGGGTGCAGACGAGTTGTTTGAGCCGGATCAATTCCAGCAGCGCCAAAAAGGTGCAGACCACTTCGGAACGGCTGCCGGCGCTGGCAAACAAATCCGAAAACTTCACCACGCCCCGCTCCGCCGTCAACTGGAGCAGGTATTCGATTTTTTCGCTCACTGACCACGGGTCCTCAAAAATCTCGCGCCAGCCTTCGCGCTGGCCGATTCGTTTGAGCACGCCGTGGACGGCGTTGATGAGATCGAAGAGGGATGCCTCCTGTCGGCGCGCGGCGGGCGCGGGGATCTCGGGCCGCGCCGGCAGGCGGGGATAAGTGTTTTCCTGCTCGATTTCCCGCACCTGGAGCAGGGCGGCGGCGTCCTTGAATTTTTTATAGGCCACCAATTGGCGGATCAGTTCCCAGCGCGGGTCTTCGCCTTCGTCCTCTTCGCCCGGGGGCGCTTGCAGGTCCTTGGGCAGCAACTCGCGGCTCTTGATATACATGAGCGTGGAGGCCATGACCAAAAACTCCCCGGCGACCTCCAAGTCCAGCAGCCGCATCACCTCGATATATTCGATGAATTGCGTGGCCAGCTTGGTGAGGTTGACCTGGTAAATGTCCACCTCCTCCTTCTTGATGAGGTGGAGCAGCAAATCCAGCGGCCCTTCAAACACTTCGAATTTGATTTTGTATTCGGCCATGGCGAATACCCGAATGCTAGAACCGCCCTCCGCGGTTTGGCAACGCTAGAGATTGCCACGCTTGCCATCCATTCGTCACATCCTTCCCATCCCTCCCATCGTTTGGCAATGCTAGAGATTGCCGCGCTTGCCATCCTTTTGCCTCCCCGCCCCTGGCGCGGCAGACAACACCGCCACCCGCGCCGCCAGGGGCTTCCGCGCCGCGTGCCGAAACAGGGTGCAATTTAAGGCAAAGAATTGCCAAATGATGGTGAGAGGCATTCGTGCGATCCGATCAATCTTCCCTATTATGAAATCCGGTTTCACAGCGCGTCTGATCGCGTTGTTTTTGATGCTGTTGCCGACGGCCGCTTTCGCCACAGCCACCGCTTATGCCCCTTGCCCGGATGCGGCGCCCGGCACGGCGCACCAGATGACGGTGGACGGCCAGCCTGTGTTCGCGCATACCTTTTTCACGCCAGTTAAAATAAACCGGTTTCGATCTCATGGTCCCTGCCAAATTCGAGCCATAAATACTAAACCCAGGAGAAACAAAAAATGAAATCCCAAATCTCAGCACATCTGATCGCATTGCTGGTGATGCTCTCACCGGCGGCCGCCTTCGCCGCGGCCACCCCTTACCCCCCCTACCCGAACGCTGAGGCCAGCATGGCTTACAAGGTGACGGTGGACGGCCAGCCTGTCTTCGCGCATCATTTTCTAACCTACGACCAGTTCAACTGGATGGATTACGCCAGTTTCTCGATGACGGGAAAGGTCCATGTGGAGATCACATGCATGGTCAGCGACCGGAAGGTGATGACCTGCAACATCCGGCCGCTGATCTATGGCATCCAGCCGAAGATTGACGGCAACAAGGTCAGTTTCGACCTGGATCAGCCGCGGTATCTGGTCATCTTCTTCAACGACGAGCCGGCCTTCTACAACACCGGGTTGTTGTTGTTTGCCGAGCCGCCGGAGAAGAAGCCGGCCAAGCTGGGCGATCCGGGCGTGGTCAACATTATGGACTACAAGGTCGACAGCACGGGGAAGACGGTGGAAACGGCGAAAATCAACCAGGCCATCAGCGAGGTTTCGGCCAAGCCCGGCGGCGGCACGCTGTTTTTCCCCAAGGGCATCTACCAGACGGGCACCGTCGTCATGAAAAGCAACGTCCGGTTCTACGTGGACGTGGATGCCGTGATTCTGGGTTCCACCAATCACCTGGATTACGCGCAGCGGCACGCCTTCGTGTCCTTTGACGCTTGCACCAACGCCAGCCTGGCGGGGCGGGGCAGCTTCGACGGGCAGGGCTATCCGTACCTGTGGCACGACGTTCAGCCCGACACCGGCGACGGCAAGGCCAGGGAGCTGGGTGGCAAGGTGATAGATCCTCATCGAACGGGGATCAATGGCTACGCCGTCAACAACTGCCGCGACGTTTCCTTCGACGATTTGTTGCTCCTCCGAGTCTCTTATCATGACATCAACGTCAATAACTGCGAGAACTATTCCAACCACAACATCAAGATCGTCAACCGCAAGCAGCAGTATCATGACGATGCCTA
>Ga0182027_10007303_pt1 | contig 16314 bp, 12 predicted proteins | sample 712E1DmetaG_FD_121300 | JGI IMG/M metagenome (GOLD analysis project Ga0182027, IMG submission 121300) | Permafrost microbial communities from Stordalen Mire, Sweden - 712E1D metaG (Illumina Assembly) | ecosystem: Environmental > Terrestrial > Soil > Wetlands > Permafrost | place: Sweden...
TCCTGGCTGGTTAGCCCGGGCGCTGGTCATCGTGCTGCTATTGGCTGGTCTGGGCGAAACCACCTGGCAGGTACGCAATGATTTCAAACGCACCGATTATCGCAGCCAGGCACAATTCTGGGCGGATCTGGGTAAAAAATTACAGGGCACCGACTCGCTGGCACTGACCGAAGATTATAACGGGCGGCTTTCCTACTGGGGTTGGGACGATGCCACCTATATGCCGGCGATGAACGAACTGGTCCATCGCGCACTTTCCGGTCATGACGCGGATGTAGCAGCCACTTTCGCTGCCGTGTCTCAGGGCAAACAGTTCTTCCTCGTTACGCTGATGGATGACCCCACCATGACCAGCGGCTTAATGGATTACCTGATGCAAACTTATCCAATCTATGATCAGGGCAGTGGCTACATCATTTTTGATCTGCGCACAAAGAAGTAACCGTAAAAAAAAGAGTCTCTCTTGAGACTCAATTTTTTATCGCATAAATATTGCGTATAGGTTATTGTTGTTTGATACCCATACCCACCGCTGAAAGGCAGGGGAGGGATCACCCTCCGATGCTGACTCCGATGAGACGGCCGATGCCAAAGGTGACAGCTGCTGCCAGCAATCCAAAGAGCACCATGCGCATCCCCGAAAACCATACGGAGCGGCCGGTGAACAGCGTGATAACCGCGCCTAGCAGGAACAACCCCACCGCAGATACAGCGATGCTGACAAAAACAGCGGTCATGCCGGTGAGAAAGAAAAACGGGGAGAGGGGAAATATGGCACCCAGAGTGAAGAGGAAGAACGAAGTAATGGCGGCTTCCCAGGCGGAACCGCCCAGTTCATCCGGATTGATGCCCAATTCTTCGCGTGCTAGCGTATCCAAAGCGGTATCTTTGTTGGCCAGCAGTTGGTTGGCCATGTTCTGTGCGGCTTCCTGGCTGATGCCGCGGGTCTGATAGATCAATGCCAGCTCCTGGATCTCTTCGGCCGGATTTTGTTCGATTTCTTCGCGTTCTGTGCTGATCTGGAAATTATAAAGCTCGCGGGAAGATTGCACCGAGAGCCACTCTCCCAGTGCCATCGAAATGGAACCGGCCAGCAATCCGGCGATCCCCGAGATCAATACAGCTTTGCTGCCAACGGTAGCCACCGTTGCACCGGCCACACCCATGACCAGGCTGAGGTTCGACACCATGCCATCATTGGCTCCCAGCACGGCCGCCCGCAGGGAATTCCCACCGGTCGAGCGGTGCCGGCCTTCGAGTTTCGCTAGCGCCGAACCAGAAAGGCCACCTTTGCTCGAACCAATGATCTGGTTGATCAACATGGAATGAGATTGCTCTTCGCCTTTCATGCTCACCGCCCCATCCATTTTAGAATAATCGACGATCCCGGTCCGTTCCATGTTTTGGATGGAAGGCAGGATCATCGCCGGCCCAAAACGTCGTGCCAGGCTAGCCAGAGTGCGTGTGCGCCAGTCTGGTTTGAATTCCGGTAACACGAGCCCATTTTCCTTGGCTTTTTGTTCCCATTTTTTGGCATGGGCAGTCTCTGTCTTGGCGATCCGCCGGTACACCTCGGCAAGACGTGCGTCTTTTTCTACTTCAGAAAGTGTTTGATACAAAAATGTGCTAGATCGTTCATCCAGATAAGCAGCAATGATCGGATCTTGTTTTGTCATCGGTTTCTCCAGTCAAGAAAAAAGCTAATTTAATTTTACGTCAATCTTTGGATTGAGGAGATTAATAATTACCGGCTGATCTTTTTTGTCGAAGCCCGCAAGACCAGTTCGCTTTGCAACAATATCTTTTGAGGTTCCTTGTTTGCGCCCGGCTCTCCCTCTGCTTTCAATAAGTTGAGCATCATCGTGGTGGCAGTGGCTCCGAGTTTGTCCTTAAACTGGCGTACGGTCGTCAGGGGCGGGTACAGGTAAGCCGCCACGGCAATGTCATCAAATCCCGTGATCGAGATATCTTCGGGAATTCGCAACCCGGCTAGATGAATCGCACTGTAGACGCCTATCGCAAGAACGTCGTTGTAGCATACAATTGCAGTCGGGGTGGGTTTTTGAGCTAACAAGGCAAGTGTTGCTTCGAACCCGGCTTGTAATGTTTCCTGGTGAGAGGTGTACACGAAAGTTTCATTGATGGGCAACCCGGATTCGTGCATTTCCTGACGAAATCCCTTCTCGCGTTCCAACGAAGTTCTCCCACCGACTGAATTTCCCAGGAAGGCAATCTCACGATGTCCCAGTTCGATCAGGTGGTTTGTCGCCAACCGGATGCCATTAATATCATCGTTGTACACCAAGTAAGGCGAATTCGTGGAACCTTCATTGTTCACGATCACCATCGGCAGGCCATATGTCATTAATAGGTGACTTTGCTTGGGCCTGAACTGTGGAGCACAGATAATAACCCCGTCCACTCCGCGCTGGATCATGGCCTGGACAACCTCATTTTCGCGCGTTTTATCCCGGTGGGTGGCAGCGATAAACAGATTATAGTTGGCTGCATGCGCCACTTCATCGATACTATGCAATACCTCACTCCAGAAGGGGTCGTCCAGGTTGCTGACGATCACGCCCAATGCATGTGAGTGACGGGTTTTCAAACTGCGTGCGGCGGCGCTGGGAATGTAACCCATCTCAACAGCCAGCGCCTGGATGGTCGAGATCGTCTCTCTTGAAATGGCCGGATGATTGTTCAAAGCCCGTGACACTGTTGCGTGAGATACCCCGGCTGCTTTCGCAATATCCTTGATCGTAACCGCCATAATCTTCTCCGAAATCATTGCCTGGTAATTTCTATTGATGGCTTTCGCTGATACCAATCCATTATGCTCCCATTTTTAGAAATCCGACCATGGTTTTATGAAATTAAAGATCGCCTGTACCGAAAACCGGTCGGACTCTGGAAGAAATGATTTCTGGACGATATCGCTCCAGCTTTACTTTGCTCGATCTTTACCGATTCCACCTTCGATTTCGGTGAGTTTCACCGGTCGACCTTCCAGGTAGGACCGTTGAGCTGCTAATCCAATCACAACAGGTTTTCGGGCATCGTAGCCGTTCACAGGCGGCTGCTCGCCTGACCGGACGCAGGCAATGAACTGAGCCATCTCCGTTATGAAGGATTCGCGATAGCGCTCCAGGAAAAACAACACCGGTTTGGCCAAGGCGACCTGGTCGGCATTGCTGTAAATCAGACTGTCCTCGAGGTTATTCTGGGCTTGCACCATCCCCGCGGAGCCAAACGCTTCGATGCGTTGGTCGTAACCATAAACGGCCTGGCGGCTGTTATCGATGGTACCCAGGGCACCGTTCTTGAATTTCAGGGTGATAATGGCAGTGTCAATATCCCCGGCATCACCGATCCTGGGATCTACGAGCACATTCCCTACCGTATAGACCTCTTCGATTTCCCCAAACAGGAATTGAGCCATGTCAAAATCGTGGATGGTCATATCGAAGAAGATGCCGCCGGAAAGTTTAGCGAATTCTGGGGTGGGCGGATGTGGATCGCGGCTGGTGATGCGCAGGATGTGCGGGGCACCGATCTTGCCCGCCCATATCATATCGTGGGCATGTTTAAAGCTGGCATCGAATCGTCGGTTGAAACCGATCTGTAGCTTGACCCCGGCCTTTTCGACCTCTGCCAGCACCACATCGATCTGCTTTAGATCGTAGGCAATCGGTTTCTCACAAAATATTTGATTTCCCGCTTGAGCCGCCTCAACGATGTGCTGCGCATGTAAAGCAGTGGGTGAGCAAATGGCAACGGCATCGATTGTACGGTCCTTGAGAATTTCATGGTAATCACCAATCGCCCAGCCAACTTGTAGGCGGGCGGCCAACTCCTGGGCGGCTATTAAATCTGGGTCGGAGATGGTAACAACCTTTACCCCTGGGATGCGGTTGGCCAGATCTTCGGCATGGATTTTGCCAATGCGACCCGCACCGATCACACCAACATTTATGATCTGAGGTGAAACCATTTTTTCCTCCTGTTTCGGTTTTAGTTTTCGTTATAACCCGAGCGATCGCAGAAAAACCCGATTCCGTTCTGCCGAGGCTTTTGGGCTACCCATTCCGGGAAGCACGTCCTGCTCGACCACTCCCCAGCCGTTATAACCCGATTCGGCTAAAACCGCCATGGCTGACTTGAAATCCACTGCCCCCTTTCCCAATTCACAAAAAATTCCCGCCTTGACAGCCGCAAAATAGTCCTGCCCGGAACGAGCGACTTTCTGAGCCACTTCTCTTGAAAAATCCTTAAAATGAAAATGCCAGATGCGGGTTGTATATTGTTTCAGACAGGTAACAGGGTTACCGCCGCCAAAACAATAATGGCCGGTATCCAGGCACAGACCGACCAAATTGGGATCAGTCAGCGCCAGCAGCCGGTCGACCTCAAATGGGGTTTCGACATAACCTGCGCAGTGGTGATGAAACACACAACGCAGCCCGGTGTCACTCCGCACTCTTTCTGCCGTTTTGGTCACGCCTTCTGCGAATATTTGCCATTGTGCATCGGTTAACCCCATTTCAGGAAGGATGCGACCGGCATTCCGGGTACGTAGCAGATCTTTGCCATTATCATCCGCCAAAATGATCAAGGGAGTACTTCCCTCCACGGCAGCCAGTAATCGGGCCACCTTCAATGCTGATTCCGCTCCAGCAGCATGGTTGGCAGTTTCTTTAAACCCCACCGGCACGAATGCTCCCACCAGGCTCAATCCACGTGCGTGTAATTCTTTGGTTAAGACTTTGGAATCGGTGGGCATGAATCCCCAATCACCCAATTCCGTCCCCGCATAACCTGTTTCTTTGATCTCATCGATCACACGCTGGTATGCGGGCGCATCACCCTCCAGATCGAACTCAAGGGCACCCCACGAACATGGCGCATTCGCAATCTGCATTTTCAACATCATATTCACACTCCTAAAATTGTCGCGACCAATCTGTGAACCAACGTTCCACTACGACCTTGGTCTGGGTGAAGAATTCCACAGCATGTTTTCCTTGTCCGTGGAGTACGCCAAAAAAGCTTTCCTTCCATCCGCTGAAGGGGAAATAGGCCATGGGAGCAGCCACGCCAATATTGATACCGATGTTACCCGCCTGAACTTCGTAGCGCACCTGTCTGGCTACGGCTCCACTGCTGGTGAAGACGCTGGTCATATTTCCATAAATACCCGCATTCACAAAACGGATGGCATCTTCTAGAGTATTGACCTCTAAAATCGACATCACCGGACCAAATACCTCAGTTCTGGCCAGGATGTTTTCCGGCCTGACATGGTTCAGAATGGTCGGGCGTAAGAAGAATCCCCCTTCGCAGCCAGGGATTCTGGCCTCACGGCCATCGAGAAGCAGGACGGCACCTTCCTCGACCCCGGCCGCGATCAGCCCGCAGATGCGCGTCTTGCTCTGCTGCGAGATTACGGGACCCATCTGGGTATTCGGGTCAAGGCCATTTCCGACCAAACGCGCGCGTGCAGCCTCGACCAGCAACGGCGTAAATTTTTTACCTGCTTCACCCACCATAACAATATTGGAAGCTGCCAGGCAGCGCTGCCCGGCATTGCCATAGACGCTATCCATCACGATTTTGATAGTAGATTCCACATCTGCATCCGATAGCATGAGAATGGGATTCTTAGCCCCTCCCTGTGCCTGGACGCGTTTTCCGTTGGCTGCCGCGCGACTATAGACATGACGAGCAACTGTAGTAGAACCGACAAATGTTATTGCCTGGATCACCGGATGATCCAGAATGGCATCGACGGTCTCCGCGCCGCCGTTTACCAGATTGACCACACCCGGTGGTAGCCCTATTTTTTCCATGAGGTGGAATATCTTGGTCATGGTCATAGGAGTTCGTTCCGAGGGTTTGATCAGCACTGTGTTTCCCGTGGCCAGTGCATAAGGCATGAACCAAAAAGGGATCATGCCGGGAAAATTGAATGGACAGATCGAAGCCACCACTCCGACCGGTTGTCGTATCATGAATTCATCGATCCCGCGGGCAATATCTTCAGAGAATTCACCCATCATCAGGGTGGGGATACCACAGGCCGTTTCCACATTTTCGATTGCTCGCCGCAGCTCCCCACGCGCATCATCCAAGACCTTGCCATTTTCGATGGTGATCAAATGTGCCAGGTCTTCAAAATTGTCCTCCAGGATCGATTTGAGTTTGAATAAATACTGAACGCGTTCGCCGGCCGGTGTTCTCCGCCAGGATTGAAATGCCCTTAGGGCCGCATGTGCTGCCTGGTCGACGTCGGTGGCAGTGGAGAATGGGGTGATTGCTAATAGCTCCCCGGTTGCAGGGTTATGAACTTCAAGGCAGTCAGCCCCGGAGGGTTCTTGCCATTTTCCCTCAATATAGTTAAGTAATTTTTCGGCCATTATTTATCCTTTATTTCACATCGGGGTTCGGCAGCATCAAATCCCGAACAACACCAGTTAGCTCCTGTAGCGCACCCAGGAAGGAGCGTAACGTGCGAACGGTTGGTCCGAAGGAATCGAACTCTTCGATCTTCATCCCATCTTCATCGTAAGCGCGTCTGAAATCCGCGAACTCACGATACAGACAGTCGATGATCTCCTTGGAGACCGGGCGTCTAAAACGCTCCTTGACCTCCACATGAGATTGGTTGAAAAGTTTCTGCCATTCATAGGGGATGGTCAGGATTACATCTCCCCCGATGAATTCGGACCAGTGCAGATGATTGCGGTAAGCAGCCGCCAGCAGTCTGGCGCGGTAATTGTGCTGTTTAAAAAGAGCATGGGCCTTTTTGAATGCAGCCACACCGGCCCAATCGGGATAACCGGGGGTCACCACGATACCGTCACGTCTCTCGAGAACGTGCAGCCAATCATCCAATCGCCCCACCATGATGGTGCATACCGGTGACATCGTTTCCACCGCTAAATGCTCGTCTTCGCGCCGCCGCAATCCACGCTCCACTGCCGCCCCGACTGCCAGCGCTTGAGGCAAACAAAAACAAACCGTCGCGTTGATATTGATGCCATGATAAGTGGCTTCTTCAATGGCAGTGATCCCCGCTTGAGTGGCGGGAATTTTTACCTGAATATTGGGGGCGAGCGTTTCGAAATAGAGTGCCTGCGTCAGTAGCCTATCGGCGTCGCGGTAGAAAGCCGGGTTGGTTTGGATAGAGAGGCGTCCCGCCAGTTGCCTGGAATGCTCGAATATCGGCCGCAAAAGGCCTGCCCCGCGGACAGCCATACTTTCGATCAGCTTCCATGTAACCTGTTCCTCCGACCACGTCGGATGGTCCGCGATCGACCCAAGAATTTTTTCCTGCCAGTACGGCATCTCTTTCTTGAGCAAGTTCAGAACGATCGATGGGTTAGTGGTGGCCCCGACCGCGCCGTTTTCTATCGCATAGCTTAATTCATCCGCAGCGCAGGAGTCATTCCAAAAACTGGTCGGGGTGGTGCATACCATTTGATGCAGAGGACTTTTATAACTGATGGTTGACATAAGGTTCTCCGGCAATTCTATTCAAACTATTGTGAATACCTTTTATAAGAAATAACGTTCTTTCTTGCGCATTTTTTCCCACTCCAATCGGGCAGCCTGAACGCTTGGTAGTTCACTTACTTCTGCCACCGCCACATCCCACCAACTCTCGTACCCCGGAACGGCAATATAGCGATCATTGGGGATGACGATCACGGTGGTACGGTCTGTCCTTTTGGCCTGTTTCAAAGCTGCGGAATACTCCGCCGTTGTCTTGCAATCGATCACCTCCGCTCCCAGGCTGCGTGCGTTGGCAGCAAAATCGATTGCAAGCGGCTGTACCTTCTCTCCGGCCGTGTCCCCGGGTAACTGGCCACCTTGAGGGAAGGCAAAACGCGTGCCGAACCCGTCCTGGCCCAACGAGCGGCTCAATGAACCGATGCTTTTAAAGCCGGAATTATCATAGATGGTGACGATGAGCTTAAAGCCTTCCTGAATCGAGGTTGCCAGATCACTGGAAAGCATCAAGTAACTACCGTCTCCCACGATCACGTATACGTCCCGTTCCGGGGCGGCCATTTTTACCCCAAGTCCACCCGCGATTTCGTACCCCATGCAGCTATAGCCATATTCAAGGTGGAAGTTCTTGGGATGCCTGGCGCGCCAGAGTTTATGCAGGTCTCCCGGCATGCTTCCGGCGGCATTGACCACGATAGCATCCGTCGGGGATTCTTCGTTCAGAATGCCGATCAATTCGCCCTGATTGGGGAGGGGAATGCTATGCAGGTCATAAATGCGTTGCACTTCCACATCCCAAGCATCGTGCAGTGTTTTTATTTCCGTCTGGTAACTCTCCGCCGTGGCATAACCTTGCAAAAGCTCAGAAAGTTCTTCAAGCGTGACTCTGGCATCCCCGACAAGGGCCAGTCCGCTGTGTTTACCTGCATCAAACTCGCATACATTGAGGTTAATAAAGCGTACTTCCGGATTCTGGAAGGCGGTTTTCGAAGATGTGGTGAAATCGCTGTAGCGCGTCCCAATCCCGATCACGAGGTCAGCTTGCCTGGCTAACAGATTGGCAGGGAGAGCCCCAGTCACTCCAATGGCTCCGGCATTGAACGGGCAATCGAACGGCAGGCTACCTTTTCCGGCCATACTTTCAGCCACTGGAACCCCGTGCCGCACGGCAAATTGTCTTAACTCCTCGCAAGCCTCCGAATAAATGACGCCTCCGCCCGCGATAATCATCGGCCGCTTGCTGGAACAAATTTTCTGAACAGCTTCTTTCAACGCAGATTGGTCCGGGCGGTTGCGGGCAACGTGCCAAGTCCTCTCTTCGAAGAGGGCAGAGGGGTAGGCAAAGGCTTCAGTCTGCACGTCCTGAGGCAAAGCCAGAGTCACCGCACCGGTCTCAGCCGGACTGGTGAGCACGCGCATGGCTTCGGGTAATGCGGTAATCAGTTGCTCGGGGCGGCTGATCCGGTCCCAATACTTTGAAATCGGTTTAAAGCAGTCGTTTACCGAGAAATCCTGCGAAGCCGGATATTCCAGTTGTTGTAAAACCGGGGCAACGTTCCGCCGCGCAAAAATATCCCCCGGCAAAAGCAGCACAGGCAGGCGATTGATGGTCGCCAGCGCAGCCCCGGTGATCATATTGGTGGCTCCAGGACCGATGGAACTTGTACAGGCGAAAGTCTGCAAGCGGTTTTTTACTTTGGCATAGGCCGCTGCCGTGTGCACCTGGGCTTGTTCATTGCGGCACTGGTAATAACGAAAATCCGGGTTTTGTTGAAGCGCCTGTCCGATTCCGGCTACGTTGCCGTGCCCGAAAATGCCGAAACAACCGGCAAAGAATGCCTGGCGCTTCCCGTCCCGCTCGGTATATTGATGTTTCAAGAAAGCGATCAGGGCTTGTGCCATGGTCAATTTTACGGTTGGTTCACTCATAAAACCTCCTCTGGGAATCAGAGTGGATTGATTGGATAAAGAGGAACGCGCGGATCTTTTTGTTTGAAGGTCGTTTTTACCCAGGCGTAATCCGGGTCGTCGCTGGCAGCCAGGCTTTGAGCACTGCCAGCCAGAAGGTTTAAATAATAGGTGGTGTAGCCCGGCGGACACGACACCGGATGATAACCTTCGGGGACCAGAACGACATCATTATGGTGTGCGGTCAGAACTACATCGATGGGATTCCCTGCTTTTGTGAGTGGGGAAGTGACCCCGGAATAGATCCGCTGCAGGGCATAACCTTCCGGCCGGTCAAACTGATAAAAATAGATTTCGTCCAGATCGGCTTCCATAAGCTGACCATCCGTTCCGTGTTTATGGACGTCATGTTTGTGGGGAGGATAACTGGACCAATTTCCACCGGGGGTATATACCTCCACCACCACCAGTCGTTCGCAGGGAAAGCCCGGTGGTAAGATACTATTGATTTGCCTTGAGGTCTGACCGCCGCCACGCAGTTCGGTTTTGATCGAGTCCGACCGTATCAGACAGGGTTCGTGGTCGACTGAAGCAGGTGCCCAGGCCAGAGCAAATTCACTATCGATCTTCGCTTTGACATCGAATTGGGTATTGCAGGGCAAATAGAGCGCTTCGGGGAGTCCGGCAAAGACGTTGCTGCGTTGGCCCACCTCCTCCCAGTTTCCACGTGTTGAATGGATATCCAATGTTCCGCTCAACACGATGAGCGCAAATTCGCAATGATTAGTAATTCCAGACCAGGTCTGGTCAGCACTGAGGTGGCGTGCCTGAAAATGGATCGTGTTCCAACCAGCCCTTTTTTGGGTAACATCCACGATACACCCGGCATCAGCCGTCTTCTCCGGATGCACGATAAGAGAATCGGAAGTGTACTGCTGCATGGAATCTTCCTCCAAATACAAATGAACACGTGTGCATTAAAACCAGAAAAAAACTTTTGCCTGCTTATGTATCTTCATATTTTTTCAAGAGCCTTGCAGAGACGAACTGGTGACTCCTGGCCTTATTCAATCAAGGCCAGGAGTTCCAGAAAAAGGGATTACTTTTGCTCTGCGGCTTTTCGTTCCTCGACCAGGCGTTTTACTTCATTGAAGCGTTCCTTGGTCAACGGCAGAATGCGCGCAAATAAAGCTGCCAGCAGGTAGAAGAGGGCAGTGCCCAATCCCATGAGCAGGCGGATGGCCAGAGTGGCTGATGCGGGCTGCACACCCGCGCTGTCTTGAACATATCCGAAAACACCGATCAGCGTAGTAAACAGCAGCACAGTCAGGGCCGAACATACTTTATAGATCAACTGGGTCGTCCCCATAAAGAAACCTTCACGGCGGACGCCATTTTGATATTCATCAAACTCGACTACATCGGGCAGCATAGACCAGGGTAGAACCTGAGTCGCAGAGGAACCAATACCGATCAGGCTAGCGATGACGATCACGATAGGTATATTTCCGGCTGGCGCGAATACCACCATCAGCAAAGGGATCAGGAAGAAGAACGCAGCCAGAATGTATGCCTGCCGTTTGCCCATCTTTTCTCCCAAGAAAACCCACAAAGGCACCGCAGCCACGGCGATGACCAGAGGCAGCGCCATGATCAGCGACGTCAGGTTATCCGGGATTTGCATTACGTCTTTCAGGTAGAACACGATGAGCGCCATAAAAATATCGGCACCGATCTGGTTAAGCACAAACATCGTGATCATGAGGCGCATTTCGCGAACTTCCCACATCGTCTTCAGGTCATGCCAGAAGTGTTTGCCAATAATTTTCTCTGCCTCCGCATGGACCCGTTCCTTGGTTCCAAGAAAGCAGATGAGCATAAGCAGGATGGTGATTCCGCCAATGATCAACCCCATCACCGGGTAACTAGTCTTGTACAACGCCCGCCCGGGGAAGATATTATCCACGATAACCGCCACGCCTGCGGCTGCCACCAGGTTACCTAAAAACGAGAAAGCCATTCTGAATCCAGAAATGGATGTGCGCTCATCGTAATTCTGGCTTAGTTCCGGCATAAGCGAGTTATACGGAATGGTCACCAGACTGAGGACCACATTGAAGCATAGCATGACGGTCAGGTAATAGAAGAATAACGCCGTCTGACTGTTGAAAGGCGAAAGCCACAGTAGCATGAAGGAAGCTCCCATGGGAACGGCTCCTACCAGCAGGTAGATACGTCGCCTGCCAAACCTGCTGGTGGTGCGGTCCGAGAGGATGCCCATGAGCAGATCAGTGCAGGCTGCCACACTACGCGAGACCCAGTAGGTTATTCCAGCCAGCACCGGGGTTAATCCACCAACGTTGACTACAAAAAAGAGGTAATAAAAGCCCATGGCGGTGATGACCAGGTTGTTGCCAAAATCACCCAAAGCAAATGCAATTTTTTCCTTGACGGGAACAACAAATCCTTCTTTCATGAATTCCTCCTTGGTTTTCTTGCCAACGGATTAATAGCGAACGTCGAATACATCCCAGGTACCGGTCACTTTGCCGTTCCGGATGAGCAGGATATCCTCAAATTGGAACATGGCATCGCTTTGTTTCGGATAATAAAAGGCAAAATCACCCATTCCCCAGCCGACCTTGCGTGAACCATTAAGGATGGATTGGTTCGTCACCAGGTTCTCATTAGCTGGGTCTGTCGAGGTCAGCATTTGCGCGTGCAATTCTGGTGGAGCTACTATGGCACCGGCCCAGCTCCCTCCATAAATACCAAAACTGCACTGATCATTTGGGTTCCACCAACGCAGGAAACCGGCCAGTCCCTCCAGGAAGGGGATCAACGCCCCGTCCCATTTTTTGATCATCGGAGTAGCCACATATTCAGCCGGCAGGAGGTCACCCAGGAAAAGCGCTGAGTAAGAGGATGGCCGCAACACCGCACCGCCAATGCCGATATCCGTGATGAAGGGGACCCGATCAAACAGACTATAAGTACTGCTCCCGCCGCTGTTGAAGGTTAATTCCGCCTTGAAGAGATCAGGGAATACCTGGCGCCCATGGTCGATGTATTGCTTGTAGACGGCCATGTTATCGGTAAATTCCGCCAGGGCTGCGTTGCGCGCTGATGTAAAAATCCCCGGCGCGGAGGCCACATGACCGTCATAACCCATGTAACCACTAAAGACCAACTGTTTTGGGTTTGACTGGACAATCTTCAAAATAGAATCCAACTTCGGCAATGAATCCACGCCGCCGCGATGCAACCCAATATCCAGCTCGACGCTGACGCGCAGGGTAAGACTATTTTGGATCGCAAAATCGAGGTATTCCTGCATGCGGGTATCAGTATCCACCAACCACTGGATCTCCTTTTGCGCCCTTTTGCTGAGGTTGGCAGGGATTCCCTTGAAGAATTCTTCGCAGGCAAAGACCGGCAGTGGTTTTCCGAGCAGGATATCGATGCCGGGGTCAAAATTGTCCAGGATCACCTTGAGAAAAGGCTCATGCACGACCATAAATTTGTTCGTGCCAACCTTTCCTTTTATGTAGCGCAGCAACTCGACACAGGGGATTGATTTGACCACGATGCGGTAATGGTCCGGCGATGGAATATTTCCTTGAATGATTGTCAGGTTATGGTCGAGGCGGTCCTGGTCGATCAGGATTCTTGCGCGGCCCACGCGGGCATTTTTCAAAGCCTGGTTGAGCATGGCAAAATAGGTTGAGTAGGCACCTCCCCGGTCACGGGGTTTCAGTAACAGGACAAGTACGACTAGAACAACGATTACGATGATCCAGATCAACCAACCCATACCATCCTCCTTTTACGATCCGAACAAGTTAACCGAGCACCGGCTTCATCAAGCGGATAAATTCCTCCGCCTTGGAATCGATCTCGTCATTTGTCGAAAGCACATTGATGCCAAAATCTGATCCCAGGCCCGGATCGAGTACGCCCACGCTCAAGTTGATGCTCCGGCTGAGGATATCATCGGTCTTGGGCAGCATGTGCTCGCGGTACAGGGGGGTGCCGTTGCTATCACAATAAGCCAGGATTTGTTCCATATTGTTATAAACGTGCCAACCGGATTGGTCCACCGTTTTTGTTTTCAGAAGCTGGGTTGTTTTCGCGGCGGTCTTCGTATCTTCCACCTGGATCGTTAGCAGTGTGGCACATTCACCCGGGTCATTAATGGTGCGGAAGGATAATCCTTCCAAGTGGGCATCATTGAGCGCATTTTTGAAGCGCGCTTTCTTTTCACGCAGTGTTTTGAGGATCAGGTCCAATTTCCGTAATTGTGCCAGCGCATAAGCGCCGGTCAATTCATTCATGCGCAGGTTGATGCCGATCATCGTGCGGTTGCCAATCTCGACCCCTTTGCGCAACGGCCGGTGACCCTGGTCGTGAAAACCGAACGCCTTTTGATACATTTCCTCGCTGGCTGTGATGAGCAACCCGCCGTCGCCGGCATTGATGACCTTGTAATTATTGAGCGAAAAAGCGCCTAACGCTCCAAAGGTTCCCAACATATGTCCTTTGTAAGAACCACCCAATGCCTGGCAGCAATCTTCGATGATGACTAAGTCATGCTTCCTAGCAACAGCGCAGATGGCATCCATGTTACAGGGATTGCCTAGCATGTGCACTGGGATGACGGCCCGCGTGCGTGGGGTGATCTTTTGCTCCAGGTCGATTGGGTCCATATCCAATGAGTCATCGATTTCCACCATCACCGGTGTGGCACCGATTGCAATTACCGCCGAAAAAGTCGCCACGAAGGTGTATCCCGGTACCAAAACATCACAACCTGGCCCGATCCCAGCAGCAATCAGCGAAGCCATAAGGGCCGCAGTGCCGGAACAAACGGCCACCGCATATGGAACACCCATACGGGCGGCAAACTCCTGCTCCAGATCGACCACCTTATGGCAAAAATTTGGGTCATTATCACTCCCGTTGCGGGAGAGATGTCCGCTTTTTAAAACTTCCATCACTTCGCGGACTTCGGCTTCATCATTGAAATAAACACCTGGACCTGGCATGGCATTTCTCCTTAGAGGTTATTTTTTCCAGTATGGCTGCAATTTTTCGTAAGAAATGACTTGAATTCCTTCATGCGCTATGATCTGACGGCATTCTGGGGAATTGAAGAATGCATAGTCGGCGGCGCGAACTCGCCACCGCGGGTTGATGGTGCGCAGTTCGGCTGTGCCACGCGCACAATGGATGGCCCATTCGCTTATCCCAGTCGGTAGTTCATGCAACATGCGCGCATAACGTTGGCTTTTTCCTGCAGTGGGCAGGTCGAAACTATCCAAATCAGTATGGTCGATGACCGGTAAGTTTTGCTTCTTGAGCGAAGGGATGAACTCGCGCTGATGCACGCGTAACGCCAACCCATACTCGCGCGCCAGACGCACACTCAGATCAAAAATATCCGCCCGGGCGTCATGAATATTACAATGGCTATCCAGTTGAGTAGGGTGCAGCCCCTGGGCAATACCGCTCTCGATTTGCGCCCGCCATTCGATCTCCAGTTCTTTCACTTTCGCGCGCGCCAACAAAGCCGGTTTCTCGGTCTCCAACGGGAAGAAACCTTCATGATCGATCAGTGTAGGTATCTTATCCGGGGAAGTCAGTGGTCGCCAGCGGTAGATCTCGTGCTCGCTGATGGTCGTCAAATGGATACCATGTGAGATCTGCGGTCGGTCACATAATAATTTGCAGGCGTGTTTTGACCAGGGGGGGGGAAGCATGACGGTTGTGGAACTGGCAATTCCATGTTCAAACGTTTCCATGGCACAGGTATTGGCGGTGAAGCAAAATCCGAAATCATCGATATTCAAGATCAAGAGGCGCGCATCACTTGGATATCCAATGAATTCTGAAGTGAGGCCAGTTATCATAGGGATTTCTCTCCTGAATTAAGTAGATAAATTGCCAAAACCGGTAAAGAGAAGATGGGAGTGTTTTTATGCACATGTGTGCATAAAAATATTAGCACGCGATTATTTAGAAGTCAATATGGTTTATTAAAACGTAGCAGAGAGAACCAATGGAAAATTGTTCTGTGCCGAGATCGTCGAGAATGGGGAATGCAAAGATATCCACCCCTTTGAAGAAGTCAGCGCCATGCTGGTCTACAAGAATCAATTTGGCAAAAACAGTAAACAAATTAGTGAATTATTTCACCTGAGTGATTCTGCGGTCCGCAACAAAATGAGACCTGTGCAGCATATTTATTCGTCAACGATCTTATGCTTGACGGCAACCCGAATGAAAATAGAAAGCCTCTCAGCCTGGAGGAAGCGAGATTTATTGCTCAAAAAATCGCCAGGATGACCAAGGTAAAATTTACTAAATTATTACCTGGAAGGGGTGAATAGCATGAGGCCACAAAAAGTTTCTTCGCGTTTCATATTGAGAGTTTTATTGGGTTTGGTCATTGCCGGCTCTGTTGTTTTGATTTCGGCCTGCAATTTCAATCATTTTCCGGCAGTCATTGGCCAAACCTCAACCGTTGCGGTGCCGGCACAAACAGATCCAGCCACCAGCGCACCCATTACCGCAACCAGCACAGACGATCATGCTAAGGTCTCTCCCTGCTGGGCATATTTTATTGACGTGAGAGAGGGGGATTCTGAATTATTGGTGACGCCGGCTGGCAAAACAATCCTGATTGACGGGGGCGAACAGCAATCCGGTGCGCTGGCTTTTTTGAAGGCGCACCAGGTGAGTCATATCGACCTCATGATCGCCAGCCATCCGCACGCAGATCACATCGGGGGATTGATCGACGTGCTTGAAGCTATGAAAGTGGACACGGTTGCGGTAAATGGCCGTTCGAACAACACGCAAACCTTTAAGCACTTTCTCGATCTGATCACATCGACA
>Ga0182027_10007304_pt1 | contig 16313 bp, 18 predicted proteins | sample 712E1DmetaG_FD_121300 | JGI IMG/M metagenome (GOLD analysis project Ga0182027, IMG submission 121300) | Permafrost microbial communities from Stordalen Mire, Sweden - 712E1D metaG (Illumina Assembly) | ecosystem: Environmental > Terrestrial > Soil > Wetlands > Permafrost | place: Sweden...
ATTTCCCGGATGAACCGAACGTTCGAAAGTCCGCAGGTTCCCCGGTGCTACGACAGCAGTTGTTGAACCTTCGGACCTTTGAACATGCGAGCAGTCTTGGCTCCTCTGCCCCTCAGCCCCTCCGCTCCTCTGCTTGCTTTCCCGGACCCCGCCCTTTCCGGAAGTCAGGGCTTCGCGCCGGCGAGCTTGATCAGGAGCCGCACCTGCCCGGCATGGTAGAGGTCGTGCGCCGCGACCCCGTAGATGAGCCGGCCGGCGGTCGACTTCCCCCAACGCTCGCCGAGGCGCCGGGCCGGGAACGCGACGACGGCGGCACGCAGCAGCCGATGCGTCTCGTCGAGCAGAGCAAGGTCCGCCTTCCAGGCGGCGGCGTCGGGACGTTCCGGGAGCCGCGGCCAGTTGCTCGGTCACCACGGGAACGAGCCACGAGCGCCTTCGCCGGTAAGGCGCCTGCATACCGCGTACTTCCAGTAGGCGCAGTGCAGGGCGATCTCCCAGATGCAGTGCCTGCCCGGCGCCGGCCGCTGCGCGGCATGCGCTGCAGTGAGCCCGCGGAGCGCCCCGCGCAGGTTCGGCCCGTGCCAGGCGGCCCTGTCGAAGCCCTCGTCCAGCAGGGCGAGGAGGAGCCTGATCTCAGGTGCGACCGATCTCAGATGCCATCGTCGCCTCCAGGCTGTTCGCCTGCCTTCACCGGCCGGCGCTTCCCGAGACACCGGTTCGCGCCTCGGGCGGGCTCAACCGGCGCTTCCTGGCGGGAAGATCGTGTCGAGCAGCTCCGGCAACCGCTCGAGGAACGCCGAGCGCGGAAACACCACCGCGCCTGCCGCGCGCACGGCGGCGAGCCTCTCGCCCTCGACGTGCGGACCGAACGCCAGCACCGTCGTTCCGCGGCCCACCATCGACCGCACCATCGCAACGGGGTCGGCACCGAGGGCATCGAGGTCCACGATGACAACAGCACACCCGGAGCCCGCTGCGGACGCCGCGCCTTCGAGCGCCACGACCTGCGCCACCCGCCCTTGCACCGCCGCCTCCACCGGTACCCGCATGAACAAGTTGGGGATGAGCAGACCGACCCGCACGCTCTCAGTCACGGAGTACCTCCAGCGCCACCACCGGTTCGTTCGTCGTGATCGAGGCAACACCCAGCGCGGCAAGCTCGCGCATACGGGCCGGGAGGTCCACCGTCCATGGGTGCAGCGGCCGTCCGCTGCCGGCAAGGGACTCCACCAGACGGTGAAACGGCGACAGCTCCAGGCCGGGCGGCAGAGGATCAGGCACCGTGTCGAAGACAAGCGAGCACGGGACGCCCGGCAGCGCGGTCTCCATAAGGGTCAGCAGCCGCTCGGCCGACGAGATGATGCGCGTGAAGTCCAGCCTGCGGCCCAGCAGACCCGCCAGCGCCGGGATTCGAGTTCCGAGTTCGGCTACGGCCAGCGGCTTGATCTCGACGAACAGCCACCGGTCGGCGGGCAAGGCATTGACGACATCCGCGAGCGTCGGCACCCCCTCGCATCGCAGAGATTCGAGCGGCCAGCCGGCGATGGGCCTACCTTCCCGCGAGCGGTCGTGGTGACATACCCACGTCCCATCCCGGCACGGTCTGACGTCCACCTCGACGCCGTCGGCCCCGGCCGCGATCGCTGCCTCGACACCGTCCATGGAATTGTCCGGGAAGGAGGCCGCGAAGCCGCGGTGGCCGATGATCAGGGGCCCGAGGCCCGGGGTCCGGGGTCCGGGATTCACGGCGATTTTCGCTCCCGCGAGGCCGCCTCAGGCAAGGATCGAGTACCCCCCATCCACCACGACCGTCTGGCCGAGGATCATCGAGGCGTACTCGGTGCACAGGTATACCACGACGTTGGCTACATCCTGCGGCGTGATCAGGCGCCCCGCGGGCGTTCGCCTCGCCGACTCCTCCAAGAGCTGCTCGCGGTTGGGAAAGTGCTTGAGCGCGTCCGTGTCCACGGTGCCCGCCGACACGGCGTTGACCCGCACGCCCTGCGGCGCGAGTTCTGCCGCCAGATGGCGCACCATCGATTCGAGCGCCGCCTTGGAGGCGCCAACCGCCGTGTAGTTCGGGATCGCGCGGATGGCTCCGAGCGAGGACACGGCGACCACCGATCGCGGCCCCCTCGGAGGCATGTGGAGGAAGTGCTGGACAAGGGGCAGCAGCGCCCCGGCGTTGATGTCCATCGTCCAGTTGAAGTGGTGCAGCGTCAGCTCGGACACCGGCTTGAGCACGCCGGACGCCGCGTTGGAAACGAGGATGTCGAGTCCGCCCCAGGCGGACTCGATCTCGTCGAACATGCGCGACACGTGAGCCTCGTCGGCGACGTTGCCGCGGAGCAGCAGGGCGCGCGCTCCGCGCGCTTCGATCTCCTTCGCCACCGCCTCTGCCGGCGCTCGGTGGCAGAAGAAGTTGATCGCGACGTCGACCTTGAAGTCCGCCAGCGACAGTGCGATGGCTCGGCCGATCCCGCGCGACGACCCCGTGACCAGAGCTCGCTTGCCACGCAGTCTCAAATCCATTGCCTGTGCCTCCGCGAACAACGATACCCGGATTTGGTCTCAACGACAAGGCGCGGTCCACCCCACCGCCACAACCCGCCGCCGGTGGTATACTTCGCGCCCCCGGCGACTGCCGGGTGCGGAGGTCGTTCTATGCAGTTGGTCGCCACCGAGATGCGCGCCGGCAACATCATCGTCCACAACGGTCAGCTCCACCGGGTGATGCAGGTCATCCATGTCACCCCGGGGAACTGGCGCGGGATGGTGCAGTGCAAGCTGCGGAACATCAAGACCGGTAACCAGATCGAACACCGGTTCCGGTCCGAGGACCGGATCGAGAAGGCGAGCCTCGACACCCACGAGATGCAGTACCTTTACTCCGACCCCTCGGGCAACCACTTCATGAATACCGAGACGTTCGAGCAGATGTCGCTCGCCGACGAGGTGCTCGGCGACGCGCGGGGATTCCTGCTGCCCGACACGGTGATCACGGTAGACTTCTACGAGGGCCTTCCGGTGGGGCTGGAGCTGCCAAACACGGTCATCCTCGAGGTCGTCGAGACCGACCCGCCCCTCAAGGGTGCAACAGCCGCCGGCGGCTCCAAGCCCGCCAAGCTCGAGACCGGCGTGACGGTCACGGTGCCTCAGTTCATCGGCACCGGCATCAAGATCATCGTCGACACTCGCACCGGCGAGTACATCTCCCGCGCATAGAGACCGGGATCCAGGGTCCGGGGTCCGAAAACGCGGGTAGCGAAGAGTTCGGAGTGAAGAGCTAAGAGTTGAAAGACGAGACATGTTTCGCCTGCCTTGACGCTCTCGCCCCACCCCCTGATTCAGAGTCGACGACCCGCAACGGTCTTCTCTAACTCTTCACTCTTCACTCTCAACTCTCAACTCGCTTCGCAACCCAAGCGGCCACCTCTCCTGGCGCAGGCGGTCCGCTATCGGGGACGCCCAAGGTCAGAACAGCGACGAGCCCGAGATCAGGAAGACGGCCTTCCCGCCGCGGTCAGGGAACGCCACCTCGACGCGGATCACGCGCAGGAGCGCCGCTCGCGTGGACTCGATCAGCACGCCAACGCCGGCGTCTTTCCGGATCCCGTCGGTCGAGGGCCCGACCCGCGGAGCCCAGGTCTTGCCGGCGTCCACGAACACCAGGCCCCCGATGATCCCGAGGTGGAGGACCTCGCCCGTCAGGACGTGACGCCACTCGAGGTTCGCTACTACTCGCGACGTCCCGTCGAAGGTGTCGGGGTCCCACCCCCGCAACCCCGTGTCCGCCCCGAGCGCGAGCTGCTGGTCGCCGTCCAGGTTGTGGCCGAGGTCCGTGGACACCCGTGCGCGCCACCCGATGTCGCCCGTACGCGCGGTCCCGGCGTCGAGGTGGCTGACCTGGTTGTCCAGGGTGCCTCCCTCGAGCCGGCCCGAACCGCCCAGGTTCAGCCACGAGTACTGCCGGCCGGTAAGGAGCGCGAGGTTCAGCACGCCGTTCAGATTGACCCTCGTGCGGTCGCCTCCCAGCGCCGGCAACGAGACCCCGGCCGTTACGGTCCAGTTCGGCCCCAGAGGAATGTCCTCCTGGCGCTGCCAGGCGCGGAAACCGCTTACGACCCGCCACCGATCGACCTGGTGGTCCCATCCGATCAGCACACCCCGCATGTCGTGGCCCACCGGGGTCGGGTACGCGCCGCCGTCGGTGGTCTTCCAGTCGGAAAACTCGATCTTGTCTGTGAACACACCCAGGGTCAGGCGATCGGTGGTGCCCGAGTCCCACGGCATCCGGATTCCACCCCAGAGCTGGAACCCGCTCCCAGCTGCCTGGCCTTCGACCGCCTTGTGGCTTCCGACGTAGAGGTACTCCGTCTGCGTCGTTCGTTGCCACTGGATGTCCCAAGCGCGTGGCGTCGCGAGCGCAAAAAACGGGTACTCCAAGGTGAATCCGTCGGCCCTCCCATCCGACGCGTTCTTGTGTTGAAGCTCCAGCTGCCAGCGGCTGCCGAGGAACAGCGAGTCTTTGTACCGCAGCGTCGTGATGGTTCGCTCGGTGGAGGAGTCGTACTCGGCGAGCAGCTGCTTGCCCCAGCCCAGGAAGTTGTCCTCCGCCAGGCTGCCCCCGACGTGATGGCGATTCCCAGCCAGGCCGAAGCTCAGACCCGCCAGCGTGGTCCACTGGTCGTGGGTGCGCACCACTACCTCGGCGCCACCCGGCGCCGGTTGGGCCGTGATGTGCACCGGGCTCAGGAAGCCGGTGTCGCGGAGCAGCCGCTCCGTCTCGGCGAGGCGAGCCGGGTCGAGCGGATCGCCGAGCTTGAACAGCAGCAGGTTGCGGATGTAGCGCTCCCTGGTGAGCACGTGCAGGGCGTCCGCCCAACGATATGGCCATCCCGACGTCCCCGCGTCGGAGGTGTCGAAAATGTCGTCGCGAATCACGCGGATGGCCACGATCGGCGTGCCAGGCAGCACGGTGATCGGACTCGGTGCCGCGATAGCGGCCATCAGCATGAGCGCAGAGACCATTCGCAGTGATTGTACGTTGACGGTCCGAGACTCCGTTTGCGAGCGCGCTCACAGTAGTGTCCCGCTCGAAGCCGCTGTTGCGGTCGAAGGTTCCGGTTTCCCGAGGCGCCCAGTCCCGAGGTCGCTGGGCTGGGTCCCGGCAAGCGGCCACTCCGTCGGAGGCCCAGCAGCCCGTCGGCGAATACCGTGTCGCCGACCATCCGCTACGCTGGTGCTCCTCCGGCAGCCGGTACCGGGTCGACGTGAACCTGGGTCGACGTGAACCTTGCGCTCCCGGCGCTAGGGGTGTAAAATCATTCGCCCCGCAATTCGGGGTCGTGGAGGTTCAAATGAAGGAAGGGATTCACCCTGCGTACTATGAAGTCGAGGCGCATTGCGCGTGCGGCAACACCTTCAAGACCCGCTCGACCAAGAAGGAGATCCGCATGGAGATCTGCTCCGCCTGCCACCCGCTCTATACCGGCAAGCAGAAGCTCATCGACTCCGCCGGAATGGTGGAACGGTTCCACCGCCGTTACGACAAGCTCGAAAAGGCGTAAGACGCCGTCCGAATTGTGCGACAAGAGCCGGCCGGGAGAGCGTCTCCCGGCTGGTCGTGTTTTCGGAAGCGTCGTACCGCTTGCCGGAACTTCCTGTGAAAGGTAGGCTTGCGCCGTGAACGGCATGCTCCAGCGTCTCGACGAGGTAATCCGCCGCTGGCAGGACCTGAAAAACGAGCAGGCGAGCCCCGAGGTGCTCACCGATCGCAAACGCCTGCTCGAGGTTTCCAAGAAGCTGGCCGAGATCGATCCCGTGGTCGCGGCGTACCAGGCGTACAAGAAGCTCCTTAACGAGGAGCGTGGCGCCCGCGAGCTGGTCGCCGGCGAGAGCGACCCCGAGCTCAGGGCGATGGCCGAGGACGAGGTGAAGCGCCTGGCCGGCGAGCTGGCCGAACGGGAGCGCGCACTCAAGCTCCTCCTGCTGCCCCCAGATCCCAACGACACTCGAAACGTTGTACTCGAAGTGCGGGCGGGCACCGGCGGCGAGGAAGCTGCTCTGTTCGCGGCCGAGTTGCTGCGTATGTATACCCGGTACGCCGAGGGACGGCGATGGCGCGTCACGGTCACCGATCTTTCCGAGGCCGGGATGGGTGGTATCAGGGAGGCGGTTGCGCTGGTCGAGGGCGACGGCGCTTACTCCAGGCTCAAGTACGAGTCGGGGGTGCACCGCGTGCAGCGCGTCCCCGCCACCGAGGCGTCGGGCCGCATCCACACCTCCGCAGCGACCGTGGCGGTGCTGCCAGAGGCCGAGGAAGTCGAGGTCCAGGTCGACCTCAAGGACCTCCGCATCGACACGTTCTGCTCCTCAGGTCCCGGTGGACAGTCTGTCAACACTACCTACTCCGCCATCCGCATCACCCACCTGCCGACCGGGATCGTCGTCCAGTGCCAGGACGAACGCAGCCAGCAACAGAACCGCCTCAAAGCCATGCGCATCCTGAAGGCCCGCCTCTATGAGATCGCCCAACAGGAGCAGCAGGCCCAACTCGCCGCCGAACGCCGCTCGATGGTCGGCAGCGGCGACCGCTCGGAGAAGATCCGCACCTACAACTTCCCACAGTCTCGGGTGACCGACCACCGCGCCGGGCTCACCAGCCACCGCCTCGCTGAGATCCTCGACGGCGAGCTCGACCTCCTGCTCGATCCGCTAATTGCCCACCTTCAAGCCGAGCGGCTCGAACGCGAACTGGCCTCCGCCGGATGAGCGCCCGCGAGGATCGTCGGAGCGTGACGGGCGCCCAGCCACGGCAACCAGGCTCAACCCCCACACCTCTCCCCACAGGGTGGCGTCTTTTCTTCCACCGCCCGAGAATGCTCGCGGAGGCGAGGTTCGCCTTCGGCGCTGCTCTCGTGATGGCGCTGGCCGGTACGGCCGTGGCGTTCGGGATGCCTCCGATCCGGCTAATGCCGAGCGAGGAGCCGGCGGTCCGCTGGTTCGTACAGGCAGCAGTCGGCTTCGGCCTCGGCTGGTGGGGCGGCTTGTTCTGGGGCACCGCGCTGGTGTTCTACGCCCGAAACTTCCGCCCCGTCCCGCCCGTCGCTGCGCTCATGCCCGCAACGGTGTTCGCCGGGACGGCCATCGCCGCGGTCGCGCTTGCCACCCGCACGGTCGGCGCCTCGGTGCTCCTCAGCATCGGCGCGGGTGTCGTCGCGGGAACCCTGGCCGCGCGCCTCATTGTGAGCCGCGCCGCGCGCAAGGTCCGGCAATGACCGTCGGCGACCTTCACGCGGAAGGCGCTGCGGCGCTGGCCCCCCGCGAGGGACTCCCCAATCCCACCCGCGAGTTGCGCTGGCTGCTCGCCCAAGCCCTTGGGCGCTCGGAAACCTGGATTCTCGCGCACCACGACGAGGCGGTCCCCGCGCACGTTGAGGCCATCTTCCGCGGATGGCTCCGCCGCCGCGCCGATGGAGAGCCTGCGCACTACATAGTGGGGTCCTGCCCGTTCTGGGGCCGGGTGTTCACGGTCACGCCGGCCGTGCTGATCCCCCGGCCCGAAACGGAGTTGATCGTGGAGTGCGCTCTCACCGTGCCGGAGCCGGATCGCCCACGGGTTCTCGACGTCGGTACAGGTTCCGGCTGCCTCGCGGTGACCCTCGCCCTCGAACTCTCTGGTGCGACAGTCACTGCGACGGACGTATCCCCGGAAGCGGTCGCGGTCGCCAGCCGGAACGCCCGAGCGCTCGGCGCGCGCGTGAGGTTCGCCGCGGGGAATCTCGCAACCCACATTCGCGGCCCGTTCGACCTTGTGGTCGCGAACCTCCCTTACGTCCCTGCGGGGGAGATCCCCGAGCTGTCCGTGGAGATCCGGGCCTACGAGCCTCACGTGGCGTTGGCCGGAGGTGAGGACGGCGCCGATCTCCTGCGCACGTTCCTCGCAGATCTGCCGCGTCTGCTGGCGCCCGGCGGGCATGCGTTGCTCGAGATGGGGCCGCGGCAGCGGGCGGGGTTGCAGGCGGGCGTCGCGGCGAGCGGTTTGACCGAGGTCCATCGCGGCCTGGACCATGCCGGCATCGAGCGCGTGCTCGTCCTGCGCCGCCCGTAAGACCGTGGTCAGTGGTCAGTGGTCCGAAGAGACGGGTAGGGCAGGGCCACGGTGGAATGCGGGTAGCCGCACCGCCGCCGTTGGGCCTATCGCAAGGCGCGCGAGCCGGCCGCACCGGAGTGTAGCCGGAGGCTACATGAGGATGCGCGACGGCGAGCGCAACGCAGCCAGAGGTCCCACGCCGGCGGCGCCTGTCTAGCCGCGCAGGGCTTCGACCGGCGTGAGGCGCGAGGCGCTCAACGACGGGAAGATCCCGGCGAACAGCCCGACCGCGATCGCGAAACCGACCCCGAGTGCCAGTCCCAGCGGCGAGACCGGCAGCCCGGTCGGGAAGAAACCCGCGAGGGCGCGGCAAAGAAGCGCCCCGACCCCGCAGCCCAACAACCCTCCGAGCGCGGAGAGAGTGCTCGACTCGATGAGGAACTGGAGCAGGATCGTGTTGTCGCCGGCGCCGATCGCCTTGCGAAGGCCGATCTCGTACAGCCGCTCGGTGAGGGAGATCTTCATCACGGAGTAGATGCCGACGCCGCCGACGAGCAGCGAGATCGCCGCGAGCGACGTGAGGATCACCGTCCAGCTGCGCAAGACCTCTTTGATCTGCGCCTCGGCGCGCAGGATCTCGGAGGCGACGTTTTCGACCTCAAAGTCGCCGACCCCGTGATGGGCGCGCCTCATCAGCCGCTCGGTCTCGTCGCGCACGGCGCCCAGGTTCTCCGTCTCGGGCGTCTTGATCATGATCACCCCGATCCGCTCCCCGCCCCGAATGTACGCCCGGAACGTCTCGAGCGGGATGACCACACCCTCCATTTCACGCTGCGTCCAGGAGTCGCCTCCGTCGTTCGCGAACGTGTTGCCGAGCTGCTCGCCAACGCCGATAACGTGCATCACCTGGTCCCCGATCCGGATCTGCTTCCCGACCGGGTTGTCGGTGCCGAACAGCGTTGTCGCGAGATCGTGCCCGACGATCGCCACCTTGCGGTGCTCGAGCTCGTCGCCGGCGTCGATCCACCGGCCGGCGGAGACGGTGCGGTTGCGGACCGTCGCGTACGCCGGGTTGACGCCGAACACCCACACCCGCTGCTCCTGACCGAGGGCGCGCACCACGGTCTGCGTGAGGTTCATTGCGGCAACGCCTTCGTAGCTCGTGCTCCATTCGCCGAGTGCCCGGATGTCGCGCACACCAAGGCCGCGAGACTCGGTGATCTTCTTGCGCTCGAACGGCAGCTGGGGCGTGCGCTCGGAGATGAACATGACGCCGTTGTAGCCGAGGCTCTTGATCCCCTGCCACACCATGACCTTGAGCGCTTCAGCGAACGACACCATGATCACCACCGCGAGCGAGCCCAGGAACACACCGACGAGCGTGAGCAGGGAGCGCAGCCAGTGACCCGCGATCTCCGAGCGGCTCGTTCGCAGCGCCTCGCCGAACGCGAGGCGCGGGCGGCTGTGCGGGGAGCCTTTTCGACCTGGGGCGGCGGGGGCAGGCTCCGGCATTCCTCGGGCTCCCTCACTCATACCGCAGCGCCACGACCGGGTCGAGGCGGGCGGCGATGATCGCCGGGATGAAGCCGGACACAACGCCGACGCCGCAGGCACAGGAGACCGCCGCTGCGATCATCCCGGGCGTGAGCACGGCGTACTGATCGAGAAGCCACGCGATGATGTGCACGAAACCGACGCCGAGGGCGAGCCCGAGCGTTCCGCCGATGCCGCTCACCACGACGCTCTCGACCAGGAACTGGACGGCGATGTGCCATCCCTTGGCGCCCACGGCCTTGCGAACGCCTATCTCGCAAACGCGCTCGCGGAACGACGCCATGAGGATGTTGGCCACGACGATCCCGCCCACGATGAGCGAGATGAGGCCGACCGCCTTGAAGGTGAGGTCGTAGACCTGGGCTTGCTGGTCCATTTCCTTCATCCGCTCGTAGCGGGCGTACACCTGAAAGTCCTCCACGCCGTGCCGCCGCAGGAGGATCCGGCGCAAGGCCGGCAGCGCCGTGTCCGCCGTCGGGCGGTCCACGAGGCGGAGGGCAATGTTGCCGATCTTCCTCTCCCCGGCGCCGAGTTCGCGCCCCTGCAAGGTCGTGACGGGGACGATGATGAAGTCGTTCATCCAGTCGAGGGAGTTGTAGTTCTCCTGCTTGTTCCAGTAGAACTCACGATATGTGAGCCTGCCGACCACGGTATAGAGGTGGTCGCCGAGCCGGATCCTCTGACCGACCGGGTCAAGGGTGCCGAAGAAATCGCTTGCGCGGTTGGCGCCCAGCACGCACACGGCCTCGCGGGTAGCCACATCGTTCTCGTTGATGAACCGACCGCTGTCCAAGAGGAGCTCCTGCAGCTCACCGTACGTCGGCCCCACTCCGGTCACTTCGTATGCGCGCGTCAGGGTCGCGGTGCGAATCTGAAGCTCCCGGGTCATCACCGGCTCGATGAGGTCGAAGCCCTTCACGCTGGCTTTGATTGCGTCCATGTCGTCGATTGTCAGGCCGCGGCTGGCGCGCTCGCGGGCGGTCGTGGTGACCGTCCGGACGTCTTTGGGGAAGACCGTGACCTTGAGGACGCCGCCCGACTGCGAGTAGTACTTCAAGCTCTGGGCGCGGCCGCCGGCGAACAGCCCCATCGAGCTCACGACCGAGGCGACGCCGAGCACGACGCCGAGCGTCTGCAGGACTGTCCGCCCGGCGTGGGCGCGCACCTCGACGAAACCGTCGGCCACCGCCGAGAGCAGGTTCACGCAGCCGCCTCCTCGCCTTGTTCGACTAGGCCGTCGACGATGCGCACGATCCGCCTCGCGTGCGCCGCGACAGCCGGGTCATGCGTCACCAGGATCACGGTCTGGCCGGCCCGGTTCAGCTCGTCGAACAGCTGCATCACCTCGGCGCCCGTGGTCTGGTCGAGGTTTCCGGTGGGCTCGTCGGCCAGCAGGAGGGCAGGCTCGGTCACTAGGGCGCGCGCGATCGCCGCCCGCTGGCGCTGCCCGCCTGAGAGCTGGTTCGGGCGGCTGTGGCCGCGGTCCCCGAGGCCGACGCGGGTGAGGATCTCTCTCGCCCGAACGAGTCGCTCATCGCGGCCGAGGCCGCCGTACAGCAGCGGCAGCTCGACGTTGCGCAGCACGCTCGCCCGCGGGAGCAGGTTGAAAGACTGGAAGACGAACCCGATGAACTTGTTGCGGAGCTCGGCCAGGCGCCCGCGAGAGAGATTTGCGACCTGCTCGCCGGCCAAGAGGTAACTGCCCTTTGTCGGCGTGTCCAGGCAGCCGAGGATGTGCATGAGCGTGGACTTGCCCGACCCCGACGGCCCCATTATCGCGAGGTACTCGCCGCGCCCGACCACGAGGTCCACGCCGCGCAGAGCGTGCACCGCGAGGTCGCCGGCGTCGTACGTTTTCCACACGCCGGACAGGTTGAGGAGCGGATCGCTCACGGCCGGTCCTCCTTCTTCTTCGGCCTGGCGGGATCCTCGAGTGCGACCTCGTCGCCAACGACCAGACCCGAGATGATCTGGACCTGGGCGAGCGACGCGATGCCGCTTTCGACCTTGCGCTCCTCGAACTTCTGCTTCCACGCCTCCCGCGGGTCCGGCGTCGCCTTCGGGGCGGCCGCCTTGCCGTCACTGGAAAGCGGCGCTGTCCTCTTGAGGTACACGATTTCGCCGTCCTCGCGGTGGAACACCGACTCCACGGGCACCGAGAGCACCTTGGCCGCCTTCTCGCCCTTGATTGAGACGTTGGCGGTCATGCCGGTGCGCAGCTCCTTGCCCTGGGAGTCAAGCGAGACCTCCACGTCGAACACCTTCACCTGGTTGTCCAGCCGCGCCGCCGGAGCGATGCGCGAGACCTTGGCGGGGAAGCGGACCTTGGGGTAGGCGTCGAGGGTGACGGTGACGGGGGCGCCGAGGCGGACCTTGCCGATGTCGACCTCGTTGACGCCCGCCTTCACGAGCATCGTGCCAAGGTCGGCCACGGTCGCGATCACCGTGCCCGCGTTGAAGGACCCGGCTCCGGTCACGGCTTCGCCGAGTTCAACCGGCCGGGTGATCACGACGCCGTCCATCGGCGCCGTGATGTTGATCTGCTGATTTGCACTCGTGGTGACGGGAACGCCCGAGGAGGTCATGATCGCGGCCTTCTCCCGCGCCGCGTCAAGGACTTCCTTGGCGGACATGTACTTGGTTTCCGACGAGCGGTGGACCTCGACCGAGATCAGGCCGTCTCTGAGAAGCTCCTGCTTAGCCCGGTAGTCCTTCTCGGCGTCCGCGAAGTCGATCTCGGCCTGGTTCACGCTCCTGCGGACACCGGCGAGCGTCTGCGCCTGGTTGACGTCGGGTTCGATGGCGGCGAGGAGCTGACCCTTCCTGACCACATCGCCCTCGCGGATCGGAAGCTCGACCACCTTGCCGGAGAGCGCCGACTTGACGTCCACTTTCACCTCAGGCTGCACCGTGCCCACCTCGAGCACCTCGACCTGCACGTCGGTGATCGCCGCCTTGGTCACGGGTGTGTCGTCCTTCCCCGGGGCCGCACTCTTTGCCCGTGAGGCCAACGCCACCGTCGTTCCGACAACCACGACGGCGACTGCCACCGCCGCCAACCAGCGCTTTCGTTTCGCCGTCATGACAAGCCTCCAGATCCGACACCCAGAAATACGTTCAGGCGTCCCGTAAGGTTCTTGAACGACGGCTAGACCGGCGCGAGGAAGCGCCCGAGACGGGCCTGGTTGAGCGCGGCCAGCGCTCGGCCGAGCGTATCTGCCGGTACCAGGAGATGGTCCGTGTCGTGGCTGGAGAACACCATGACCGGCACGCCGACGTCGGCGAGCGCGCGTCCCGCCACCGCGAGCAGACCCACCGTACCGGGCGGAAAGACGGCCTCGAGGGTCAGCGCTCGCCACCCCCTCGACACGTCATCGGCGATCGCTTCGTATCTCCGCACCAGCTCTTCGGGCGCCAGAAGGCTCACCTCATCGTGGCCCACGATCAGCGCGGCCGGAGCGCCCTCGGGCGGCAGCGAGGGAAAAGGGACCGGGACGGAGCGCAGCCGTGCGATCGCGTAGATCTGCGGCCACAGGCGCACACCTACCGTCGGCTCCTGCTGGGAGGCCATCTCGTGCTCGTCAGCTGCTTCGGTCAGTAGGCGTCGAGGATGTAGTAGAGCGGGTTCTGCTTCTCACCGTCTTTCCAAACCTCATAGTGGAGATGTGGACCCGTCGTGCGTCCGGACATTCCCACCTTGCCGATCGGCTGGCCGCGGGTTACACGGCTGCCCTCCTTGACGAGGAACCGATCCAGGTGCCCATAGATCGTCGTGTAGCCGTAACCATGGTTGATCTTGAGGAGCTTGCCGTACCCGCTGTCCCGGTCGGCATACGTGACGACGCCATCCGCGGGGGCCGAGACCACAGTGCCAAACGCCACCGAGATGTCAAGTCCGTCGTGGAATGCGGGCTGATGGGTCACCGGATCGATGCGGGGCCCGAACCCGTCCGTGATGACGCCAACAACAGGGGCCACCACCGGCGTGTGCGAGATGACGAGAGCCTGGTCGGAGAGGCGTTTCTCAACCTTGGCCAACTGCTGATCGAGCTGCTCCTGCCGTTGCACGAGCGCCTCGGGCTCGGCCGCCATTTTGCTCAACGGGCCGCCGCTGCCGACCCCACCGCGGGTGTCGCCGCTGGCGTCGGAGAACAGGTTGGCCACACCGGCCGCGATCGCGAGAGCCTTCGTGCGCTGCTCGAACTGCGTCAGCCTCGCCTGGACCTGGGTCAGGGTCTGCGACAGGTGCTGGTTGTTGTTCTTGAGCTGCTTGTTCTCGCTCTGGAGGGTGCGGAAAAGGGCGCGTTGCCGGAGGAAGTTGCCCGACGCCACGATCGAGACGACGGAGAGTACCGCGACCCCTACTCCAAGGAAAGCCAAGGTCCTGAGCAGCATGCGCGAAAGCTGGATCTTGAAGACCTTGCCGTGAGCGTGAGGAACGATGATGATGGTGCTGTGTCGTTTCTCAGCCACGCTTCATCCCTCCTTCAAGAACGCGATCACATCGAGCCGGCACACCCGTCGCGGCTGGCCTTTCAGCAGCTTATGATCGTGCCACAGCCGTTTCGCCTATGTCAAGGCAATGTCCCGTCGCGATGCAAATACTTGAAAACGCTGTGCGAATCGGCCTGCGCCTACCGCCGAACGCAAGCCGATCGCGGGTTTGGAGGTCCACCGTGCTTCTGGCCGAGTTTTCCCTGACACCTCTCGACAAAGGACCGAGCGTCTCTCCCTGGGTCTCCCGCTCACTCGACATCATTGACCAGTCGGGGGTTCCATACCGCCTAGGTCCGATGGGCACCTGCGTCGAGGGCGAGTGGGACGAGGTCATGGCTGTGGCAAAGGCCTGCTTCGAACACATGGCCGGGGATTGCGAGCGGATCAGCATCTCATTCAAGGGTGACTGGCGGCGCGGCGCCTCCGGGCGCCTCACCGCCAAGATCGAGAAGGTCGAGGCCACCCTGGGTCGCAAACTTAAGACCTGAGTCGACTACGGGATCACCGATCTCCTCCCGGCGCCCGCTCGGTCGCCACGGGTGAGAAACTCGGTATCGCGCCGATTCGTAGACGACCGCGACGATGGCTGCCTCGCAGACGGTGCCGGATCAACACTCGCACGGACGCTGGAGAGAGTCCCGTCTCGTGAGCGCCCTCGAGCTGCTGATCGGCGCGGGCATCGTGATCGGGCACAACGTCTTCCGCGTTGTCCCCAACGAAGTCCCCATCCTGTTCGTGCTCGGCCTGTTGTCGTTTCGACTACGGGAGGGGGGTTGGTCCGCGATGGGGTTCAAACGGCCTGCATCGTGGGTTCGCATCGTCCTGATCGCGCTGGCGGCGGCGGTTTTGCGACTCGCCCTGGGCGAGTTCGTCATCGACCCTCTTACCAGCCGGTTCTGGCCGCCGGCGGCGCTCCCCGCGATGGCTGCGGGGATCACCGGGAACCCCAAGTCGGCCATCCTGGCACTGCTTCTTGTCTGGACGTTCGCGGCGTTCGGCGAGGAGATCTCGTATCGAGGCTACCTCCTCGGGCGGGCCGCGGACCTCGGCAGGCGGTCGACGGCGGCCTACTGGGGCGCCATGGTCCTCGCCTCGGTGCTCTTCGGATTCGGGCACTACTACAAGGGGCCGTCCGGGATCGTGGACTCGGGAGTTGCCGGGTTGATCCTGGGAGCGGCGTACCTCCTGTCGGGCCGCAACCTGTGGGCCTGCATCCTGGCGCACGGCCTCATCGATACCGTCGGGGTCGTCATCCTGTTCTTCGGCTGGGACTCCTGACCCACATCACCTCCCACTGCATCAGCTTGGAACCATCGGGCAGTACATGAAGGCCCAGAACGACACCACACGGCTCGCGGCGGCCAGCCTGAGGAACATGACGCACATCTTGCTCGACGTCCTGGCGGAAAATCTGTTTCCACAACCCCCGCCGTTCGAATCGGCAATAATCATGTGGGGTCGGCGCCGAAGCTGTGGGAGCGGCAGACCGAAGCGGAACAAGAACGGTCGGCTAGGGTGCGAGGCCGGGTGGTTCAGGTCCCGATCCAGCTGGTGAACGCTATTCTGCAAAGTGCTGGCGAACCTTCGCCGAAATCTGGCGGTCCGTCATCTTGTCGACTGTTTCAAGAACTGCGATGCGTCCGCCAAGGCCCTTTCGCTGGAGACGTTTCTTCAGTTCCCCCTTTGCTTCACCAGGACCAAAGATCAGAATCGACTCCGCACCACCGATGGACGCAATGACCGCATCGTAATAGGAGTTGAGATGTCCCGTGAAACCTTTCTGTTGGCTATCATCTGCCACGACTTGCTGTCGTTCATAGCGCCCCTTGAGGGGTGAATCACCGGACCGGCGAAGCTGTTTTTCAACCGCCGATATGAGGAGTCTTGTCTCGTCCCCTTTGTCCGTAACAGTCACAACGATGGCCTTCCTGTGGTCAATCCATAGGCCCACTTTCGTTCTCATCGAGTTCTCCTTCCTACGAGTCCCATCTGATACCGAGTTTAGCAGTGCGCCCATTCTCCCGGTGCGCCGGATGGACAGGATGTTCCTTTCCGACCTCAGCCTAGGGTAGCTCCATGAGAGGCGGAGTCAAGGTCCCTGGATGGTTCCGGATAGGGTCTGACGGGCCGGGAGGCTGGTGCTTCTTCTGTGTGCGAGGCCGTGGGC
>Ga0182027_10007305_pt1 | contig 16313 bp, 11 predicted proteins | sample 712E1DmetaG_FD_121300 | JGI IMG/M metagenome (GOLD analysis project Ga0182027, IMG submission 121300) | Permafrost microbial communities from Stordalen Mire, Sweden - 712E1D metaG (Illumina Assembly) | ecosystem: Environmental > Terrestrial > Soil > Wetlands > Permafrost | place: Sweden...
CCCCGATGCAGAAATGGCCAAGCTCAACCTTGTGCCCGCCCAATTCCACGGTGATTGGAACTACTCACTTCTGCCCCGTGGCAATTAGGAGTGCACACGTTATTTACGCGCAGGCCCTTAGGGCCACAGTTGGGCCGTCCGCGTGTTGACACGCTGAAAGGTTCGCGCCACTCGCATCTGAAGGAGTAGCGGTTCAGTGCGGCCGGAGGCGAATGGCGAGTCGCCTTCGCTTTTGATCCCAGACGACGTGCCGTCTTGCTTGTGGCGGGGGATAAGTCTGGTGGTAGCGAGAAAAGATTCTACCGCGAACTCATTCGCAAGGCCGATGACCGCCTCGACGCGCATTTGGGGCGGCTGAGAACGGAGGGTAGGTAACCATGCCGGTGAACGTCAATGACAAAATCCGCGGCTTGCCCGCTGCGCAGCGCCGGAAAGTTGAGGCGCGCGCGGCCGAGTTGATGGCGGAAGAGATGACCTTGCGGGAGCTTCGCAAAGCCCGCAAGCTCACGCAGGTCCGCCTCGCCAAGACCCTGAAAATCAATCAGGATAGCGTCTCGCGGCTGGAGAAGCGCAGCGATATCCTACTATCAACTCTGCGCAAAGCCGTCGAAGCCATGGGTGGCACCCTGTCGCTGGTCGCGGAGTTCCCCGACCGCCGGCCGGTGGTGCTGTCAGCCCTGGGCGAAGACCCGTCGCCTCTCAAGATCGCCAATCGAAAGCCTGCACGCACTTGATGGGCTGTTACCGACAACCTAAAATCGGTTCGTAGAATCGGAATCTCGACCAGTTCCATTAAAGCCGCGGACCTTGTACAGAAGGTCCGCGCTACGATCCTTGCAAGGTCGCGTTTTTTTAGAAGCTTTTTCATGTTGGAAGTGGAAATGTCGAGTGAATAGACCCCTCATCTGCTTCGTACTCAGCACCTACTCTCCGGGGAGAAGGTCGGAATCAATCCGCCCTCCCCGAGGGGGAGAGGGTGTCCGTTGGGGTGGAATCCCTTTGGGGTTGCGGGCGGCCCGGGCATCATTTCTCCTGACAATCTATAGGCTACTATGTATGCTACACGGGAAGGCTGGAAAGAAGCGCCGCCATGTCCCTGGTAAAGCCCCGCGCCATGACTCCCGCCCATTGGGCCGCCAACCGCCGCAACTCTCAAAAATCCATTGGCCCGACCCCGAGCAAAGCCTAGAAGTTATTGAAAACAATATGTATAGCCAAAACAAGAACATCGTAAAGCTGACATCTTATTGAAATTAAATGTCTTACGCGATATTCCCCTAATCTCATAGAAAATAAATGTACTTATCGTAGATTCTGACAGCGTAGTGTAGTGCCCACGGAATGGCTGGACAATCGTGTTAGCCGTAGCGTCGGCATCCTGCCGGCAAATGCCGCCAAGATGGCGGCGTTACCTTGTCCACTTAACCGCCGGACACTACACTGGCGGGAACTCGATCTGCCATTAACGTCGCCCGGCCCTTTCGACGCCCGGCTGATTCAAGCCCGTGCCCTCCCTGCAATCGTGCTAGAATCTGCCCCTGGCTTGGAACAAATCCACATCTGGAGATGGTTGATGAACATTCGCGTAGGTCTTGCGGCGCTTGTCCTCTTGTCGTTGATCTCCGCCCACGCACAACAATCCAAACCCACCATCGTTGCCGAAGGCGGCCAACCTGATGATCGTGCTTCCGCCCGCGTCCTGTACTGGAACATGGCAAAACACGGTGCGGCCGGGCAGTTTGCCATCGATTACGGGCGTCCCGCATGGAAAAGCGTTTACGATGATCCGGTGAAATTTGACAAGATGACGAAGGGGAAAACCTGGCGGATGGGGAGCAATTTCTGGACCGCCCTCGATACGTGTTTGCCCTTGAAGATTTCAGGCAAGGACGTTCCGGTGGGCTACTATTACCTCGGTCTGCACAGGTCGGAAGACGGATCGAACTGGAGCCTGGCGTTCATTGATCCGGCATCGGTCCGCGCGGCGCACATCGATGCCTTCGATATTGAAAAAGCTCCGATTGCGTTCGAGGTTCCCATGTCGACTGCCAAGGCTGCGACCAAGTCTGAAAAACTCACCATCGAGTTGTCCTACCCCAAGGACAACACGCACAGAGTTACTCTCAAGGTCGCATGGGGAACCTTGGCGCTTACCGCTCTGATTGACGTCACGGTCGCGGAGTGACCGCCACTTTCTTGCGCGCGTCTTTTGTTCGCACAGCCGTGCTTACGAAACGCGCTCGCTTGCGGTCTTTGCGTACGCGGTCAATCGGGAAGACCTGATTGTGAATGACCAGGTACACCCCCGGGCGCAGCAACCGCGCCGCCAGCAGGCTTTCCGTCAAATTCTGTAAACCATCGCTCTTCTCGAATCCCAATGGCGTCATGGCGCCGGTAAGGACGATGGGGAACTTCAGGCGCCGAAGGCGCTTTTGCAGCAGCAGGCCTGTCTCCACCAGCGTATCCGTGCCATGAGTAATCACCACCGGCGCTGGGTGTTTCAATTTCTGTTCGACGATTTGCAGCACGCGCTCGCGATCGGCGGGGGTCATCTCCAGGCTGTCTTTGTTCATGATGTGGGTAGCCTTGATCCTGAGGCCGGGGAGGCGCAGCACGCGAAGATACTGGTCAATCTTCGTGTCGAAATTGCCGACGGCCCCGGTACCCTCCAGGTAGACCTTTTCAATGGTCCCACCGGTTGTAATCATGTAAAGCGTTTGCATGCCATTTCCCACCTTTCTCTGCGCCAATAGGAAATGATTTTACTTGAAGATCGGGAATCTTTCTCGGGAGCCTTGGCCGCACTCGGGTGCTCGCCGCGTTTTTTCATGGACACCTCGCGCAGGCGCTGGCTTACAACCGCAATGTTTTGGTGACAGGGCCGTTGATGATTGGCCTTCTGATTTATGATGTTACTTTGAGCCTTACCGGGCGAGGATCTGGGAGTACTCCGAAGGGTAAAGTATAAAGGATACGTAACTTCAGCCTTAACCCTTTATCCCTTCCCTGTGCCCAGCCGCGGTGACCTGCTGCTTCATCCCTGGTCTTGAATTCTTCCCGCGATTCCAATAAAGTCTCTATATCTTTGTGAATAGCATTGAAAACATCCTGGAGCGCACGTGTGGCGAACTGCCGAAGTCTCCCATCCTAAGATGGGCGGCTGTCCTCTTTACTCTATTTGTTCTGGCGCTCCAGATTTCGCTTGCCGCTTCTCAGGCCTTCCTGGCGGGCGCCGGACTCCTCTATGTGATTCACCTGTTGCGAGACCGGCCTAAGGTTCTCTTCCTGCCCATAAAGCTCCCCCTTGCACTCTTTTGCATATTATCCACAGTTTCGATTTTCTGGGCGGCGAACCCTACGGCGGGGTGGTTTGCCATCAGAAAATTCGTGCTGTTTCTCATCTGGTTGTTGGCAGTCAACCTTGTTGTCAGCGCAGACCAGTTGCGCCGACTCTTGCTGAACTTCTTTCTTGTATCTTTCTTGACGAGCCTTGTGGGCATCGCGCAATTCATCATCCAGTATCGCGATGCGCGGGCGCATCATTCCGGGGAGCTTTACCATTACCTTACGTCAGCGCGCATCCACGGGTTTATGGGACACTGGATGCACTTTGGCGGTCAGCAGATGATGGTCTTTGTTTTCCTGCTGGCATTCCTGCTGCTCTCGAGCGGCCGACAGTCGAAAATCGAAATTCGAAACTCGGAAGCTGAACGCCGAACTTCGAGTTCCGAGTTTCGAATTTCGGCCTTTTGGTGGATCCTGCTCGGGCTCGTCACGCTTTCCATAATTCTGAGCTTCACCCGTGGAGTTTGGCTGGGTTGTTTTCTGGCGGGGGTCTATCTGCTGGCGCGATGGAAACCGAAGTGGCTCCTGGCGATGCCGATCCTGCTGGCATTGGCCTATGTAGGGGCGCCGTCGCTGTTGCGTGAGCGGGTCCATTTGGCGATGCATCCCACTCATGAACCCGCCCTGTCCATCCGCCTCGAAATGTGGCACGTCGCACTCAGAATGATTCGCACGCACCCCTGGGTGGGAGTGGGCCCCAACAATATCGAAGAGGCTTACGATCTTTATCTGCCGCCGGGGAAAACGCCCGAGGTGGGTTATCACAGCCACTTTCACAATGATTATCTTCAATTCGGCGCTGAGCGTGGATTGCCGTGCCTGGCTGCGTGGTTGTGGCTCATGGCGGCGCTGGGCTGGTATACTTGGAAACTTCGGCGGAGACTTTCCACTCAACGGTGGATCGCCGATGCTTCTCTGGCGGCTTGGCTGGCATTCCTGGCGGAGGGCTGTTTTGAATTCAATTTTGGCACCTCGCCGGTCCTGATGGTGTTTCTCTTTGTTACTTCTACCCCTTTTATAGCCGCAAGGGTTGTTCCTTCCGGAAAAGGCTCGGAGAATACAGACGACACCGCTCCGACGCGCTGACGTTTTACAATTCTTAACAGCTATTTATAAGTGAATCGAGCCATTACAAGATACACTGTTTCCGAAATGAACCCTAGACAGCAGATGTTGCGAAGTTCGGTCACTGTAGCGTTCTTTAACCTGCTGGGCGGGCTGAGCGGAATACTGGTGGAAACCAGTATCGCCGCAAATTTGGGGCTTTCGTTACGCTCTGACACGTTTTACGTCGCTTACACGATCCCTTACATCATCTCCAACCTGCTTACGGCAACAAGCCAGTTTTCCCTGGTGCCATTCTTTGCTTCGCTGGAATCAGCCAAAGACGAAAACCAACTGTGGCGCGGTTTCAGTTACGTCACCAACATCCTTTTTCTTGGATTGGGGGCGATTGCCGTGGTGGGTGCGGTGACGGCGCCTTGGATTATTCACGCCATCGCTCCGGGGTTCTCGCACCAACATGTTGAAGTCGCTGCGCAACTCTCACGCTGGCTCTTTCTCATCATCATTCCCGCCGGGATAGGGGAAGTGCTGCGCTCATTTCTCCTCAGCCGGCACTATTTCGCGATCTCAACGGCGTCGGGTTTTATTCGCAACGTCGCCTCAATTTTGGTAATTCTCCTGGGATTTCACCGTTACGGCGCCCAGAGCATCTTCCTGGGGTATTTAGCCGGATACCTGTTGCAGTTGGTGGTTTTGGGTTCACAGATCCTGGTGTCCTCTCGCCCCCGCTATAGCATGACGCTGACCGGCAGCGGCAAGTCCTTCACCAACTTGCGCGGCGCGGGAACGGCGCAGTTGGCGGGGGCATTAGGCTGGCAGGGTGTGGTGGTGGTGGAACGCATCATTGCTTCATTTCTCCCAGCCGGGACGTTGACTGCCTTGAATTATGGCTTCCGCATACTCGGTACACTCGCCGAACTCCTTGGCGGTAGCGTCGGAACCGCTGCTTTACCGAGTCTTTCACGTGCTGTGGCGGCGGGTGACCATGACAAGGAACACAAAACTTTTCGTGACACACTGGAAATCAGCCTCTTACTTCTCTCTCCCATGGTGGTCTATTGCCTGACGCTCAGTCACAACATCATCCGGCTGGTTTTCCAACGGGGCAACTTCACCGCCGAAGCCACCAGCCTGATGGCTTCAGTGTTTTTCTATTACAGCCTCAGCTTGATCTTCTTCGCTCTCATTCGCTTACTGAGCTTTTATCTCTTTGCGCGCCTTGAGCCCGGAATATATTTCCGTTTGTCACTCTTCCAATACGTCGTGAACATAGTTTTTGATTTGATTTATGTGGGGGTTTTTCATCTCGGCGCAAAAGGGATTCCGCTCGGTTTTCTAACCAGCCTGGTAGTAGCCTGCGCTGTGGCTTATTGGCGGAATCTCGCCAGCTTTCAGCTCGTTGTTGACCGTACGCTTGCCGCCTTTACCGGAAAGGCCGTTCTCGCCAGCGGGTTGGCAGCTTTGGTAATGGTGGGTCTGCGCGCCGCTTATGGCAATCCTCCCACCAACCCGGCGAATTTCGTTTACTTGTGCGTCATGTGCTCAACGGGTGGTCTGGTGTTCTTCGTGACCATGGCCCTTTCCGGCGCGATCCGGATGGCGGACTTCTCGATCCTCTGGCGGCGCCCAGGAAACGCATGAAAGACCTTCGTTGCAACCTACATTGAAATGGCCACTTACCGTGTTTTAGTGGTAACGAATCTTTGGCCTACGGAAGCTGACCCGGGTTACGGCAGCTTTGTGAAGGCGCAGATGGAGTCGCTCCGCCCGCTGGGAGTGGAGTGTGACGTTCTCTTCATTAATGGGCGCGAATCCAAATGGAATTACCTGCGCGGCATTTCCCAGGTCCGCCGGCAATTGCGGGCGAAGCCATACGATCTTATCCATGCGCACTTTGGTCTTGCCGGGTGGGTGGCGCGTTTTCAGGCTCGCGTCCCATTGGTGGTGTCATTCATGGGCGACGATGTTTTGGGCCGGCCCGCACGCAGCGGACGGATTACCCTTGCCGGCCATTTCCTGCGAATCTCGGGATTCATTCTGGCGCGCCTGGCCACCTCCGTGATTGTGAAATCGCGGCAAATGGCTTCCAAGCTGCGCTTGCCCTCCGTGCACATCATTCCCAACGGCGTAGACCTGAATCTGTTCCACCCCATGCAGCATGCGGAGGCACGCCAAGCGCTGGGCCTCGAAGCCGGGAAAAAGTTTGTATTGTTTCCTTATAACCCTGACGAAGCTCGCAAGCGTTATGATCTGATCCAGGCCGCCGTTTCCCTGGCGCGCGATCAGGTGCCCAACCTCGAACTGGTGGTGGCTCGCGGCATGAGGCAGGAACAGATTGCGCTCCACATGAACGCTGCCGATGTTATGGTGATGGCATCCATGTTTGAAGGATCGCCCAATGCGGTCAAGGAAGCCATGGCCACAAACCTTCCGGTGATTACCGTGGACGTCGGCGACGCCGCCGAATTGATCGGCCCCACCGACGGGTGCCACCTGGTTCCGCGTGAGGCGCCTGCAATTGCGGAGAAGATCGTCGAAGTTTGCCGGCGCGGAGGACGCACGAACGGCCGCGAGTGGATTCGCAAACTGTCCATGGAAGCCGTGGCGCAGCAAATTGTTGACGTATACGCCGCGACTTTGCGGCGATGACCCGACGACGCGAGACGAAAATCGAAGCTCGAAATTCGAAACTCGCCACGAATTTCAATTGGTAAAACAGCCAGATTTCACAGATAGAGAATCCGTGTACTCTGCGTAATCTTTGGACCTGATTAAAATGCCAACGGACCAGGAACTGACCCGCGCCGCCGAGCGCCTTCATGCGCACCTGCTGAAACGCCATTGCTCTCAGGGATTGGTTCATGGCCCCGACGCCGGGGTTCGCTTCCAACTGCGGCTCTGGAGGTTTTTCAAGGCTGCCCTGGATTTTGTGCCGTGGAAAGACGATTACGTCTTCATGCAGTCGCAGGGCTATTGGATCCTGTCCAACTGGATGCTTCACGAAGCGACGGGAGACCCGAAGTATCGCGCGCTCGCCCTGGAGAGTACGGAGGCCACGCTGCGGTTGCAGCAACCTGGCGGTTTTTGGCTTTACCCACTGCCTGAGCGCAAGCACCTGGTCGCCACCGTTGAGGGAAATTGGGGGGCGATCGGACTTCTGGCCACTTACGCCCGCGAACCCAGAAAAGAATTCGTCGAGGCTGCGGTTCGTTGGTACGATTATCTGGTGGGGAGGATCGGCTTTCAAGCCCACACGTCTGGTAAGGCCATTAATTACTTTGATAAACCCCGCGGGAAGATTCCCAACAATTCCGTGGAGGCCGCATGGCTCTTTTTGCGCCTTTGGACGGCGACCGGTGATGCGCGCTTTGTCGAGCACGTGGATGGGATGCTGGAATTCCTGGTGAATACACAGCTTCCCACGGGGGAGTTGCCCTACATCGTAGATGGCCCGTATGAAAAGGGGCGCACTCATTACCTCTGTTACCAGTACAATGCCTTTCAGTTTCTCAAGCTGGCCTGGGCGGCCTCGCTGCGACCTGATCCCCGGACACAACGCATCCTCCCGGCGCTTGCAGGCTTCCTTGCCAGGGGCGTTACCCCCTCCGGCGCCAGCGCTGCTGATTGCTTTCACACCAAGCCGGAGACGGATTATTACACCGCGGTTTTGGCAGCGGCACTGTGTGAGGCACAGAAATTGCCGATTTTGGCCAAGGGTCAATCCTCAAACGTCAATCTTCAATCGGAAGCGCGGGAGGGAAGTGAGCGGTGTTATGCCCGCCTGCTCCAAAGGCAACGGCCCGACGGGAGCTTTGCCTATACCACGGGAGACTACGGCCTCCTGCGCGATGGCCGATCGTACCCCCGGCCGCAGGTCATGACACTTTTCCACCTGCTCTATCCGGTTCGTGGGGACAGATTTGAGAGAAACTTGTCCGAGGTCGGAAGTCCGAGGTCCGAAGCACCTCTACGCTAGTGCCGACTTCGGACTCCGGATTTTGGACTTCGGACCTGCTCTTATGTGCGGAATCTGTGGGGTTTTCAATTTCGGTACGGGCGAGCCTGCTGATCCGGTGGCGCTGAAGCGCGCTACGGATGCCATGGCGCATCGTGGACCTGACGATGAGGGCTTCCACCTTGACGGCGCGGTGGGTCTTGGAAACCGGCGCCTGAGCATCATTGATTTGCCGGGCGGCCATCAGCCCATCGCCAATGAGGATGAGTCCGTCTGGATTACCTTCAACGGCGAAATCTATAACTATCGTGATCTGCGCCCGGACCTCATCACACGCGGCCACAAGTTCCGGACAAACAGTGACACGGAAACCATTCTGCACCTTTACGAAGAGTACGGCCTCACCTTCCTTGACCATTTGCGCGGCATGTTCGCATTGGCGATTTGGGATAGCCGCAAGCGGCGGCTGTTGCTGGCGCGTGATCGACTGGGAGTCAAACCCCTCTTTTTCAGTGCAGGCGGCGGCCGGCTGGCGTTTGCTTCGGAATTACGCACGTTGCGCGAACTGCTGGCGCGGCCGCCGGAGATCGACCCGCAATCGATTTACGACTTTTTTGGATTTCGCTACATCCCCGCCCCTCGAACGTTCTACAGTGGCGTGGAAAAACTTCTGCCCGGCCATTTTCTGGTGGCTGACTCGACAGGCGTGCACAGCCACGCGTATTGGGACATTCCACCGGAGGAAGAGACCACGAAGTCACCCAAAGAAATTGGGGCCGAAATTGTTGAGCAACTTCGCGAGGCCGTGCGGTTGCGGCTGATTGCCGACGTGCCGCTGGGAGTTTTTCTCAGTGGCGGGACGGATTCCAGCGCTGTTGTGGCGCTTATGGCTGAGCTCGGCGCGCGCCCGCTGCGCACCTTTTCCGTGGGGTTTAACGAACCCGAATATAGTGAGTTGCCGTTCGCGCGCGCCGTGGCCACCCGGTATGCCACGGAGCATCAGGAACTTGTCGTTACGCCCGCAGACCTGAGCAGCGAACTGCCGCGACTGGTGGCGTTCCGTGATGAGCCTATTGCCGAACCTACCGACGTGGCGCTTTACCTGATGTCGCGATTGGCGGCGAAAAGCGTGAAGGTTGTCCTGGCCGGTGAAGGCAGCGACGAGTTGTTCGCCGGTTACCCCAAGTATGCCGCCGACCGGCTGGCAGGCTTGGTTTCGGCGTTGCCGCATGTCGTCACGCGCGCCCTCATCCGCCTGCTGCGTTATCGCCAGCACCGGGTGAAAACCGCGCTCGAGGCGCTTTCCATTCGCGATGAAGCGGAGCGGTCGGTGACGTGGTTTGCCTCCTTTTCGCGCCAGGAGCGGGAAAGCCTTTTTGCCCCGGAATTTCTGGCGCAAGTTGACCCCGCGCATCCCGCCCGCGTCATTGAAGGCTATCTCGAAAAGGTGCGCGACCGCTCGCCGCTTAAACGGATGCTCTACGCCGACTTGAAGGTGTGGTTGCCGGATAACCTGCTCTTGCGCGGCGACCAGATGACCATGGCCGCGTCCATTGAAGAACGCGGACCGTTCCTCGATCACCGCCTGGTGGAGATGGCGGCGCGGCTTCCCACTCGTCTGCTTACGCGCGGCTTCCAGACCAAAGCATTGCTGAAAGACGCGCTGCGACCCTACGTGCCAGAAGAAGCGCTGTTCCGGCGCAAAGTCGGGTTCCGCGTGCCGGTAGGTGAATGGTTCCGGAAGCCCCTGCGTTCTTTGGTTGGAGACCTGCTCCTCTCTCCTGAAGCAAAGACGCGCGGGTATTTCAACTCGCACAGCATAGATAGCTTTGTTCGCGAGCACTTTGATGGCGTTCGCGATCGCCAAAAACAACTGTGGGCTTTAATCAATTTTGAATTGTGGTGCCGACATGCCAAATGAACGGCCCGGTGTGTGCATTGTTGTCGAGAACCTCCCTGTCCCGCTTGACCGGCGAGTGTGGCAGGAAGCCCTCGCGTTGCGCGACGCCGGATATCGTGTTTCCATCATCTGCCCGAAGGGCTCCGGATTCCAAAAGAGTCGCGAAACCCTGGAAGGCATTGAAATTTACCGGCACTGGCTCTGGGAGGCCTCCGGGCCGCTGGGTTACCTCCTCGAGTATTCCTGGGCGCTGACGGCCCAATTCTTCCTTGCTCTGCGGATATACGTGCGAACCCGGTTCCGTGTGCTCCAGGCGTGCAATCCTCCCGACACGATTTTCCTCATCGCGCTCTTCTTCAAGCTTTTCGGCGTTCGATTCATATTCGATCACCATGACCTGAACCCCGAGCTTTACGAGACGAAATTCCAGCGACATGATTTGGGGTACAAGCTGGTGTGCTGGGCGGAGAGGCTCACGTTCCTCACCGCGAAGGTTTCAATTGCCACCAATGAATCTTACCGGGAAGTTGCCATGAATCGCGGCGGCATGCCCCGCGACCGGACTTTCGTGGTACGGAGTTTCCCGGACATGGCCAGAATCCGAATACGTCCCCCGCAACCCGAGCTCAAGGAAGGCCGGAACCATCTGGTGGTGTATCTCGGCGTCATGGCTCATCAGGATGGATTGGATCTACTGCTCGAGTCGATTGCCTTCCTCACCCAATTGCGGAACTGCGACGACACGCTGTTTGTCCTGATCGGCTCAGGCCCTGAACTTCCTCAGCTTAAAGTACTGGCGAGCCAGAAGGGGCTCGATAACCTGGTGAAATTCACCGGGAGACTGCCTGACGAGGATGTTGCGGCCTATTTTTCCACTGCACAGTTCGGCGTTGCCCCTGACCGGGCTACGCCCATGAACGACAAGTCAACCATGAACAAGATTCTGGAGTACATGGCGTTCGGTCTTCCCGTGGTGCTTTACAACCTTACGGAAGGCCGTCGTTCTGCGGGTGACGCCGCCCTTTACGCTCGCAATGATGATCCGGAAGACTTCGCCCGAAAAATCCAGACCATGCTGGACTCCGAAAGCTTGCGCATGGAAATGGGGGCGCGCGGACGTAAACGCATTGAAGAAGAATTGAATTGGGAAAACGAGAAGCGAGCCTTGCTTGCGGCTTACGCAATAACTCTCCGGCGCTCCTAATCCAGGGTGGCGCCTATCCCGAAGTTCAATGTATGACGGACGGCGGTGCCCGCATCGAAGAGGGATTGGATTATCCACGAAAAAACCCCGCAGAACCAAATTGAAGTGGCAACCTGTCGCCACCAAGCCGCTTTTTTCTGCAAAATTCGCGTCGATTTGACGTAAATGTCCGAATCTTAGACATAAATGTCCGAATTTCTGTCGGGCTATTTGTCCTAGTTGTGTTTGTTTTCATATACATACTGGCTTCGCTCGTATGTTTTTAACATCTTTTTTTGCAGTACTCCCTGCCGAACCTTCTCGAAAGCATTGATAAGGCGGCACATCCGGCGTAGGCCGGAGTCCCCCATTCTGCAAACCCCGAGTGGGTCGCAAATCCTCCGGCAGGGACTCCATCATCCGTTGGTACCCCTTTCGTTCTCCCCGAGCGACCGCAGAAGTCCGCATTGCGCCTCGGTAAAGAATCCTTGCAGAAAATTGGCCACGGCGGAGTTGGCTGCACCACCTGACAACTGACATTTGATACCCGACGACTTCCTCACCTCCAGTGCGCGATTTCACCAAGACAAAGCTCTCCGTCTAATCGTTCCGCACGATGGCGGCCATTGAATTAACAGACAATGAACAATTAACCATAAACAGAGAGAATGTTGGCATTTATACTCCTAAAATCCTACCCGTGGGAGGGAAGTATGCCCAGTCTTCTGCCCAGGCTCATTCCTGGCCAGCCTCGGAAGAGAGGAAAGGGCAAAATGTCGTGGCGGCTAAACAATCGCGACCCGCGTGGCGTTGCGGCAAGAAGCATCCTGCCTTACCTCCGCGGTTAGCGACTACGACCAACTGACGGGGAATGTGTAAACGCTACTCCGTCAGGCGGGACCGATAGCCTTGGGCGCGCCGTAGAGTCGTTGCTGCGAGCCGGTTGCGAGACAAACTTCCGAGTAGCGCGTTATTCGCCCGGAATATTTGATTGGCCTTAATCTTCGTTGAAGGAAACTAGACGACAAGACCGAACCTATTTCCCCGAACCCCGTATCTCGGGAGTTTGCATGCGTGAGGAACTTCTACGGTTCGGCGAGGACACGGCGAGTGGCCCCATAAATGATGGGGCGTTTCTTGGGGAAAGAAACCTACCAGTCCAACACGAGCATGAATCTAGTCGCGAACCGTGGTAGATTATGACGCTTAAATAAACAACGTATTGTTAGGAATTGCGTTGACCAACAAAGAAGCCACGGCTCGCATCAAAATCAACAAGCTGCTGGAAGCTGCCGGCTGGCGTTTTTTTGCTGAGGGAAACAAGCCCGCCAACGTGTGCCTTGAGCCCACCGTTAAAATAAAAACATCCGACCTGGACGCTTTGGGTGAGAACTTCGAGAAGGCCACCACGGGCTTCATTGACTTCCTGATGCTCGACGGTAAAGGCTATCCGCTGATCGTCCTGGAAGCCAAATCGGAGCACAAGCTTCCGCTGGTCGGCAAGGAGCAGGCGCGCAGATACGCCCGTTCACAGAATTGCCGCTTCGTCATCCTCTCCAACGGCAACCTGCACTATTTCTGGGATCTGGAGCGCGGCAACCCGTACATCATCACGTCATTCCCCACGCCTGAGTCTGTAACCGGATACCACAAGGTCACGCCCGACCCGCAGCGCCTGATCGACGACAAGGTCGCCGACGACTACATCGTGCTCACCCAGCATCCCACCTACCAATCCGATGCCGCGTGGCGAAATGAGGCGGAGCGTCCGGGTTACATTGAGGCCAACAAACTTCGCTTCCTCCGGCCCTATCAGTTGAAGGCCATCCACGCCCTTCAACGCGCTGTGAAGGAAGGCAACGACCGTTTTTTGTTTGAGATGGCCACCGGCACGGGCAAGACGCTTATCGCCGCCGCTGTTATCAAGCTCTTTCTGCGCTCCAGCAATGCCAGTCGAGTGCTCTTTCTGGTGGACCGCCTTGAACTTGAAGACCAGGCCAAGAAGCAGTTTGCCCGGCTGCTCGCGAACGATTATCAGACCGTCGTCTACAAGGAGAACCGCGACGACTGGCGGCGGGCTGAAATTGTTGTGACCACGGTGCAATCGCTCCTCACCAATAACAAGTACCAGCGGCTATTCTCGCCTACCGATTTCGATCTGGTGATCTCCGACGAAGCCCACCGCTCCATTGGCGGCAACGCTCGCGCCGTTTTCGAATACTTCATTGGGTACAAGCTCGGCCTCACCGCCACACCCCGCGACTACCTGCGGCGGTTTAACAAAGCCGAACCCACCACCAACGATCCCCGCGAGGCGGAGCGCCGCCTGCTGCTGGACACTTACCGCACCTTCGGCTGCGAGAACAGCCAGCCCACCTTTCGCTATTCGCTGCTCGAAGGCGTGAAGGATGGTTACCTGATCAACCCCACGGTGGTGGATGCCCGGACCGAGGTCACCACCGAACTGCTCTCGGAAGAGGGTTTTGTTGTCTCTTTCAAAGATGACAATGGCGAGGACCAGACAGAGGCTTACAAGCAACGCGAATTTGAGAAGCGCTTCTTTTCCTCCGCCACCAATCACCTGTTCTGCAAAACCTTTTTGGAAAATGCCCTGCGCGATCCGGTGAGCGGAGAGATTGGCAAGTCCATCATCTTTACGGTCAGCCAGAAGCACGCCACCAAGTTGGTTCAGATCCTCAATTTGATGGCGGACCGCATGTTCCCCGGCAAGTACCAATCGGATTTTGCCGTGCAGGTGACGTCGCAGATTACCGACGCCCAACAATTCACCATCAACTTCACCAATAACAATCTTCTCGGGTCTGCCAATTTCATCGATTCTTACAAAACCAGCAAGGCGCGCGTCTGCGTCACCGTCGGTATGATGACCACGGGCTACGACTGCACTGACATCCTGAATCTCGGTCTGTTCCGGCCCATCTTCTCGCCGACTGATTTTATCCAGATCAAAGGGCGCGGCACCCGGACGCACAATTTTCTGGAGCAGCTTTTTGACGAAAGCCGGAAGGCGGGGGTCTTGCATCCCCGCAAGACGGCCTTCAAGCTCTTCGACTTCTTTGCCAACTGCGCGTACTTCGAGGAGGAGTTCAACTACGACGAAGTTTTGAAGCTCCCCGTGCCTCAACGCAAGCGCCAAAAAAAGGACGATAACGGGCCACCGCTGGTACCCGGTGGCATCTACGACCATCTGGGCGCTGACATTATCGCCTCGATGAAGGAAGAGACCATTGGTGTCGAGGGTATGAAGATTGACCGCATGTTCTTTGAGCGATTTGAGGACACGGTGCGCGAGAACGCAACGATTGCCGCCGCCGTCGAATCTGGGCAGTGGGACAAGGTTATTGATTACGTGAATCACGAGGTGTTTGACAAACCCGAGGAGTTCTACAATCTTGACAAGCTGCGCAAAGCTGCCGCCGTTGACCGCCGCCTGACGCTGCGCGAAATTCTGGAAAAGATATTTGGGCTTATTCCGCGCTTCAAGTCCAAGGACGAATTATTGGAAGAAGAGTTCGCTAAGTTTGTGGCGGACTACAAACCGGAAGAAGCCGAGGCCATTCCTGCCATCAAAAACTACTTTAAAGCCTACGTGGGAAGCGACCAGATTCGGCACATCATCAACACCAAGCAGTTCACCGACCTTGCCACCAATCCAGTCTTCTCCACCCGCGACTTGAGAGCGGTCCCGCAGAAATACTGGTCGCTGATTCCGGAATACGTCAAAGACTACGTCACCCTAAACCAATTTGCGCCTTAAGAGACCAAACATGGATAATCAGGATGGACAGGATACAGAACCAAAGATCGAATTAAAGCATGAGGCAATCACCAAAGCCGTGATTGGGTGCGCTTTTGAAGTGATCAATGAACTGGGCGCGGGTTTCTTGGAGTCGGTCTATGAGAAAGCTCTGCTTCTGGCATTGCAACAAAAGGGCGTGATAGCGCTTTCCCAGCAGGCTTGCAAAGTGATGTTCCGGGGTGAATGCGTGGGGGACTTTTATGCGGACATTCTGGTAGAAGGTAAGGTGATTGTGGAGCTGAAGGCGGTAAAGGCCATCGCCCCAGAACACCAGGCGCAGATTATCAATTATCTGAATGCCACTGGAATCGAAGTGGGTTTGCTGATTAACTTCGGAAACCCCAGGTTGGAATACAAACGGTTCACCCGCAGCAGGGACTACAAACATGGATAGACAGAATAAACAGGATACTTTAGGGAGCTTTATAATCCATTGTTGGCGCCCATAAATGAGGCAAACCGCCAACCGATAGGGTACGAACGGACAAAAGACTACAAACATGGATAGACAGAATAAACAGGATACATTAGGGAGCTTCATAATCCACCGTTGGTGCCCATAATTGAGGACAAACCGCCAAACGATTGTTTACGAACAGAGAAAATCACTCATCTCAATTTCTTAGAATGCGTTTCTTTGCCTTTTACTCTGTCTAAATATCCTATTTATTCTGTCTATCCATGTTTGTGAAGCTCTTTGGTTTTGTTCCTTCTGTCCAAGTATCCTGTTTATTCTGTTTATCCATGTTTGTAACAGTTTGTGAAGGAGTCCATGTTAGATACAGACACGAAGCGACGCATTGATACCGCCCGCGACATTTTGGTCGGCAAGGTTCCCGACCCCAAGAGCCAGGTGGAGCAGATCACCATCGCCCTGATCTACAAGTTCATGGACGACATGGACGCTGAGGCGGAGGAGTTTGGCGGCAAACGCAAGTTTTTCGCCGGTGAGTTTGCCCGCTACGGCTGGGCCAAATTGATGCGCTCCGGTTTGGGCGGCCACGAGACCTTAAATCTCTACGCTGAAGCCATCACCAAGATGCCG
>Ga0182027_10007306_pt1 | contig 16312 bp, 15 predicted proteins | sample 712E1DmetaG_FD_121300 | JGI IMG/M metagenome (GOLD analysis project Ga0182027, IMG submission 121300) | Permafrost microbial communities from Stordalen Mire, Sweden - 712E1D metaG (Illumina Assembly) | ecosystem: Environmental > Terrestrial > Soil > Wetlands > Permafrost | place: Sweden...
CACGCGGGCTTTCAGCATGATTGAAAAAGTTCTGGCCGAAGCCAAAATCGAGCGCGAACAAATTGATGTCATTGCCGTCGGGCTTGGGCCGGGTTCTTACACGGGCATTCGCGTCGCACTTTCAATTGCGCAAGGCTGGCAACTGGCGCGCGGCGTGAAACTGTTGGGCATCAGCAGCGTGGAATGCCTGGCGGCGCAGGCACAGTCGGAAAAGATTTTTGGCCGCGTGAATGTGGTGATTGACGCGCAACGAAATGAATTTTACCGGGCGGTATATGAAATTTCGCAAAGCGCATGGAAAGAAATCGAGCCGTTGCAAATTACAGGCCCGGCTGAAATTCAATCACGCACAACCACCGGTGAAACCTGGATCGGCCCGGAGGCAACCCGATGGTTTCCATCAGGCCGCATCATCTTTCCACGCGCAACAATGCTGGGACGACTTGCTGCTGGACGAAATGATTTCATATCGGGCGACAAGCTGGCGCCGATTTACCTGCGGGCGACAAATTTTGTCAAAGCGCCACCGGCCAACCCAGTGGCACATTAAAACACAGCGGATTGCGCCATTTGGCTCACAACAGCGCGGTGATGTTACGGACAGATTTGTCAAATTACGGGACATCCCCCCAGCCGTCGGCCTCACCTTTGGCCAATTCCCTTCTTGAATGGCGCCAAATAGTGGTATATCTTTTGCTGTAGTTATTGGTTAGTGACGGACAAGATGCCTCGTTAACCACATTTTGTATGGCAGCTCGATTTGGACAAACTGACAAGCAGAAGGCAAGTGCGGGATTCACTTTGGTGGAAGCCTTGATCTCTTCGGGAATCATGGTCTTTCTCGTTGCCGCTTGCCTGTCGGCAATCGTCTTCAACCAGGTTTTCGTTAGAAAGGCGCAGCAAGAGGCGATCGCGATGAACTTCCTGACCCATTACGTGGAGAATATCAGGGCGCTGCCATTCGCGGATGTGGTCCCCGACTCTCCCATTAACCCATATTTTAATGGTGTTTATCCTGCACCCCTGATCACTATCCCCCATGACTGCAGTGGTGGTACAAATTCCTGGGTCTCGCTCAATACGACCGCCTTTCAAACTTTTGATACGGGTCTGTGGTCGTTGAGCAAACGCAATCCGGCAATGCAGGTGACCCTGACGCCGAACTACGTCGGTGGCGTCGGTGGCGCCCCGCATGATATCGAGGTCAATGTTAAAATGGATTGGGACGCTCCGTTTGCCCAAGGCGGACGGTTGGAGGTTCAGGTGGATTTCTTGCGAACCAAGGATGTGACGACGTTATGAAAATAGTTTCAGCCAGGTTTCCCACTAAAGTTCGTCGAGGAGGCTTTTCTCTGACGGAATTAATGATCGCTCTCGGTGTGGGCTTACCCGTGGCCGGAGCTGTGGTCCTGCTGTTTGTCCAGGCCGCATTTGAACAGCGGCGGGGATTGGCCGACACGACCGTCGAGGAGAATGCCTACGTTCTGCAGAGTCGCATTACCAGTTGCTTGCGCAGCATGAGCGCCAGTGGAGGACTCACGGGCGTCGGTTCAAGCGCAGTGTATGATGCCAGCCACAGCGTAATCATAGGATACCAAACAGTCTACGGCTTTCAGGCCAACCCGACGAATAGCGGCAGCTACACCACCGAGCAAATTAGCTTCAACCCCTCCTCGGGACAGGTCCTCTACACCCCCAATATGGCGGCTTCCTCGAATCAGATCGTGTGGATGAAAACCAACAGCCCGACTCTGGCGCTGCGTCAGCTTTACCTCATTGCACACTTTGATGGTTCACAGAATAGTTCGCTGGTGGATGTGCACTTTGAAATGGATGACAATGGATATTCCCAGCAGGGCACGAACAATAATCTTGCCGACATAGATCGCAGCTTTTTCGTTCAGATGAGGAGCGATTAACATTCAAATTCCAACTTGTTATGCGTATTACACCCATAAAGCACCGGCTGGAGCGGGGGTCCGTGTTCATGATCGTCGTCGTCATCGGCGGCATCATGGGTATTGTCACTGCCTCCATGCTCATGCTTAGCAACAATTCCCTTCAGAATGCTCACGGACGCGTGGACTGGAACAAGGCGTTCTACAACGCTGAAAATGCCGCGGTCTGGGCGGCACAAAACGCCTTCGACGCGCAGCCCGTCGGCTTAACCAACTACTACTCGATCAAAAACGGGCACCTGCCCTTGGCCGAGATAATCTCGCCCATCAATGGCGACACCGCCCTCAAGGGTGCGTGGGTGAAAGTTGTGCAACCCAACATTGCCTTGAGCAATGTCTTCCTCGTCACTGCTTCCGCCCGGGTGAACGACAAAGTCCGTACCATCCAGGCCATGATTACGATACGCCCGGTCAGCCAGGTATTCGACTACGAATATTTCCTGAACAACTGGGGTTGGTGGTGGGGAGCGACCATCACCGGCAATGGCGGTCAACGCGCCAACTGGGATTTTGATTTCCGGGGCAACCCACAAGTCAACGGCGCCATCTATGCAGCTAATGAAGTCCAGGAAAACGAACAACCTTACCCTCAATCCTCGCCGCCCTTTGGCGGTTTGGCCGGAGCCGATCCCACAGATCTCGTCCACCAGGGCGCGCCACGAGTAACCATGCCGAACCTGCTGGATTTCAGCACCTACACCGCCACTGCAATGGCGGATCCGGCCAATAACGGGATCTGGGTGGGTGGCAACCAGGTGGTCGCCGGTGTGCTACAGAACACGAACACTCCCAACCCTGGTGGCAATGCAGGCAACTTGAGCCCCCAAACAGGGCTGTACCTTGCGGGCACTGCCAGCCAACCCATCACCATCAAAGGCACCGTGGTGATACCGGGCGACCTTGTCATCCAAGGACAAATCACGGGACAAGGCACGCTGTATGTGGGGGGCAATCTCTACATAGCCAATAACATCACCTACGCCAATGGCCCGAACTTCAGTCCCCCCCCGGAAACCATGCCCCCGACACAGCGCGACACTTGGGCTCAGAATAACATGTCCAAGGACTTGGTCGCTTTCGCCGTCAGAGGATCCATTCTCGCAGGTGACGTAACGTGCTCCGATTGGAAAAGCTGGTGTTACGATATAGGCAATACAAGCTCCGGCCTGGCTGGTGTGGGCAGCGAAGCGACTCTCGGCGCCGACGGAATCGCCGACACCGGGGACGACCATATCCCGTTCCTTGAACCCAACAGCACTATGGGCACCTGGTACGATGCTGATGGTGATGGCCACATAAATGCCAACTACAATTATAACACCGACATCAATATGGATAGCGCCCGAGCATCGCACATCCTGGGATATCCAACCGATAGCAGTCATCAGCCACAGCCACTCCCGTACAATCAGGTGGCGACCGACGACATGGGCACGCTGGATGGAATCTTTTATACGGATCACGCTGCAGCGATGCGCCTGGCCCAGAACGCCTCAATTTTCTACGGAGCATTAGTTTCGCGAAATGAACAGATCATCTTTCAGAGTACCATTGTTATGAACTACGATTCGCGTATCCACAGCCGCTATCACAACAACCCGAATCAATTCATCAACCTGGGATTGCCTTCTGGTGCGACGATCCAGGTGAATGGCTTTACCGAATTGCCGCCAGATTCAACAGACCTATGATCCACCCGATACCCCATCGTATGGTCAGATACGGCCTGATGTGGAGCATTGTCATCCTCGTCATGCTGGCCATGCCAATTCGCGCCATTGCGGCAGTGTCTCTCGGTCCCATAACCACAAATGCCGCCGAAGCGGAACAGATCCGCATTCTCCAGTCTTATGATGCGAAACTGTCGCTGCAAAGGAAACTGGAGGTGGGAAAAGAGAGGTATGAGCGGAGGCAAGCTGACCGCGCCAAAACCATCGAGGCGATGGCAGCGGAACTTGCGGCCAGACAAAAGGTGGTCGTCTTTCCGCCCGCCGCAGCTCCATACGTTAACAAAGGGTACGTGGATACGTCGTCATGGCCATGGCTTTTGTTGGGAGTGACGGTGCTCGGAGCTGGTTTCCTAGGCTTGCGATATTACCAAAGCCGCCAAAATCGGTAAACTCATGACGGCACCCTCGACGCTTATGGATTTATTGTCCATTTGCGTTAAATACGTACTCCCAAAAACTTTTCTTCCGCTTTGACCGTTTGCAGCCATACACTGTGCCCGTGAAAGCCGCCATTCTCCACGGCAAAGAACAAATTCGAATCGAAGATATCGCGCCGCCTCCGCTAAAACCCGGCGAAGTCCGCATCCGCATCGAAGCCGCGCTCACCTGCGGCACGGACTTGAAAGTTTTCAAGCGCGGCTACCATGCGAAAATGATCGTGCCGCCCGCCGTCTTTGGACACGAGCTTTCCGGTGTCATTTCTGAAATCGCGCCCCTCACCCGGCCTTCCACCTTCGCTAAAGCTACGGCGGACAAGTCGGCCACCCTCTCCCATCGGATGGGAGAGGGACGGGGTGAGGGCTGGTCTGTCGGCGACCGCGTGGTCGTGGCCAATTCGGCGCCGTGCGGCGAATGTTTCTTCTGCCGCAACCAGCAGGAGAATCTCTGCGAAGATTTGCTTTTTTTGAACGGCGCTTACGCCGAGTCCATCGTCGTTCCCGAGCGGCTTGTGCGAAAAAATCTGCTCCGACTCAAACCAGAAACAGCGTTCCGCGACGCCGCGCTCGTCGAACCCCTTGCATGCGTCGTGCAAGGCGTCGAAGATGCAAAGTTGCGCGCCGGACAACACGTGCTCATCCTCGGCGCCGGACCGATTGGACTCATGTTCACTGTGCTTGCCAAAAACCTCGGTTGTGATATCGCCGTCACCGACCGGCAAGCAGCACGATTGGAAGCTGCTCGACGGCTGGGCGCAGGTCAGGTTATTGACATTGGCAAGGGCGGGAATCTTATTACAACAATTCGCGAGGCCACCAAAACACATTTCGACGTTGTCATCGAAGCTGTTGGAAAACCTGAAACGTGGGAAGCTTCCGTTCATCTCGTGCGCAAGGGCGGCATGGTGAATTTCTTCGGTGGCTGTCCGTCCGGCACAAGCATCACGCTCGACACCACGCTCATCCATTACTCCAACCTCACGCTGCTCGCGAGTTTTCATCACACGCCGCGCACGGTTCGCCGGGCGCTGGAGTTTATTGAGGCGGGGATAATTCGCGCAGCGGATTTTGTGGACGGCGAATGTCCGTTGACGCAGTTGCCGGAGTTGTTCAAATCAATGGCTGCCGGCAATAATCATGCCGTCAAGACGCTGATCCGCGTGCATGAATGACCCTCACCCCGTCCCTCTCCCGTCGGACGGGAGAGGGTGGCCGGAGACCGGGTGAGGGATCACGGCTTCACAAAATTCTCCAGAACCTTCTGTGTTTTTTTTAAGTCCGGCAGATTGATGTACATCATATGGCCGGCGTCAAACTCGGCATAGGTGATGTTCGTGCGGTAAACCGGATCGAGTTGCATATGGTCGAGCGCGTAACGCACCGTGTCAACCGGGCAAACGAGATCGCACCGCCCGCCCAGCACCAGCACACGCATGTAAGGATTTTGGCTTAGCGCGGAGGCGAGCTTCCCGCTGGCATTGGCGTAGTTGTTGTGAGTGTCGTAATTCCATGGCCGCACGTTGGCGAGAATTTCGTAAGGCAAATCATTTTCAAACTTTAATTCGCCGCGCACGTAGGCGTTCATCGCTGCGGAAAATGGTCCCAGCACCGCCGCATCAGACGGATCGAAATCGGGATATTGCGCGGCAGGGTCATTGTCGCGGCCGGTAATGCGTGCGTCGTAAGCGCCGAGGATGAGCCCCTGATCATGCAACAATTGTTTGCGGAAAACACCACTGTCAATCCGCAGGTGGTTGTCTTCAATAACCTGTGGTGAAAGGCTGGTGAGCCGTGTGAGTTCAGTGACAATTTTTTTGCGTTCATCGGCAGAAAGCGAGTCTCCTTGCTGCAAAGCGGAAGCGTATTCGCCTTTGGCGAATTCCCGCGCTTCGGCGAGCGCCGCGGGCAAATCGGATTGTAAATCAGGCGGCAGTTTTTTGTGGAACTGCGCCGACGCCGTGTAAGCGGGCAAATAAAGTGGATACGACAAATCGTTGCCGGGATTATTCCAGATGGTCGCAAAATCCAATACGCCGGAAACGAGAATCAGGCCGTTGAGATAAAGTCCATAGCGCGAGCGTAAATGGTCGGCCAGCCCCGCCGCCCGAAAGACGCCGTAGCTTTCGCCGCAGAGGTATTTGGGCGAGAGCCAGCGTTCGTGCCGCGTCGTCCAAAGCCGGATGAATTCACCGACGGAATCGAGATCGGCGGAAACGCCAAAAAATTGATCAGGCTTTTCGTCCTTCACCGGACGGCTGAAACCAGTGGCGACCGGATCAATGAACACCAAATCGCTGCCGTCCAAAATGGAATATTCGTTGTCCACGAGGCTGAACGGCAGCGGCGGCAATGTGCCGTCCTCATTCATCTTTACACGGCGCGGTCCGAGCGCACCCAAGTGCAACCACACGGATGACGAACCCGGTCCGCCGTTGAAACAAAATGTGACGGGCCGCGCGGCCAGGTTGGTCTGGCCGGTGCGCGTGTAGGCGATGTAAAAAACCGATGCGCGCGACGTGCCGTCGGGTTTGAGCAGCGGCAGCATTCCGGTTTCCGCCACGTAAGCCACTCGCTCGCCGGCAATGGCAATGGTGTTCGTCGTAAAAATCGGCTTGTGAGTGGCATCGGGAATTGTCGCGGCCGGATTGTTGGTCTCCGCTTTTTCTGCAACAGCTGGCGCATTGGTGCCGGCGGATGGTGAATGGGGTTTGGGCGCATCCGCAGCGCGAAGGCAAACCGCGGACATTATCAGTAAAATTAAACCGGTTTTTGTCATATTGGCTTTTGTCATATTGCGCGCAGAATCCGTTTAATCACAATCGAATTATTCGCCGATGATTTTTACCAGCACGCGTTTGCGGCGACGGCCATCAAATTCGCCGTAGAAAATCTGTTCCCATGGACCAAGGTCGAGTTTGCCATTCGTGACAGCCACAACCACTTCACGGCCCATGATTTGACGTTTCATGTGCGCATCGGCGTTGTCCTCACCCGTGCGGTTATGATGATACTGCGCTGTCGGCTCATGGGGCGCGAGTTTTTCAAGCCACTCGTCATAATCGTGCAACAAACCGTCCTCGGCATCGTTGATGTAAACGCTCGCGGTGATGTGCATGGCATTGACAAGGCAAAGCCCCTCCTGCACACCGCTTTTGCGAACCAGCTTTTCGACAGTGTCAGTAATGTTGATGTAATCGCGCCGGTGTGGTGTTTCAAACCAAAGATGTTCGGTCAGACTTTTCATGCGATTCACGAAACCGCGGCGCACATCCATCAAACCGCAGCCGCCACGAGATCACCCACCTCGCGCGTGCCGTGGCCCATTTTGCCGGCAGCAAGCGATTTGATCTTTGTATTGATGACTCGAATCACCGCACTTTCGATGGCCGCACCAGCCTTTGTCTCGCCGAGAAAATCAAGCATCATGCCCGCGGCATTGATGGCGGCGATGGGATTGATGACGTTCTTGCCGGTGTATTTCGGCGCGCTGCCGCCCATCGGCTCAAACATGCTTGTGCCTTCGGGATTGATGTTGCCGCCGGCGGCGACCCCGAGACCGCCTTGAATCATCGCCGCAAGATCGGTGATAATATCGCCAAACATGTTGTCGGTGACAATCACATCGAACCATTCCGGGTTTTTCACAAACCACATGACGGTGGCATCCACGTGGGCATAATTGCGCTTCACCGACGGATACTTCGCGCCGACTTCGTGGAACGCGCGTTCCCATAAATCGAATGCGAATGTGAGCACGTTTGTTTTGCCGCAGAGCGTGAGTTGCGCGGTTTTGCCGGCAGACACATCTTCCGGCGTGAGCCCTTTCCACGCCTTGCCGCCGCGTCGTTTGGCCGCCAGTTCGAAAGCATACTTCAAACAGCGTTCCACACCGCGCCGCGTGTTCACCGATTCCTGGATCGCCACTTCATGCGGTGTGCCTTTGAACACAAACCCGCCTGAACCGGTGTAAAGGCCTTCGTTATTCTCACGCACCACGACAAAGTCAATGTGCTCCGGCCCCTTGTCCTTCAGCGGACAATCGGCGGCGCGATAAAGCTTCACGGGACGGAGATTGATGTATTGCTCCAGTTCGAAACGCAAACGGAGCAGAATGCCTTTCTCCAAAATGCCCGGCTTGACCTGCGGATGACCAACCGCGCCAAGAAAAATCGCCTTGAACTTGCGGAGCTCGTCCGCCGCGTTGTCGGGCAACACCTCACCGGTTTTCAGATAGCGTTCGCCGCCAAAATCGTAATGATGCCAGTTGAGCTTGAATCCGAATTTTTTGGCGGCGGCCTCGGACACCTTGAGGGCTTCACGGGTGACTTCCGGCCCCGTGCCATCGCCGCCAATAACTGCGATATCGTAAGTTTTCATGAATTTTTAGCTTCACCCCGAAAGCTTCCGGGACGAAAAGAATAATCCTAATGTTTTCGCACCGGGTCGCAATGGAAATGTGACTCTTGTTGCTGCGCGGGATGCACATTGCCTCCGGAGCGCGGCCTTCAGGCCGCTTCAGCGCGCGAGCGGGTATGAACGAAACGATTGGCCTTGGGACTTCCGAACGATGAAGCGGCGTAAACGCCGCGCTCCGATCTGCTTGCTACTGGGGGCGTGTCCTCGGATGCACCTTTTCTGCCTCGACATTCGGCACTCGAAATTTGAAATTCCGTCTGATGGCATTGCCTTACAAAGTCGCCACGCTGCTTTACTGCTTCAATGAGCGGGATGAGGTATTGTTGCTTGAGCGCGCGCGGGAGCCGAATCGCGGTTTCTGGAGTCCGTGCGGCGGCAAGCTGAAAATGGACATCGGCGAATCGCCTTATGCCTGCGCCTGCCGCGAGGCCGGGGAGGAACTCGGCATTGAGATGCGCGCGATGGATTTGCATTTGACCGGTCTCGTCAGCGAACATAGTTATCAAGGCCGGACGCATTGGCTGATGTTTTTGTTTGAGGTGAAGACAAAGCTGAAATCGCTGCCGCAAGCGCATTCCGAGGGGCGGTTTCAATTTTTCGCCCGTGCCGCGCTTGGTGGTTTGAAGCTGCCACAAACCGACCGTGAACAAATATGGCCATGGTTTTGGCAGTATCGCGGCGGCTTTTTTGCGGCGCATTGCCATTGCCATCCCGATGGACGCAACGACTGGACATTGGAGGAGTCGAGTGTCGAGTGTCGAGTGTCAAGGGCCCAAAAGAAATTCTCCGGCAAGACGCGCTCTGCTCTCGACTCTCGACCTTCGACCTTCGACTGATTTATGGACGAGCCCGTCATTGATTTGCAGAGCGACCAGCATTTCATGGACGAAGCGCTACGCCACGCAGCCAGGGCTTATGAAGCCGGCGAAGTTCCCGTTGGAGCGATCGTCGTGCGCGAGGGACGAATCATCGCACGCGCATTCAATCAAGTGGAGCTGCTCAAGGACGCCACGGCGCACGCTGAGATGCTGGCCATCACCCAAGCTGAAGAAATGGTCGGCGACTGGCGGTTGACCGATTGCACGCTTTACGCGACCAAGGAACCGTGCCCGATGTGCGCCGGCGCCATTGTGCATGCGCGGCTGGCGCGCGTGGTGTTTGGCGCGAGCGACCCCAAAGCCGGCGCGGCAGGCGGCGCGATGAATCTGTTGCAATTCCCAACATTCAATCACCGCTGCCAAATCACCGGCGGCGTGCGGGAAACAGAATGTTGCGCCCTGCTGAAAAACTTTTTTGCGAACCAAAGAGCTCCGGAAAACCGGGAAAAGAAGGCGGGCGGTGGTGGGTCAGTTTGATGAAAACTATAGCAGTTCCAGCTAACATTGGCACAGTTTGATAGGCCTCTGGGAAAAGCGGCGGAGTGCCGCCGTCGCGTCGCGCCGGAGTCTGACGAAGGCGGAAGTCCAAGACGCTGCGCGTGATGCGATGATTCCCGAAATACGCGAAGCGTCTTGGAGTGCGCCAGTCCTCTGGCGCTTTGCAAGAAGACGAAATGGCTGCCAGATTTCCGCATGAACTTTTGTACGCCAATGACAATATGAACTGCTATAGAAGTGGAAAGCACTTCAACGTCCTTTTTATCAAAGCTTAAAACAAAACAGGGCATCCTGATTGGATGCCCCGTTGGTGATATTAAATTAAACGCAGGCAGCACCTACTGCCCACACAATGATCTAATCCGGGAAATTATAAAACGGCAAATACGTGCCGGTGGTGACTGCCGGCGCTGCAAGGACTTGGTAACCAACAGCGTTGGTGGCAGCTTCAAAGGCGGCTGGCAAATCGCCAAGTGTTAGCTGCTGACCACTGCCATCGCCCAGTAAAACGTTTCCGTTACCTTGGTGCAAATCCTTGGCAGTCCATGCCGTAGTTGCAAGAAGACCAGTAAGGGCGGCGGCAGCCACTGGCGATGCGCCGCTTAGAGTGCCACCGCCATTGCCGTAGAAATCAAATGCCCCTTTAGCTGAAGGCATGGCTGCAGTTAGAGCAGTGTTATAGATGTTGCGATCGCCAGCCAGGATTGATTGCGGTATAATATCTTTCGCATCACCGCAGACAAAATAGCTCAAAAACGGTGAGCTGTCTATGAAGGGAGCTGGGCCAGCACCCGTGCTAAATATAAACGGGGTTGCGCCTACCCAATTCGTGGCTGCTGATTTAATTATATTATCCGACGGGCAAAATACCAATTTAGGATCCGTCAACGAATTCGACATAACGGCGAACGCATATCCCGGGTTGTACATGGCACCCCCAGCAAAGCCACCGGCCACTCCTGGATTTACGCCTGTTTTGTAACCATTTATACTATAGACGAAGTCCTCGGCGCCGCCTTGAGCCCAAGGAACAGCCGTAGGATAGTTATCGTTGTTGTCTTGCCCCCAAAGTCGGAAAGAGGTGCCTTGTTCTTTGAGGTTGTTGATGCAAGCGATGCGTAGCGCCTTGCGCTTGGCGGCGGCAAGCGCCGGCAATAACATGGCCGCGAGAATTGCGATGATGGCGATGACGACCAACAGCTCAATCAGCGTAAAAGCTTTTTTGTTTTTCAGAATTCTTTTCATATGGTTCTAGGTATTTTTAGTTTCTTTGGTACACGTGACTGCGCCAGACTTTACTGAAACCCTGCACGCTGTCAACATATAATACAAAAAAAAGATCGCATTACCGATGCCAAACAAAATTCCCCTGACAAACCTTTGGAAAAATTGAATTTCTGCAAATTCATATGCCATTTCGCGTAAAATTTCCACGCGCCCTGCGTGAAGCCCACACTGTTTGGAAATATGGGGCAATGTCTTAATTTGTCACGGAGCGCGGATTGTCCTCAATCCGCAGCGGCTGGATTGGTCGAAAACGCTGCGAGTTGGGACAACTCGCGCCCCGGCTTTCAACTTAAAATTCAAATTAAGACACTGCCGAACATGGAGCGGCATTGACATGCCGACGGGCATCGCAAACACTGCCATGTTCAATGGCCGAGCCAAAAGAAAACGTCCTGATGGAAAAGATTGTGTCGCTGTGCAAGCGGCGCGGATTCATTTTTCAATCCTCCGAGATTTACGGCGGCATCAACGGTTTTTGGGATTACGGCCCGCTCGGCGCCGAACTCAAGCGCAACGTGAAGGACCTCTGGTGGAACACGATGACCCGCCAGCGCGACGACGTTGTCGGCCTCGAAGCCACCATCATCATGTCGCCGCAAATCTGGAAGGCCAGCGGCCACGTGGACACGTTCAGCGACCCGATGATTGACTGTAAAACGTGCAAGGGCCGTTTTCGCGCCGATCAGACAAACGAAATTCCCTGCCCGCAAAAGCCCGGCAAAATGGTTTCCGAATGTCACGGCGAGAAGACCGCGCCGCGCGCGTTCAACCTGATGTTTCAAACCTACATTGGCCCGGTGCAGGACGAGTCGGCCATCGCTTATCTCCGCCCGGAAACCGCACAAGCCATTTTCGCTCAATTCAAAAATGTGCTTGAAACGTCGCGGCAGAAAGTTCCATTCGGCATTGCGCAAGTCGGCAAGGCGTTTCGCAACGAAGTCACGCCGCGCAACTTCACCTTCCGCTCGCGCGAGTTCGAGCAGATGGAACTGGAATTTTTCATCAAGCCGGATGAAGTGGTGGAGGCGATTGAAAGTTTCAAGTGTTCAGTTTCCCAGGCTTCGCCGGAGGCTACGCCGAGGCGGGCAAGTGTTCGGCCGGAATCTTCGGAACTGAAAACTGAAAACTTGAAACTTGAAACTCCGCAGCCCGATTGGGGTTGGAAAAAATGGCACGCCTATTGGGTCGAGGAGCGGATCAAGTTTTACGAAGGCATTGGCCTGCCGCGAAACTCGCTGGTTGAGTATTGGCAAAAGCCCGAAGAACTTGCTCATTACGCGCGGGCAACGGTCGATATTCTCTACAAATTCCCGTTTAGCAAACGCGACGCGAATGGCGAGCTGACGGGCGAGGAACTGGAAGGCATCGCCGCACGCGGCGATTTTGATTTATCCCAACACGAACGCTTTTCCGGCAAGCCGATGGGCGTGTTCGACGAGGAACTGCGCGCTGCGTGGGGCAAATTGCCCAAGGAAAAACAGGACGAACTCTGGCGGCGTTATTACGAGAATCGGAAAAAATATCTCGCCAAAATGGGCGTCACGGAAGAGCAAGCATCGAAGGACGCGACTGAAGACGCCAACGGTCTCGCCAAAGGCCAATATATTCCGCATGTGATTGAACCAAGCGCAGGCGTGGACCGTCTCATTCTTGCACTGATTTGCAATGCCTATCACGAAGACACGATGCCGGATGAAAAGGGAAAGCTCGAGACGCGTGTTGTGTTGAAGTTCCATCCACGCGTGGCGCCAATCAAAGTGGCGGTGTTACCGCTCCTCAAGAACAAGCCGGAGCTGGTAAAGAAAGCGATGGAGATTCGCGACCTGTTGCGTCCGCACATGAATGTGTTTTACGACGATGCCGGTGCGATTGGCCGGCGCTACCGTCGCCAGGACGAAGCCGGGACGCCGTTCTGCGTCACGGTCGATTTCGAGACGTTGGGCGAGAAGCCGGAATTGAAGGACACCGTGACGATTCGTTACCGCGACGACGGCAGGCAGGAGCGCATTGCCATCGGTGAATTGCTAAATTGGTTGCTGCCAAAAATCTGCTAATGGCTCAAAACGCAAAAACTCCCACGGCTTCAAAAAAGCGCGCGCCGATGCTGTATTTCATCGTTGCGATCAAGTTAATCAAAGGCGCCGCGCTGTTGCTGCTGGCGCTTGGCGTATTCACGCTGGCAAACAAGGATTTGTCGGATGTGTTCGACCAATTTCTGCGGTGGGTACATCTCGACCCGGAGCGGAGTTTTTTCCAGGGCATTGGCTACTGGCTGGACACCATCACGCCGGCCAACGTGCGCGAGGTGGCATCAGGCACATTTCTCTGCGGATTGTTTCTGATCGTCCTGGGCTTGGGGCTGGCGTTTCGCGCGAGGTGGGCGATTTGGCTGGCGATTGGTGAATCGGCCTTTTTCATCCCGATTGAAATTTTTGAATTGGTTCGCCGGCCGGAGACATCGCAGCATCAATTTCCCATCGGACTTTTGGTCGTGCTCATCATCAACGTGGTCATTGTCTGGTACCTGTTCGAAAACCGGCAACGACTCTTCCGACATCACCATTGATTCCGCCTGAAATTTCCCGTTTTCAATTTGCCTTGAAAAAGCCATGCTCCTTTTGTGACAACCGGTGAGGCCATAAAACTTTTGGAGGCGTTCCGCGCTGGAAAGACCCCGCGCGAAAAAGTTCTGCGCGCATTTCAAGCCGCGCCCGTCGCCGACCTCGGCTTCGCGCAAGTGGATACCCATCGCGCGTTGCGCAAGGGCTTTCCGGAAGTGATTTTCGGCTCTGGCAAGACGCCGGAACAGGTGGTCAAAATTGCCGCGAAAATTCTGGCTCGTGAACAGCGCGTTCTTGTCACGCGCATCACGGATGAGCATGCGCGCGCGCTGCGTAAAAAATTCAAGCGCGCCGTTTATCACCGATTGGCGCACTGCGTGACCATTGAAAAATCTCCTTTGCCGAAACGCGCCGGCATAATTGCCGTCGTTTGCGCCGGTACGAGCGATTTGCCAGTGGCCGAGGAAGCTGCTGTCACAGTGGAAATCACGGGCAATAGGGTCAAACGCATCCACGATGTCGGCGTTTCCGGTTTACATCGGCTGTTCCCGCATCTCGAAGCGATTCAAAGCGCGAACGTGTTGATTGTCGTCGCCGGAATGGAAGGCGCATTGCCGAGCGTCGTGGCAGGCTTGGTTTCCAAGCCTGTTATTGCCGTGCCGACGAGCATCGGCTACGGCGCGAGCTTTGGCGGCGTGGCGGCGCTGCTGGCCATGCTGAACAGTTGTGGCAGCGGCATAACGGTGGTCAATATTGACAACGGCTTCGGCGCCGGATACGCCGCGAGCCAGATCAATGCGCTGGCATCACAAACGTGAAAACGCTTTATCTCGACCTCTCCAGCGGCATCAGCGGCGATATGTTTATTGGCGCGTTGATTGATTTGGGCGTGGATCCGCAAAAACTGGAGCGCGAGTTGAAAAAACTCGAACTTGACAGCTATCACCTGCGCGTCGCGCGCAAACAAAAGTCCGGCATCGAAGGCGTGAAGTTTGACGTTCATCTGACAGACGCCTGCGATCACCATCATGGGCATCAGCATGATCATGAGCGCGTTCGGAGTTCCGGCTTCAGCCGGCCGGAACCGCCTAAAGGCGGAACTCCAAACGATCACAAGCCTGAGCACGGCCATCATCATCACGACGAGAACCGGACGTTTGCCGAAATCAAAAAGCTCGTTGCGAAAAGCAAGTTGTCGGCTTGGGTGAAGAAAAAATCCGTCGCCGTGTTCCAACGCATTGCGGAAGCAGAAGGGAAAATCCATGGTCTGCCTCCGGGAAAAGTTCATTTTCACGAGGTCGGCGCGGTGGATTCAATCGTGGACATCGTGGGCGCGTGCATCGCGCTCGAACTGCTCGGCAAGCCGCGGGTGCTGGCCGCGCCAGTCGTCGAAGGCACCGGCTGGGTGGATTGCGCTCACGGACGCTTTCCCGTTCCCGCTCCGGCAACGCTGGCGATTTTGGGCGCGCGCAGCATCGGCGTGACGCAATGCAACGAGCCGCATGAACTGGTTACGCCGACTGGCGCAGCATTGCTCGCCGAATTCGCCGAAAGTTTTAAGCCAATGGAAAATTTGGTTGCAGAAAAAATCGGTTTTGGGCTTGGCTCGCGCGATAACCAGACGCGACCAAACGTTCTCCGGGCAACGCTCGGCGAGTCGGGGGTCGAGGGCCGAGGGTCGAGGGTCAAATCGGAAGAGCGCGATTGGGAAACAGACCGCGTGGCCGTGCTGGAAACGAACCTCGACGACATCAATCCGGAAATTCTGGGATATTTCATCGAAACAGCGCTGGCTGGAGGCGCGCTGGACGTCTTTTACACGCCGGTTCAAATGAAGAAAAACCGGCCGGGTGTGTTGCTGACGGTTTTATGCGCAGAATCGGAAGCGGACAGATTCACCGAAATAATTCTGCGCGAGACGAGCGCGTTCGGAGTGCGGCGCACGATGGCGGAACGGCGGAAGCTGCGGCGTGAATTTGTCGGGGTTGAGACGCAGTTTGGCAAAGTGACCGTAAAACTGGGCAAACTGAATGGTCAAATTGTCCAGGCCGCTCCGGAATTCGAGTCATGCAAAAAAGTGGCAGCGCGGGCCAAAGTGGCGTTGAAGCAAGTTCATGAGGCTGCCGTCCGGGCGTTTTTTCAACGGAATGATTGTTAATTTTTACTTGCAAAAACTGCAGCGAATGTTTAGTTATGGCTATAGTTCGCCGGCCGTTGTGCCGATTCGTTTGATGCCAAAGCTTATAGTTATGCTACAACCAATGAGGGTGTCTTGAGCCGCCCTTTTACTCCACGTAATTCCTCTTCCGTCTCGTTCGTCCGGGTCAACGGCAAAATCCGCGCCCGAGAAGTTCGGGTTCTTGGAACGGACAACAAACAGCTCGGCATCCTCCCACTGAACGATGCATTGGCCATGGCGCGACAACACGGCGTGGATCTGGTGGAAATTTCGTCGGCGGCAACGCCGCCTGTGTGCCGGCTTGTGGACTTTGGCAAGTTCCGTTACGAACAGGCCAAAAAGGAAAAGGATTCAAAGAAACATCAGCA
>Ga0182027_10007308_pt1 | contig 16311 bp, 12 predicted proteins | sample 712E1DmetaG_FD_121300 | JGI IMG/M metagenome (GOLD analysis project Ga0182027, IMG submission 121300) | Permafrost microbial communities from Stordalen Mire, Sweden - 712E1D metaG (Illumina Assembly) | ecosystem: Environmental > Terrestrial > Soil > Wetlands > Permafrost | place: Sweden...
ATAAGGCCAGGTCAAAAAAGCCCAGGGCCACCCATACTTTGACCGGCAGGTCGGTGGTTTTATTAACTACTTCGCTCATCCTGGGGTAGACGGAATGAGGCAGGGCAATCACCACATCCGTGATGGCGGATTCTTTTACAAGCATACGAATATCATTGAATTTTCCCAGAAGGTCCGCCGGGGATTTCTCCAATTTCTCATCATCCACATACCCCACACATTGCATATTTTCTATGCGTGCCTTCTGGATTTGTTCCCCAATTCGGATTCCCAAAGGGCCGGCACCCACAATCAGCACACGACGGGAAACATCTGGCCCATCCCTGCGCATTCGGAATCCCAGCCTGGCAATCCCCCGCCAGGTTAGGAATAATAGATACGCGATCAGTACAAAGATTAAGAATAATGCCCGTGAGATTTGCCGGTAAGATAAATAGAGAAAGCCCGCCATCGCTCCTGATGCAATCAGGCTTGCCAGCGTGAGCATGGCATACTCATCCACTGCCCGCAGGAATTTCCGCCCATCATAAATGGCAAACGCCGAGAAAATGCCCACCCATATAAGTGCGAAAATTATAAAAATACTTGGTGGAAGATCGCCCCGTTCCTGGATGGATTTTAAGAAGGGTAATCCATCCAGCAGCGGCCGGATTAATTCTGCCGCTTTCAGACCGAGGATGACCAAAAAAGCATCCAGTACCATGGAAAAAATCGCAAAGTTGATCGAAAATCGCCGGAGCATTTCTACCCAATCTTCAGGAAATTGTCTGCTTTCTTACTGCAATATATGAGATCCTCGAATTGAGAGTCATAAATTAGTAATCTATAAGATTGATATAAGGATATTGGATGTTTTATCTTGCATCATATTTTATGAAGATGGTATGTAAAAAGTCATGAGACAATTTTATTAGTTTCTACCTATTTATATTGTAATGCTTAAGGTGGAGCAATTGACCCGTTTCCAATATCAAAAAAGTTGGAATATTTCGTAAATATCGTTCCCATAATCGACGCGGTTCATTAAGGAGTCGAAAGAACCATTCCAGGCCCAATTTTTGCATCCAAAGGGGGGCCTGTTTCTTGAATCCTGAAAGGAAATCAAATGCAGCACCTACACCTACCATGACCTGCGCGTTAACTTTTCCCATATGCTCCGACATCCAATATTCTTGCTTTGGTGTGCTCAAACCCACCCAGATAATATGTGGCTGGACGGAATTAATTTCACTAATGATTTGACTATCTTCCTCTTGCATCAAAGCCCGGAATGGAGGAGAAAACATCCCAACTATTTGTAATCCCGGGAATCTCGTTTTTAAATTTTCTGCCAGTCGCTCCAGGACATCTGGACTACTTCCATATAGAAAGTGCCGATATCCCCGCGCAATGGAATGTTCGCAGAGCGCGACCATGAGATCTGGACCATAAACCCGCTGGATGAGTTTACAACCTTGCATATGACCTAACCAAACAAGCGGCATGCCATCAGGCGTGACAAGCCCGGCGGTATTGTGAATGCGACGCAACTTATCATCCCGCTGGCTTTCCATAACGCCATGCACGCCTGTTACACAGACATATTGATGCGAATCTGTTTTAATCCATTCATCTACGGTTTCTAGAGCCATCTGAATATTGATCGGACTCACCCCAACGCCAAGAACATTAGCCCTTTTTAGCTGATTCATTTCTATTTTGTCTTATTTGCTATCGCAGAAGAATATACATCCATCAGCATTTTATAATTTCGCTCGGATGTGTATTTATTTTCGAATTCAAGGCGGCCAATGCTTCCCATGCGTGCAGATTCTTCAGGGTGGTTCCACAACCGTTCTACTTTGGTTGCCAGATCAGCGGGGTTCTCCGGATTGAAGAGTACGCCTGTTTCGCCATCCTTAACGATCTCTGCCATGACACCAATATTCGGCCCAATTACCGGGACGCCTTGGGCAAAACATTCAATGGCCACCATGACGAAACTCTCATAATAGCCTTCTGATGGCCAGATAAGGAATCGGGCATTCTTGATCAATTGTGTGAGATTGGTTTCTGAAAGCCTTTTGACAATACTAACTAAATTCATCTGATGTTTTTGAATAAAATCCTGGCTTTCTTGTTCGAGCTGCCCATCCCCGCGGATGATCAGGGGAATGTTCAAGTTTTGCCAGGCGTTGAGCAGGGTTCGAATACCTTTTTCAGGATCCAGCCTTCCGATAAAGAGCACATACTTCCCTTTTTGCTCGGGAGATCTGGGTAAAGGAACAAATTGGATAAAATTTGGTTTGACGATGATTTTCTCAGCTGGGAATCCTGCCTCAATGAATTGTTCCTTATAGAATTCAGTCGCCCCTAGATAAGTATCTATCAGTTTTTGCCATGTTTTAATCCAGCGGTGAAATGTTAGCATTGAAGCGATCACGGCTGTTTGTAATTGTACAGATACTGTTTCGCCAGTCGACGTGGTTCATGAATTAATCGAAAAAACCACTCCGGCCCGATCGACTGCATACAGGCTGGCGCCTGGCTTTTGGTGCCTGCATGAAAATCGAACGCGGCACTTACACCCAGCATAACCGCAGGGATTTTCCCTTTTTGTTCGGCCATCCATTTTCCCTGCTTGGGACAGCCCCATCCTACAAAGAGAATTCGTGTACCGGAGACAGTAATATCACTTGCAATTTGAGTTGATTCATGTTCAGTCAATGGGCGAAAGGGTGGGCTGAAAGCATATGCAACCTTTAGGCCTGAGTAAAGCTCGCTCATACGCAAAATGAGTTTCTGCAATGTTTGGTCCGTCGACCCATAAAAGCCGACTGGTATTTTCTCCCTCGCAGCCATCTCTAAAATATGCAGCATAAGCGTTGGCCCATACACACGGGTTTGGCCCTTCACCCCCTTTAGGCGCAGCATCCACACCAATGGCATGCCATCCGGAGTGACCATATCAGCCAGATTGACAACCTTTCTAAATGCATAGGAGTCGTGAGCCGTTATAATTACATGGACATTCGCAATACAGATATAGCGGCTCTCGCCAACTTGTGACCAGGTTCGAATCTGGTCGCTAACTAATGCATAATTGGTTTCGCTTAAATTAACATTTATTACATTTGCCATGATCTATTTGAACCATGCAAGCATTTCAGCCGGTTGAACGCGTATCCGTCGCCTGATCTCCCGGCGCCACGCCAGCACTCTTGCCCTGTTCTTCCAAAGCATACTAAAGGCTTTGAGTGATGAACGCTCAAACAAACATAAGAAAATAAATATTTGTAGATCATACCAAAAGATAGGAATACCGTCCCTCAACCATCCTGACCGTAGTTCATTTTTGATAAGTAACAGGTAACGATTCTTGGTGGTATGAACTTTGATAGCTGCTGGAATAGGTTCACGCTGCCCGGGTTTGAAATTGCGTTCGTGAAATGCTACTGCCTGCGGGTTATACCAGCAACCCCAACCCAACAAACGTGCCCGCCAGGCAAGATCGACATCTTCCTTGTGTGCAAAAAAAAATTCGTCGAAGTATTGACCATCGATCTTAATGTCTTCGAGCATTTCACGACGATAAAGAGGCGCGGCCCCATCCGCCCCAAAAACCTCACCTGGTTGGTCATATTGACCAATGTCAGGTTCTGCATAACCACGCAAGAATTGACGCCTGCGCCGGTCAATAAATAAACCGGTTGAATCAAATATATGTGGCAAGGTCTGGTGCGGTTTTAATAACAATTTTCCCGCTGCGGAACCAAAACCCGGTCGGGCTTCCAAATCCATGAATAAATTATAGATGTATCCTGGGTTCATCTCGACATCCGGGTTAAGCGGTAGATAATATTGCCCTTCGGAAGCCTGGATTGCCTGGTTGTGGGCATGGCAAAACCCTGTATTGTTGGTATTACGAATTACTTTAGCTTCGGAGAAATATTGTTTTACCAAATCAAGTGATTCGTCGATGGAGCCATTATCCACAACTATCAACTCAAAATCTACCTGTGTTTGAAGCGTCAGGGATCTCAAGCAACTCGGGATATGGACAGCGCTATTCCATGTTACGATGCCAACGGATACATGAAAATCGGTCAATTCAGATTACCTCATCATCCTATTTTATGTACCAACCTAACCAGTTGGCAAACAAAGGAATATTGCTTTTGAGCAAGAGCCAAACTCAAATGTAATCGTCAAGAATGTAATTTTAGCGATGAATTTTCTGCCAAACCAATCCACGAACTCTTACCAACCATTTGGCAACCGGTTTGCCCATTAGCATAAAACGCCTTACTAAAACCGGCATTTTAGCAGATGGGTTATCCTGGAGGGCTAAATCAAGAAAATGATAAGCTTTTTGTGGGTCGCCGTAAGCCCATTGTTGGAAAGCGAACCGGGTGAGTAACCGGTTGCGTTGTTTGGAGGGTAAAAGTCCAAAGCGTTTTGATTCAGAGATGTATGTTTGAAAATTAAGTTTACTCTGATACATTGAATCAAAATCACGTGACATGCTTAGTTGATGTTTCCGGTAATAGCCTAAGGGAATATCAAGGGCCGAGAAGGTACTGAATTCTGCGGCGCGAACCAGACACTCCCAATCTTCGAGACCGGAACGATTTGGAAACCCGCCAACATCTTCCAGAACTTGCCTCTTCCAGAGCAAAGAATGGATCGGAATAAAGTTGCGCTCAACCAGAATCGAATAAAGATCGCCACTCGGCAAGGGCCTGAACATATGCTCAAAGCATTTTGAACTTATATTCCCATTCTCATTGGTCAAATAAAGATCTGAATAAACCACTCCAAGATCGGGTTTTGAAACGAATTCTGATAATTTTACTTGGATTGCATCTGGCGATAACCAATCGTCATCATCCAGAAATTGTATATAGTTTCCTTGGCTAATCGCCAATCCGGCATTTCGCGCTGCGCCTAATCCCGAATTCTCTTGATAGATGTATTTCACATTATGAAATTGCTCAAGTACTTGTTGATTGACGCGAGGTTGAGAACCATCGTCAATAACAATTACCTCAATAAGTTGATATGATTGATCAGTCGAACTCCTTATGGCAGCTTCTAACCATTTTGGCCGATTGAATGTAGGAATAATGATTGAAACAAGAGCATCCATATAAGATTTACTACCTGCGTTATTATCTCATCCGTTTAATTGACATTTTTTTCAACATGTTAATGGAAAAGATGTTTTCAGTAAGTTTTCGGCTATTTGGTACCTCTATCTTCCAATATATCACAGTCGAATTTCAAGGCCCAATTAAGCGGTTTTGAATATGGAATAGAAAACTCGAAGGTAGAGATTTCACAAAAAACCACAGCCAATTCGGGTTAACTTCCCTCATTTTGTGGATATTTTGTAACAAATTATTCTGAAATGGAGGAAAGAGTGCTAGTTTTGCAGCTTTAGACAACACAGACTCCATAATTACTGGTATTTCAGAATCATTCTTAAATAGAGTTGTAAAACAGTTCCAGAGATCAAGATAAACCAATGCAGCCGAAGACCGATCAATAGGCATTGATTGGGTTTCGTCGAGGCCAATTAATGCATTACACATATTCACGATTTCAGCATCAGTTATATTTGCATTTGGAAGCATGCTCCGAATGATTCTGGTTGAAATTTTATTTTTTTCTTCAAACTGACGCTTTCTTCTAGTAAACGTGATTGAAAGACCGTGAACCCGGTGATCAATAAGTGGGATGTTGATATTCTCAAATTGAGTAATGGATTCCAAACGAGTCCATAGATCGTAGTCTTCTGTATAAGGAAATTCAGAAGAATAGTATGGTAAAACCTTTTCGAGAACTTCCCGGCGAACAAAAATTGAGGAATGAATAAAAGGATTTTGGGACAATAAATTCCATTTCAGAGCAAGAGGGCCAATCACAACCGGTTGCCGGCCGGATATTCTCCCTTTGGAATTAATCAACCGTGCGGCTGAACCAACAAGTCCAATATATGGATGAGATTCAAGGAATTGTAATTGGATCTCCAAGCGGTTCGTTTTACTAATATCATCGGCATCCATGCGGGCTATATATTTGCTACGCCCCATCCTTATGCCTCGATTAAGTGCTGCAACAATACCCTGATTTTTTGAGTGATTATAAATCACAACCCGCCTATCTTTTTGACGATATTCTTCTAAAATTGACACCGAACCATCTGTTGAGCCATCATTAACAACGATCAACTCGAAATCACGAAAAGTTTGTGTCAGGATGCTATCGACTGCTTTTCGCAAATATTTCTCATAATTATAAACAGGCATCACGACATTTACTAATGGTTCGCTGCTCACGCTTTGTTACCTTTAATCTTTTTGAAAACCAATTCTACTTCCTGGTGACAGGCATTTGGGGTGAAGCCTGAATAGTGTTCTACGCAGATACGGTCACCTTGGTCAAAGCGGGTTATCATACCTTCAATCGAGAAAGGAAATCGTTCGCCAGCCCGATTATTGGCCGTGTCTTGCACAATATTGACCGGGTTGCAAAAAGTAATTGAATGCTCGAAACATATTATATTTGGAAATTTGGAAAGGAATAAAAATCGATTTGAAGCCAATTGTGCTTCTAAACCATTGGGGTTTTGAAAATGCAAACCAGAAATTAGAGGAATGATCTCCTTGGTTCGATAGATCGAGCTGGATACCTCCAAAGGATATCCAAAATCATATTCTGAATTAGTCCAATTAAATTTCATCCAACTACCTTGCAAAACAGAAAAGACTGGTAAGGGCTGTGGACAATTAAATGCATAACAATACCTCGTATTTCTTCCCAGCCGAAGGGATACGCCAAGGGAATCGGGTTGATCTTCCATCGTTCTGATTGCTTCCGCGAGACTGAAGTCCCTTATAAACAAATTATCATCCACCAAAAAAAGGATATAGGTTTGGTAAGGGGGAGTGGGCATCAGTTTTTGTATACACAACCTTTGAATAATCCCAAGAGTATGTAATCGAATTCTTTCTAGTAATGATCCAGCCCGGAAACCGAACATGCCAACCTTACACAATACTCTATAGATTTTTTCCTTGCCCCCTCCCTTTTTATATGGATTTAGAATGGTATTAACATCCAGTTGAAAATCTGTCTGTTTGATAAACATGACGCTTGGATACTCAGCGATCAGCGATTTGTACTGACAAATGTTGCGGTCGTCTGTTGCAAGATAAAGCACATAGACATGTTTATCCCCCGAATCTAGACAGTGCAAAAAGAACGAATTCAGGGTAGCATCTAACTGCATAGCACGGTTTTTGCTAAATATGAGGATTTTAATGAACATTTCTACAGCCAGTACGTCAAGCCCATACCTGGTAGGCCCAGAACCGTAGATTGAAACGGTAGGCGGTTATAAGAAGTAAAATTTATTAGGGCCTCATATGGACCGCAATTATAGCCAGATTCGGTCCCTTGTAAGAAAACATCGTGCGCGAGTATCACGGCACGCGAAGCCATTTCTTTTATACCGTCGAGTTCTTTGCTTACGCTTTCAAAACTGTGATCACCGTCAATAAAAAATAAAGTTAGATTGGGTTTTATTTCAATGAATATTTTCCTGGCAATTGTGAGCCCATCGCCTGTATAAAGAGCCACTGGTAACCCGCGCACAAATTTGCCGCGTTGCTTTGGATCGTGAATATTCTCGATATGTTCTTCATCGGGGGGCAAATCAATCGAGTATATTTTCGTCCCCAATTTGAGGTACTGTTCTACTTCGTAAAATATTCGCGCGCTTTGCCCATAATGTGTACCCCATTCCAAAATAGTATCCGGCTTAAAATATGATACTGTCGAACTCATTAGCAACAATTCATCCAATGGATATGGATGGGTACCCACAATGGGTACCAACCTACGGATAATAAATTCTGAAAGAGACCATTTGTTCGCTTCTGGCAGAGAACGAGTTGATATATTTAGGGAATTGTCGTAAAGGGGTAAATTATTTGTCCTTAGAAGAAAAGATCTACGAAGACGATTCATAATAATATTTCCTGATAAAGTTTTTCATATTGAGGAGCGATTTTTTCCCAGGTGAACTGCTTGAGCCAAGCAGAGTGGCCGGTTTTAGCAAGGTTTAATCGTTCGGTTCCATTTTGTAGGAGGTCGTCTATAGCAATTGCAAATTCAGAAGGGTCTCCCTCTGCCATGCCATTTTCCTTTTGTATGGTTGGAGCAATAACTCCGCCGCCTCCCCAGGAAGCTATTTCAGCAGCATTGCCGCAGGCAAGGCTTAAAAAAGGTGTGCTGGCGGCCATGGCTTCAAATAATACCAAGGGTGAATATTCAATATTTGATCCGAAAACAAATAGGTCAGCTGCATGCAGTGCAGCTACAACCTCTTTTCGTGGAGGGTCAAGCAAAATGACGCGCTTTTGCCCTTTGGCAGCTATGTTGATTAAAGATGAACGCATTTTGCAATCCGGGATGCAACCGGGACCAATTCCGCCAAATGTCGTTCGCAAGATAAGTTGTGCCGCCTGGTGTACCTTGCCTTTTGAAATCGTTCCTAACAAGGGACGCAGAAAGCATTGCCATAAATTTACAGATTCAACCATATTTCCAATGATAACCAATACCCCGTTCTTGGTTTGTAGTTGCCGAAAAGCCTCTAGTACCAGTTGATGACCCTTCATGCCAGTGTGGCTGCCCACCGTTAATAGCATTGGTACATCATTAGGAATATTATTTCTTTGTCGAAATGTTAAGTCGGGAGAGGAGAATTCTGATTGCGAAGCACCATTTGGGATTAATGAATAATGATCTATTCCATGCTTGTGTGCGAAGTCAATATCTCGATAATGACTTGTGTGGAAAATAAGCTGGTCATATTGCTTCATCGCTTTCGGAATATTTTGGAAGTAGACACTATATTTTGGATTGAATAGGTTTGAGAACCCGCATGGCACCATCACTTTTTTATATGGGATGCGATCTAGTATCGGAAACGCCGCATCCATCGTCCATTGCTGGGCAGCGTAGTTCATCATGATATCAAATTTCCCTTCGAGTAGAAAGCGTTGGTAGCGGTCAATTTCACCTTGCATACCTTCTACTGCGTTGCCAGATATGTCAAATTCTTCTATTTTTACCCCATTAATTATTCTATTTTTGCGGTTATTCAGCCGGGTCGTGGCTACCGTTATATCGTGTCCGTGCGCGGCAAGAAATTCCGAGACCTGTCGTACTACTTCTTGTGCTCCCCCGAGGCTAGGATGGTAATACTCAACTGTGTGAAGGATTTTCATAAGAAGGCATTATTAGAATATTCTTATTATCTCATGATATTTCCACCTCAGCCAACTATTGATAATATTGGAATAATAATGAATTCTTATCCGTATTTTGGAGGATAGAATATTCCAATGAACGATGAAAGTTTTTCGTTTCCAGTTTACTTTATCCAAATCTAATGGTTTGTTATTATAAGTAAATGCACGATTACTAGATGAATATTCCATTACTTTCGGAGGCTTTTCTTTAAGTAGTTTAAGAAATATCTTCAGTTCAATCGGTTGATAATCAATAAAATCTTTTTTTTCCAGCCTGGATGGTTTTGTGCTGTTTATAATTCCGTGGATTGATCCTATTAAAGCAAATAAATCGTTTATATCCCCTTTATTGCGATATTTAATTTTCTTCTTGAATATATCGTTAGTCAGAATATTCCATACAACAATTTCATTTTCATACATAGTTTTATATCTTCTATAAATTGTCTCCGGGGTGTAAATTATTCCATGTTTTCCTAGTACCTCTGGATATGAAATCCACTTTCCCCCTCTCAGTGCTACTTTTTCTAATGGATCCATATCGGCATCTACTACGCTTTCAATGTCTAAATCCTTAAAGTACTGGGCTTTCCAAATCTTTACCCCTTGAATATTACATTCTCTATCAAAATCATAAAGGTAAAAGCAAACCATTGCAATATCATCATCAATGTCGTCAAGAATTTTCTCCATTTTTTTTACTGCATTTTTATTTAAGATCATGTCTTCATCAATTTGGATAAAGTATGGAGTATTACAATCCTCTATCATGGTTCTGAAAGCTTTGCTAAATGGTCTAATTCCAGGAACAAATTTTAACAAGAAATTTTGATATTCTTGATTCTTAATTGCATTGAAACAGAAATCAAAGGAAGGATCCCCAATAGTAAGGATATATACTGTGGTCTTAATTCCTTTATTTACTATTTTCTGTTTTTCTGTGACATCAACATGCGTGTATTGTGAAAATGGAGGGTTCTTATACCAATTTTCAGGCAGACTTTGAACCAATTTAACCGCCGGCTCCAGATAGCTTTTTGGATAACAATCAATGTTCCGTATTTGAATATAAGCCTTCACATTTGCATCTATTTTCTCAATGAAAGAGGTTAGCGAATTTCTAACCCGATAATAAAAAAGTGGCCTTGATAAATGGACACCGTGCCATCCTTTTTTCCCCATCCTTATCCATAAATCCCTATCTTCGGCATAACCCCAATTTTCCGTATCATATCCGCCTGCAATAACAAATGCTTCTTTTCTTATAAGGGAACAATAAGCAAAATACCCCTGTTTTAATAACATTTTAAAATTATAGGGATATTGTTTTTGATAATTATATTGGTTGCCAAACGTAATTACATCGACATATACATAGCCGGCTTTAGGCTTCTTATTTAATAAAGCTAAAGTTTCTTCAAGAAAGGTAGGAGCTAACCTGTCATCTGAATCCAGTGGTAATAAAAATCCACCTTTTGAATAAGCCACTGCTTTTATCCTTGATAAAGTAGGGCCTTGGTTATTTTCATTTTTAATAATAGTTATAGGAATTTCAGGATTTGCGTTCTTAAATTTGGTTATTAGATACAAACTTGTGTCAGTACTTTTATCATCTACAATTATTATCTCGAAGTCATGGTAGGTTTGATGAATAACGCTTTCTAATGTTTCTAATAAAGTAACCTCAGAATTAAAACATGTGATTATTATGGATATTTTTGGGATTACAAACCTCTTGGGCCGAATTATTGGTTCAATTTCTACATGACACGAACTCGGAATTTCTGGAATTAGCGGAAAATTTTCAATACGAAAATTACTTCTGAATAAATAATCCAATTCATTTGAACTATAATTTTCTAAATGCATATCAAGATTATTGCTTGTTCTTTTCACTTTATTAAGTGGAACCGAAAGACACCTCGATTGAATATAACAAAATAAATCAGGGTTCTTATACTTAAACCGATCTCTCATGAGATGTAAATTAACTTCTAATTCTTTTGGATTATTAAACTTCAAATCTTTAATTATCGAATATATGTTTTTTACATCATAAATAGAACTCGAAAGATCAAAAGGATATCCGAATTCAAATTCCCCAGAAACCCAATTAATTCGTAAGAATTTGTCACTTGACTTATCTAGATCCGGTTGAATAATTCCTGTTTGATATGAGTACGAATTATTTATATTCTTTCCTAGCCGCAAAGAAAAACCAATAGCTGTTGGGGTTGTTACTAATAATTGAATTATCTCCTCCACATCAAAATCATTTATAAAATAGTTATCGTCAAAACAAAAAAAGACGTAGTCCAAGTTAAGCAAAGAAATAAGAAGATCATATTTGAGGTTTTTTTCTTTGATAAACCTGATTTGTTTATATTCTTGATTTAGTATCTCATACGATTCGTTTTTTTGATTATTTTCGCATTTATAAATTACACTAAATTTGTATTCTTCTATTTTTTTACAATGACTAAATATTGACCTTAGCATGTAATCTAATTGCATTCCTCTATCTTTGCTGAACACAATAAAGCCAATTCTTTTATTCATGTCTTTATTATATTGTTAAGTGATGGAATTGTATTTATGGCCAGGTAATTAGAATATTTAAAATTCTCGAGTTCAATCTTCCAGCTATCAATTTGAATAATCCCTTTGTTAAAAATTCGGTATATTAAATAATTAAATCCTAATAAATAATTCACTATGCCTTTTAATCGATAACCAGAATCGATATATGTTCCCCCGTATTCAAATTGAATAAAATTAATCCTATTATTGGAAATAAGATTTCTTGCGCCCAATAAAACCTCAAATTCTGCTCCCTCAACATCAATTTTTAAAAAGTCAAGATGATCTACTTGTTTCTCTGAACAATATGAATCCAGTGTACAGGTTGTAACAGTGGTATCGAGTGGTCTTGAACCAGCTATCTTTATTACTTTTCTTCTCTTATAGAAACTGCTTAATTCTGCCAATGATGGAGAAGAATCATAAAAATAGAATTTTTTATATCCATTCAAATTAGATACAGCACAATTATTTAGAAAGGCTTGATTATTTGATGCAAAATTCTTTGTCAATGCATCGAAGTTCGCTATAAGAGGTTCAAATAGATGAATAATGTGATTATCATTTTCTTTTAAAGCTAATTTAGACCATTGTCCTCTGTTAGCTCCGACATCAAAAATTATTTTCGGTTTTTTAAATAATGATTTAATTATTAGTAATTCACCATTTTTTTCAAAATCTGTATTGTTATAGCCCTCATCTGAAAACAAATCAGATTCTGGAAAGATTGGTATTTGGGAAGAATTTTGGGATTTTGTATTATATTTCTCACTAATAAATGATATATATCTTTGTTCCCAAATATTAAGTAATTCATTTTCGACAATAGAGTCGTCAACTAAAGAATCATGAAGAATCTTTGTGCATATTTCGCCAATCACCTTATTGGTCAAATTCATTTTTTTAGTACAGACCATTTCAATATTTGGTAAGTAAGGCTCTTTGTCCCATTTCGATTTTCTTATAGTTACATTAAATCCAAGTCTAGAAAACACTTTAATGAATTTCTTATCATACCATCCGTCTAAGTGGTAAGCCCAACTTGCTTCGTGAGATCCGAACATGTGCCTTATTATTTTTTGTTTATCAATATAAGATTTTGCATGGAGCAAAGATTTAGAGCACTCATAAATATCAGGTGTTTCAATCCTCAATTTACCACCAATTTTTAACCATAAATGCCATTCGGATATTAACCCTAAAGCAATCACCCTGTCGAAATGTTCAAAAACATGATGAAGTCTTATTTCATCCACCGATTCTTCAGGAAATGAAATACTTGTAATATCAGCAAAATAATCAGCCTTAGATAATTTTTGTAATGGATGTTCTGTTGGGGGGAAATCAATATTGATATAGCCCTGCATATAGACTTCCCCACAGCCCAAGTGTAATTTAATCGGTTTTGTTGGATCATGAATGCTTTTATTAATTAGATCAGACAGGGTATTCGCTTGATTAGATTTATTCATTGATACTTAATCCTTTTTAAGAATCTTACTTCTCTGACTATTTGATAATATTCCAGTTCCAGAAGCCCGATACGGTTGGTCACCTAAAGAAATTTCAGTAATTGTAATCCTTCCGATACCCTCAAAATAAAATAAATTTTGGTCAAAAACCGAGAAGCCTACATTCATTTGTAAGATACAACTAGCTAAGTTATTTTCCCAAATAAAGTTGACACAATATTCACCAGCTTCAATATCCGTTTGTTCTGACCAATAAGTTGTGATTGGCACACCTTCAAAAGTCGAAAATCCGATGCCAACGACAAGATTACTTAGTTTTTTAGTCGTTGAAAATTCTAGCCGAAAAACCCAATTTTCGCCAATATGAAATACGTTTCTGCCTACTCCTTGATTATCTGTGATGATTATTTTCCCATACTCTATAGGAAGATTTAGATCCCTAATCGGTAAAGAAAAATTATCAACATTTTCTTGACGTTCCAGCAAATAATTAAATATTACTTTATCTGATCTCTCAAACTCACAAAATTTCCCAGAATCTAACCGCAAGGATTTTGGACATAGATTTTTTATCGCCCCCATATTATGGCTTACGAACACCACCGTCCTTCCTTGCTTTGCCACATCCCCCATCTTCCCCAAACATTTCTTCTGAAATTCAGCATCCCCCACTGCCAGAACTTCATCCACCAGAAGGACCTCCGTCTCCAGGTGCGCAGCTACGGCAAAAGCTAACCTCATATACATCCCGCTGGAGTAGAACTTCACTGCGGTATCCAGGAATTTATCGATCTCGGCGAAGGCCACGATCTCGTCGTATTTCCGCATGATCTCGTGGCGGGTCATCCCCAGGATGGCCCCATTCAGGAAGATGTTTTCGCGCCCGGTCAGCTCCGGGTGAAAACCGGTGCCCACCTCCAGCAGGGAACCCACCCGCCCATAGATATCCACCCTGCCGCGCGTCGGGCTGGTAATGCGTGAAAGGATCTTCAGAAGGGTACTTTTCCCGGCCCCGTTTCGGCCAATGATACCCACCGCTTCGCCATGCTTGACTTCGAAAGAGACATCATCCAGTGCCCAGAAGCTGGTTGACTGGGCGCGCCGCTCGCCTTTCAACCAGCCCAAGGGTGCCCTGGCAGCGTTGACCAGCGCGTCCCGGAAAGTGGCGTAGCGCACCTGCTGCCCGCCCAGCCGGTATTGCTTTCCTAAATGCTCAACACGAATGGCTATATCGCCCATTAAATAATATCCGCGAAACCGGATTCCATCCGTTTGAAATAATATAATCCACCGATCAACAAAGGGACTACCACGCTGGCTGAGATGCAAAGGGAGAATACGTCCAGGCTGCTCTTGCCCAGGATTGCCAGCCGGAAGCCTTCCACCACGCCTGTCATCGGATTCAGGCTGTACAGCCAGCGCCACTTTTCCGGGATGAGCGAACTAGAATAGGCGATTGGGGTAGCATACATCCAGAACTGTGTCAGGAATGGTACCACGTAGCGGATATCCCGGTATTTCACATTCAATGCCGATAGCCACAATCCTACTGCCAGGGCGCTGGCCAGCGCCAGAAGTAGGAAAACGGGCAGAAGCAGCAGGCTGGATGTAAGGTGGATGCCGTAAAAAGCCACCATTCCCATTAAAACCACAAAAGCAATAGCAAAATCCACCACCCCGGCCAGGACCGACGAAAATGGCATTACCAGCCGTGGGAAATAGACCTTGCTGACCAGGTTCTGGCTGCCTACCAGGCTGTTGGATGACTCTGTCAGCGCGAAGGCAAAAAGCTGCCAGGGTAGCAGTGCGGTAAATGTGAAGATCGGATAGGGGATGCCTTCCGATGGTAGTTTCGCCAGCCCGCCGAAAATGATGCTGAACACGATCATGGTTAATACCGGCTGCAATATGGCCCAGACTGCCCCCAGCGCGGTCTGCTTATAGCGCACCTTGATATCGCGCCAGGTCAGAAAAAAAAGCAGTTCCCGGAATTTCCACAATTCTCCCAGTGCCAGCGGCGCCCAGCCTTTGGGCGGCAAAATGACAGTGTGAACGTAATTCCCGGCGGGATTTGCTTCGATTTTCTTTATGGCAGGTTCTGGAAAATCCAATTTCGCCTCATCAAAAGCATGAATATTTTAGTGTTGCGCTCTCATCCCATGGATGCACTGTTATTGTTGATAAATTATAGCATGGCGTGCCTTATCTTCACGGCGAATTGACCGCTCTGAATGGATCAGGCGTTCCTATTCCCACGCCTCTGCCACGATCTTTCCCGCATCCACCTCTTTCCCGATCAAGCCCATCGTCAGGGCTTGCACCATCCCGGGCGGCCCGGCCAGATAGTAGGTCAGGGCGAGTGGATCCGGAGTGGAGCGGAAAACGGTCTCCGCCTCGATCCGTCCGTGCATGCAATCCGCGCCATCCCAATCCTGTTCGGCAAAATAGCGCACCTGCAAGGCTGGGCAATGCTGCGCGGCTGCTTGCACCAAAGGGCGGTAGATCAGTTGGCCTGGCCGCCTGGCTCCATAGAAAAGATGGACTTGGTGCGGGTACGCGGCTGGCAGCCCGGCCAGAAAAGCCGTGAAAGCTGCCACGCCGGTGCCGCCCGCCAGCAGGCAGACATCCGTTCCTGGGTTGATGATAAATTCTCCATAGGGCATATCAACCCATACCGGAGAATCTGGATTCAGCTCCGCTTCCATCCGGGTGGAGAAATGGCCTTTGACGGCATACGTGATACGCAGCCGGCTGCGATCTTCTGGCGCGCTAGCGATGGAAAAAGAACGGCTCTCCGGCCAGGCCGCGCCGGGCAAGTATTCATCCAGGGCCAGGTTCAGGCACTGTCCCGCGGCAAAATCCGGTGCAGGCGATTCCGGCTCAAGGATTAAACTGTAGACTCGTTCTCCGTGCTCCTGGATCTCCGCCACCCGGCAGCGTATTTTTTCCGCCATCAG
>Ga0182027_10007309_pt1 | contig 16310 bp, 9 predicted proteins | sample 712E1DmetaG_FD_121300 | JGI IMG/M metagenome (GOLD analysis project Ga0182027, IMG submission 121300) | Permafrost microbial communities from Stordalen Mire, Sweden - 712E1D metaG (Illumina Assembly) | ecosystem: Environmental > Terrestrial > Soil > Wetlands > Permafrost | place: Sweden...
CGAACCTGCGTGGTGCGAAGCGCCATTTTGGGGGCGCGGGTTGTGTCGTGAAAAATATACGAGTTGGCGCGATAGTCTATTTGAAAACGATTATAGCCCGGAGGAACTGGATACCCACCCGGCGGGTTCGCTCCTGCGGTGTCGGCCGGGCAAATGTAAACTATCGATCCAGCCGTATCTTCTGAAACACCATTAACCGTAATAAAAGACGGGCTGACACCCAAATAAGGCAAAAGCATGATGTCCCACGCTGTGGCTGTAAAAGCTAGCTGTATGCTATTGATGTCCACGCCATAAGGATAGTAATCATTGTTATCTCCAACGTAAAGAAATGTGGCCAAGCCGATTTGTCTCGCGTTGCTCAAACATTGCGTGGCATAGGCCTTTTGTTTTGCCGCGGACAACGCGGGAAGCAACAATGCCGCCAGAATCGCGATGATGGCGATGACCACCAGCAGTTCGATCAGGGTAAAGCCATTTCGCCTGGCGGGTTTTGCAGTCTTCTTTTTCATTTTTTGGGGTTTCTTAAATATAGCCCGAATGTGAATGAAAATCACGTTCTTGTTAGGCCTAGAACTTCATTGGGGCGCTCGGCAGGTTCAAGCCAAAAGCAGCGGCGCCGGTTCGCAGAATCATTTCACGTCGGTTCATAAGTTGATGATGAGTTGGGATTTTAGTTTTTGGGTTGCGGCGACGGATGGGGCGGTGGCGCCGTGGAAGGTGGTGCGGGAATTCCGTCAACGGTTTGCGGTTCCATCAATTCAACGCGCGTGCCGTCCGGGTCATAAACGTTCAACTGCCGTTTGCGGTTGACGCCGGTTTGGATTTCCAGCGGCTTCGTGTAACCGATGCGCGCGGCGCGCTGTTCCAGAATGGCCCTGGCCTTTTCAACGTCCGGGGCTTCAAGGCAAAAGTGATGTTGCTTGCCGCGTTTGTCCGCGTCGGGCAGTTCGGAGTAGAGCATGAATTCAAAAAAACCCTTCCCGTCGGGAATCTGCTCGTGAACCCAGCTCAACACGGCGGGATTCTTGGTGCCGCGCCAGATTTCATGAAAGCCGAGGACACCTTCGTAAAACTTTTTCGCCGCATCCAGATCGCCCACCAAAATTCCCAAGTGCGGCACATTTGTGGAAATGCGCGTGTCCGGCAGGAATTTCCCCCGGTTGAGCATCGTCCAGCCGTCGGGCGCGTATTGGACAATTTCCACGGTGTGTCCGTCCGGATCTTTGATGAAATAATTCAGGTTGCCAGCTTTTCCCTTGCCGACTTTGTCCGGCACTTTCACACCGTGCGCGGCAAGATAATCACGCATTCCAATCGCATCGTCGGTTTCGAGCGCGACGTGATACAGCCGGTCGCTGTTGGCTTCCTGTTCGGGAAAAAGTTCGATGGACTGCCGGTCGTTTATTTTTATCCACGTCAGATGCAGGGTGCCATCCTTGTTCGTGAGCGAATAAGGTTCGTCGAACCCGAGGAAATTCTTGTAGAACGCGCGCGACTTGTCCAAGTCATGCACATACAAGGCAATATGCGAAAGTCCGATGATGTGCGGACGCTTTGGTTCATTCGCCGCCAACAACGACAGTGAAGCAAAGAGCATGGTGACAAATGCGAGTTTCATTTTCTGAATTTTATTTTTTTACGGCAGCCAGTTCGGATTGCGGCAGTTGATTGTCTTTCATCAATTGCACGATTTCCAGCGGCTCAAGCGCGCGGTCGGCGATGAAAAGTTCGTCCATCTCGCCGCGGAAACGTTCCTGTCGCACGCCGTCAATGCCGAGACGGCAACCGAGCCAGACCGTGCCGCTCGTGGCGCTGCTCAACTTTGTAAAAATGTCGCTGCCCGGCGGTGAAGACTTGCCTTCGCCTTCAAACCGCCCGTCCACATATTGTTTCACTTCCACAAAACTTTTCGCGTCTTCGCCAGGAATCAAAACGACACTGATGTGATGCCAGCGTCCATCGCGCAACAGCGTCGAGCCGAGCGCAAAGCCGCCGCCGTAGTCGGTTCGCAAAACTCCGACTGTTCCTTCATTCGGATTTCGATTCCAGCCGATGTGAATCGGATGCGAACCAAATTTTTTGCTGTTCATGCTCCACGCAATCATTGCGTAAGCGTTCGAGAGATTTGCGTCCTTCGGCACTTTCACCCAGAACACCACCGTATGCGGCGTGTTTCCGGAGATGTCGGGAAACGCGGCTTTGGCAAACAAATGGCCGTCAAACTGCAGCGCGTGTTCCCAGCGTCCCGGTCCGTGCGCGGTGGCAAACCCTGATGGTGAAATATTTTCCAACCGCAAGTCAGCCGCGTCAAACGGTGTGCCGCAAGTGTCCGCCTTGAAAATATCCCCATCGGCTTCATCGAACGACCAGTGCATATAAGCCGTCGGCGGAATGAAATGGTCGAGCGACACAGATTGGGTGAACCGCGCAAATTTCTGTTCGCTATTATTGATGCTGGAAACGCCGGAAGCCGCAAAACGCCGGGATTCCTTCTCGTGCAGCAAGATGGGTTGTTGATCGTCGCCGGTGTTGGGTTGCGCCTCGACTTCACCCTTGAGCACAAGCACCTCGGTGGCCGCTCCGATGGCGTCGGCAAACATCGTGAACTCGGTGCCGAGGTCAACGACTTCAACCTTCGGATTGGAAATGGTGAAACCGATCGCCTCCGGCGGGACGCTCGCCTTGAGTGTGCCGCGATTCAAAGTCGCCGCCCAGGCCGATTTCACATCCAGTGACGCCGGCCCTTGCAAGACGATTTGCGCGCCGGAATCAAATGTGATTTCGGCGAAACCTTTTGCCAGTTCAAGTTTTTGTCCCTTGCGCAGACGGCCGCCGGGCTGCGCCGATGAACTATGGTCAACCCATTGACATTCTTTCGAGCCGGTCAGTTGAGCAACAAATTCATCAACCGGAGCGGCGGCGGAAATTATATTTTGCCTCGGCCATTCAATCCAGGACACTAACACGATTGACGCGGCGGCGGCCAGCGCGCCAAATTTCCACCATTTCCACCACCATCCGACGTGAATAATTTTCGCGAACGACACGGCAGCCTCTGGCTCTTCCGTTTGCATTTCACCCGCGTAACTGAACAGACTGGCGGAAAGTCCCATGGCGCGGACGTAAAACTGCCGTGCTGCCTCCGAAGTGGCGAGCCAGTGCGACAGTTGCGCCTTTTGCGTCTCGTTGAGCATTCCTTCAACGAGCGCGTTGCAAAGTTCGTTCAACTCCAAAATTTCCTTGTCCGCAAGATTCATGTTGCACCCCTGCCGGCAAGTTGGTTGCTCACACAATCCAAAAGCAGTTTTCGCAATCGCGCAAGCGCCTTGTAAGCGGTCTGCAACGTGCGCCCGGACCGCCGCGCCGCTTCTTCAACGCCGCTGCCCGGTTCGTAGCGCGTCAGCACGAGTTCGCGGTCGCGCGGATGAAGTTTTTGCAGGCAATTTCCCAATGCCTCGTGACGGCGGTCGAGTTCGCTCGTCATCGTGCCCGCGGTTTGGGCCACCGCATCCACAATCTCCTGATTGAAGACGACCTTGGAACGCGCAAATTTCTGCCGCGAATAACGGATTCGCCAGTAAGCGATCTGACACGCCCAAGCCACAAAATCGGTGCCCTCCTCGAACTCGTTGAATTTTTCGCAGATCACGAGACTGGTTTCCTGCAACAAATCCTCGGCGTCGTAGCGGTTGGGCACGAGCGCATAGATGTAGCCAAAAATCTGCCGTTGATGCCGCGTGATCAGCAGCATCAGCCGCTTGCGGCTCTCGGTTTCGTTTTGCGAATCGTTTTTCATTCAACCCGCAGCCGCTTTCAAAATCGTCAAATGCCCAATCAATCGCGGCAGCGATTTCATTGCTCCAAAGGGTAATAGCACAGCCACCGACCATTTAGGACACCGAAATTTGACCGGCAGAATCTAACTGGATTTTTCCACCAGCCAGATGTTGCGGAACTGAACCGGCATGCCGTGCTCCTGCAACATGAGCGGGCCGGTGGGCGCTTCGCCCAGCCGGCTCGCCGCGCCGTGCGGCAGATCGAGTTCCTGATTGTCGTAAATTTTCACGCCGTTGAACAACACGGTCGCACGGGCGCCCGCGATTTTTTTGCCGCTGGCATCGAAGCGCGGCGCGCGGAAATCAATATCGAAGGTTTGCCAGGCGAGCGGCGGGAAACAGGGGCGTAGGCGCGGCTCGACTTTATCGGTGCAGTTGTCAAATCCACCGTTCGGGCCGCCGTCCAAACGACCATAGGTTTCGTTGATGTTCACCTCGTAACGGTCTTCCAGAAAAACGCCGCTGTTGCTTGGCAGGCCGAGCGTGCGGAATTCGACATGGACGTGGCAGTCGCCGAATTTCTTGTGCGTGATGATGCAGTCGCTGCCCGGCACGACTTCAACCGCGCCGCCGTCCACCAGTTTCCATTTCGCCGGGCCGTTTTCCGTCAGCCAGTCTTTCCCGGCTTTCTTTGCCCAAGCGTCGAGATTTTTTCCGTCAAAGAGAATGATTGCGTCTTTCGGAGGCTTTGCTCCTTGGGTTGGTGAAACGCGAGCGATTTGCTGCAAGTCAAAATTTTTATCGCCTTTGCTGCCGGTGAAATGTGAATTTTTGATCGCGCCAGTCCAGCCATCGCCGCTAAACGCAATACCGTTGCTGGATGACACGCCTTGCAGGACGGCGACGACATTGCTTTCCGTGTCAAAAGCCGACAGCAGGTTCGCCTGATATTTTCCACCGGCCGCCGGAAAAACCTGGGCGACCACGCCGCCTTGGCCCTGCCAGTCGCCCCTCAACGGGTCGGCCTTGGCCGGAATAAAATTGACCGGCTTCTCGATTTTTCTGCCGTTGTTTGCTGGCGCGGCTGGAGCGCCAGTTTTGGCCTGGGGTGCGTTCGTGCCGGGTGCGTCCGCGCCCAGCAGCGGAAGCGTGATGGCGCAGAGTGCGGCGATGAGTTTGATGGTTTTCATATTGGGATGTTTGCTGTGGGTGACGGGTTTGTTTGTGAAATTATTCGGGCAGTGGTTTGTCCTTGGTTTCCGGCAGAAAAGGCAGCACGAGAATTCCCAGCAGCAGCACGAGGCTCACCCACATTCCGGCGGTGCGGAAACCTTCGATGTTGCCGCCGAGACTTTTCGTGATTCTGCCGATGGTGAACGGCGCGGTCGCCGCGACGAGCCGCCCGAAATTGTAACAAAAACTCGTGCCGGTGCTGCGCAGGCTCGTCGGGAAAAGTTCCGGCAGATAAATGGCATAGACGCCAAACACGGAATACTGGCCGAAGCCCATGATGGGAAGCATCCAGTAAATCTGGCCAATCTCGCGGAGATAGCGGAAAACCAGTTGCGTGCAAAAAAATGAAAGGAGCAGCGCGAGAACGAAAGCCGGACGGCGGCCTTTGACTTGCGCGAATTTTGAGAGCGTCAACATTCCAAAAAATCCGCCGATGTTTTGCAGCAGCAGGCCGAGCGAACTCCAGTAGGCTTTTTTGCTCGCCAGCGCGGCGGGAGATAAATTGTCGGCGGCGAGATGGGTTTCAATAATTGAGCGGACAATTTTCGGATGAAAATTTCCGATGCCCCAGAGACCAACGATTCCCGCGCTGCAAAGGATGAGTCCGAGCCAGGCGTGCTTCGACCACGTTGGATGTTTCAGCAAACTGAAGTAAGAGCCAAACTTCACGCCGGTTTTCGCGCCCTCGGCCCTGGCTTTCACCCATTTTTCAGGTTCTTTGAGCCGCGCCAAAATGAAAACGCAGAGAAATGCGGGGACAGCGCCGGCCAGAAACATCGCCTGCCATGCCTTGAGGCTGAAGGGCAGAAAATTTTTCGCGGCCAGAAGCCCGATGCCCATGCCGATCAGACCGGCGGTGATGTTGCCCCAACTGGAAAGCGATTGAAGAAGTCCCAGCGCCGGCGCGCGACTTTTTTCCGGGACGGAATCAGCCACCAGCGCGACGGACAAACCAAAAACGCCACCCACGCCGAGGCCGGTGAAAAAAACGCACGCGCAAAATCCGAAATAACTCGTGGCAAAAGAACTCAAGCCGGTGCAAACGGAATAAATCAAAAGCGAAACGGTCAAAATGCGCGCGCGGCCAAAGCGGTCGCCGAGCGAGCCGAAAATCAAGCCGCCAATCGCCCAGCCGGTGAGAAAAAACGACGTGGTGTAAGCCGCGAGTTCAATCGCCTTGGATTTGTCGCCAAGCAAATCCTCGACCGCGCCATCGCGCGAGAGGTTGAAAATCTGCTGGTCAAAGCAGTCAAAAAGCCACGCCAGCGACGCGACGATGAAAACAAACCAGTGATAGCGGTTGAACGCGCGCCACCACGGTTGCGGGTTGGAGGTTGTTGAACTCAATTGGTTGTGGGGCTGTAATAAGCCCCGAGTTGATCCACAAGTCTTGCCGAAAGGGCGGCGGCATCAATTTGATTCGCGTGGCGATAAATTATTTTTCCGCCGGGCGCGATGACCATCGTGTAAGGCACAGGACCGGGCGATGCGGGATCAAGCGCCTGCATCAGGGCATCGAGGTTCGCGCCGGTGAAAAGATAATTATTGGTGCGCCGGCCTTCGACTTTGAGCGAGCGCTGCACGCGGTTCGGGACGGTGGCGTGTTGCTTTTCCAAAAATTGTTTCACCTTCGCCTCATCCTTCGGATCGTCCACGCTGATGGTGATGACCTCGAAGTCGCGGTTGGCGAACCGGTGGGAAATGGAAACGATTCCGGGAAATTCCTGAATGCACGGCACGCACCACGTCGCCCAGACGTTGATGAGCCGCAATTTTTTGGTGTTGTTGCGAACCAATGCGGCGACGTTCGTGGCGTCAATTGATTCCAGCACCACCGGCGCGCCATACATTTTCTCGTCAATTTGAATCAGTTTGACTTTGTTCTCGATCCACTTGGTGGAGCAGCCAAACGGCCTGGTGACTTCCGTTGTCACCGGTTTTCCGGCGAGCAATTCTTCAACCGCATTGCGCGCGTCGGTCGAGTGAACCGTGTTGGTTTCGGCAAAGCGCGAATCATCGAAGCGCCCCAGGTAACGCAGCTTGCGGTCGCGGTCGAAAATAAAAATGTGCGGCGTGCAGAGGCAGCCGTAAGCCTTCGCCGTGGTTTGCGTGCCGCCGTCGTAAAGATAGGGAAAAGTGAAGCCGTGTTCTTTCGCGTAGAGCTTCATGTCTTCGTAGCTGTCGCCGTATTTGGTGTAACCGAGTTCGCCGACGGCCATGGCATCGGGATTGTTTGGACAGATCGCCACCACGGCCAGGCCGCGCGATTTCATTTCGGCGGCGAGCGGCAGCAGCCGTGTTTCCGCCGCGTGAGAATAAGGACAATGGTCCGACAGGAAAGCGACCATCAACACCGGCGCGTCCTTGAAGTCGGCAAGCGTGTAAATTTTTCCGTCCACACCTTTGAGGGAAAAATCGGGCGCGGCGTCGCCGATTTTCAAGTGGTGCGCGTCCGGCGGCAATTCGCTTTCGAGGTCAACCCCTTTTTGGGCAAACAGCGGCGCGCAAACGAAGGCGAGCAACGCCGTCAAAACCAGCCGTGACAGTGAATGTTTCATGGGAACGGTTTCAGGATTTATTTCAGGCTGCCATTCCCACAAGCAGGCCGCGCACATAGCCGACCGATTCGGCAAGTCCGGGCACCCGGTTGTCTTCCTTCTTTTCGTATTCAAACTCGGCCTGGCAGGGATACTTGACCTCCAACAGCGCGGCAATTATGGACCGGAAATCCAGCAAGCCGTGACCGACGACCGCCGGTTGCGGATCCTTCATGGCTCCCCCAGTCACCATCGTATCCCTCAGATGCACTTCATAAAGGCGTTCGCGGCACTGACGAATGGTCTCGGCCGGGTTTTCGCCGGCGCGGAAACCATGGGCCACGTCGAGGCAAAGGCCGATGCGCCGGTCATACGGTTGCACGACCTTCCAAACATCCATGCCGGTCGCGAGTTCTTCGGTTGGTCCGTGATTGTGGATCGCCACCTTGAGATCGTATTCCTTGACCAGTTTGTCCACCAGCGGCAGGGAGTCGGTTTGCTTTAACCAGCCGCAAAACGTCGTGAGTCCGGCCGCGCGCACATTGTCGAGCGCTTTGCGAACTACGGCCTCGTCGTTCGGCAGTTCAATCATCCCGGTGCTGGTCACTGTGATCCCGGCGTCGCTGAACTTCTGGACGACCGCGCGGCACTGCTCGGGCGTGCCGTCCGCCCACGGCGCATGGGACTTGTAAAGCGAAACCCCGGTGATCTCCAACTGCTTGAGCACCCCGATGACGCCCTCGACTGGCAGTTTGGCGAGCGAATAGGACGCGACGCCGAGCTTCAATGCGGGCGCGCGAACTGCTTTCTTGACGGATGAATTGGTTTCCGCCGCCGAGACGGATGGAACTCCGATCAAAGGAAGGCTCAAGGCGGTGAGAGCCGCAACCTTCAAGGCTTCCCGGCGGTTCAAAATGTTTTTCCCTGTCATGCCGGGTTCACGCCGTTTGGGCAATGGCTTCCCGAAGTTCCTTGAGAAATTTCGGCACGACTACAAAAGGATCGTAGTTGCCGCCGCCGCCACGCGGGGACAACGTCTCAATGGGAAGATAGCCGCGATAGCCGGATTTGCGGACGACGCCCAATAATCTTTTCAGGTCGGTGGGGCTGGCATCTTCGGCTTCCACACCCAACGGACTTTGTTTGATCTGCCAGTTCACCGCGTAGGGCGCGGCCTTCGCCATTTCCGCATACGGGTCGGCCGCCTTGAAATAGCCGGTGTCCACGATGGCCCCGCACCACGGCGAGTCAATGCGCTTGAGGAGGCTGATCAGGTTGTCGGCGGTCTTCAGAAAATCGCCGTGATTCTGGACGCCGATGATCACGCCGAATTTCGCGGCGTGGTCGGCGCACGCGCGGATGTCGGCGGCGATCCATTCCTCGACCTGGTCGCGCGTGGCGCCGTTCGAGACGGTTTGCCACGTCTGCGCGCGCATCTGGGTATCGGCAAACACGCGCAGCACGGGGGCGCCCAGCTTGCCCGCCACCTCGGCCCAGTTCTTGATGCGCTGCACGTCTTTCGCGCGCGCCGCCTTGTCCGCCACCGTGAAATTATTCCCGATACCCGTGCCGCTGATGCCCAGGCCCAGATCGAAGGCCCGCCGTTTCATCTCGAAGATGTATTTGTCGGTCGGCACGCCCGGGCCGTCCTTCTCGTAGCCGGGGAAATAATAGCCCGTGACATCAATGCCGTCGAAGTTCTGTTTCGCGCAAAACTCGGCGAGGTCGAACAGGCTGATGCCCGTGCCGCGGCCCTTGAGCTGGTCGCCCAGCAGCCTGGCGAACGAGTAGGCGTTGCACGAAACCTTGAGTGACGACCCGCCCGCCCTTTTGATCGGTTCGATGGCCATGGCCGAAACGGTTCCCAATCCGATGCCTGCCGCGCACAGAGGCAGGAGAGATGCGCTTTTGAGAAAATCCCGGCGGGTGTGTTGGTTCATAGTTTTGATTTCAGCGGTGAAAGCGGACTTTTCAAAAAGAAAAGACGTTATTTTTCAAAAATGGTTACATTTTTTGAAGTGCCGGGACATTGACGACAATTTCCCCGGCAAATCAGTTTCGGTATTCACTGGATAATAGCATTGCGGGGGTATTTTGGGACAGACTGGTTTTCCCTGTCCTAATTTGGAACCACAGTGCTATTCTTTAGTGAAGCCCAAAGTTGGCAGGTGCGTTCGGTGCGTTCGGTTTGGGGAGATATTGTGTCAGGAAAATGAAACCGGCCGAAAACGAAATAATGACATGAATAAGATTTTGACATTGACGTTTTTTAGAACAGATGTTCTCTTAGAAAGAGTCCAAGAAAGAATCCAGCGCTGATTATTCAACCCCAGAGAATTACCATGAAAACCATACTCCGAAACTTCCTAGCCCTCCTGATTTTTTCCACCATCGTTGCGATGCCTTATCTGGCGTCCGCCGCGAACAGAAGCTTCACCTCCGTCACACCGTCTCCGGCGTCAGCCAGTGTATCGGCGGGTGTCGCCACCATCAATACCTCAGCCGTGGCGGTCAGAAGTGGCAGCGGTGCCAGCACCCGTTTCATCGGAACGGCGCAGATTACAGTATCGGTTTCACCATCGGAACCCACCGTCGTCGCCAGCTTAGTTTCGACAAACCTCGTTTATCCCAACGCCGACACAACATACACTTCAACGCTGACTGTCACAACAACCGCCAGCACTCCGGCAAATACGTATGTCGTCCAAATTGTGGCAAATACTAATAACCCGCCTCAAGCCAGCATCACCCCGACTACGAACTTTTACACTCTGAACGTGGGCGCGGTTTTCGTTCCGCAAAAAATCTGGAGTCCCGCCGGAGCGAACACGAACTGGTCAACGGCGGGAAACTGGACTAATAGCGGAGTGCCTACTCCGTCCAATGACGTGACATTTATTGACCTCGGCTTGGCTGGAACGGCGGGAACGGTGGACAACGTCGTTGACAGCAATTTCACCATCGGCTCGCTGACTTACGGCCAGACGAATAATTTTCACACGACCCAGATCGCATCGGGCAAAACCCTGACGATTGGCGGCACGGCGAACGGTTTGGTGGCGGGGACGGGCACTGATCCCGGAAACCCCAGCAATCCGTCTGGTTACGTGACAAGCACTACAATCACCGGGGCGGGCGGCACGCTGTCCGTTACCAACCGCATCGCCAACGTGTTCGTCTCGGAATCCCACGGTACGTCGGCCAATCTGGTCTCCCAGGCCCAGGCGGCTTTGGACCTCTCGGGATTGGACACCTTCAACGCCACTGTTGCCCGTTTGCTGGTCGGCGTCAATTTGAACCTCAATGGCGGCAGCGGCATTCTTAATCTGGCGAAAACCAACACCATCATCGCCACGCCCGGATCAACCGCGCCGCAGATTGATGTTGGCGACAACAGTAAAGCTTCCGACACGCCGACGATTCCGAGCATTTTGCTTTTGGGTCAGACGAACGGACTTTTTGCCGACTCCATTGCTGTGGGCCGGGGCAAAACCGACGCCACCGGCGCTTTGATGCAATTCAACAGCGCATTCAGTTCTCCGACGGCTTATTTCCGAGGCACGAACGGCGCTTCAAGCCGCGTGGGAACCTGGTTTATCGGCGACGGTTATGGCAGCCGGACTTATTACGTCTACGGCACGTGCGATTTCAGCCTGGGAACGGTGAATGCGTTGGTGGACACGATGTATGTCGGCAGAGGCGCGTCATCGGCACTCGGCTCCGGAACATCTTTATTTGATCCAGGCACGGGAACGCTGACTTTCAATGCAGGCACGATTGACGTGAACACGCTGAATGTTGGCTATTCAACAGCAGACGCGACAGGCACCGGAACGGTCAATGCCAATGGCGGATCGCTCCTGGTGAACACGCTTTTTGAGTTGTCTTATGGCAGCGGCTCTGCGGGCACGCTCAACATTTCCAGCGCGACGGTGACGGCCAACTCCGGCATCACGGTTGCAGGCGCGAACGGCTACTCCGCCACGATCAACATGACCGGTGGCACGCTCAATGTGACCAATGCCAGCGCCACAATCGGGACGGCGGCAAACCCGCTCACCACGTTCAGCGCTGCCAACGCGACTCTCAATCTGGCCGCCAACAGCCTCGTGCCCGCTATCGTAACCGCCAATCTTGCGGCTGGCGGCACACCCAACACGATCAACCTCAGTTCCGTGTCTGTGCTCCACGGTTTTCCAACTCAATTTCCAATCATCCAATACGGCTTGAACGGCGGCGGTTCGAGCGGCAACTTGAACACTTTCGTTCTCGGAACTTTGCCTGCCGCGAGTCCGGCTTATGGGGCTTACATTTCCAACAACGTGGCGAACAACTCCATTGATATTGTTTTCACCAATGGCCCATTTCTTCCGGCGCTCACTTGGGATGGCAAGACCAATGGCAATTGGGACGTGGCGACGACGGCGAACTGGCGGCCGACGTCAGGACCGGACACAACCTACGGTCAGGGAAATATTGTGACGTTTGACGACACGCTGACGGGAACGACCAACGTGAATTTGACAATGGCCTTGACTCCCAGCGCTCTCACCGTCAACAACACGCTGTCCAATTATGTTTTCAGCGGCAGCGGCAGCATCAGCGGCAGCGTCACGCTGGTCAAATCAGGCTCCGGCACGTTGACTCTGGCTGAAACGGGCGGCGATAATTTCAGCGGCGGCATCATCGTCAACAACGGCACGGTGATTCTCGACAATGCCAGCAGCGCGATTTCCGGCGGCACGACAATCAATGCCGGAACGGTTCAAGTTGGAAACAACGATGCGAATGGAGCTTTGCCTTCAGGCAGCGTCGCTGACACCGGCGCGCTGATTTTCAATCGCGCCGACAACATCATCGTGACCAACGTGATTTCCGGCGCGGGCACGCTGACGCAGAACGACACCAACGTCGTGACCTTGAGCGGCAACAGCACTTTCACGGGCACGGCGACTGTCGCGCAAGGCACGCTGCAAGTCGGCAGCACGAACGGCCTCGGTTCGGCAACCAGCGTCACCGTGAGCAATGCGGCAACGTTTGACGTGAACGGTTATGCTTTGTACGGCAATGGAAATGTCAACTTGATCGTCACCGTTTCCGGCGCGGGCGTCGGCGGCACCGGCGCGATTGTCAACAACAGTACCGATACCAACAGCCCGACGACAAAAGTTTTGCACACGGTGACCCTGGCTGCGGATGCGACCTTCGGCGGCAACAGCGATTGGGACATCCGCAATTCCGCCGGCAACACCGCCAGCGCGGATGCAACGTTGTCTGTGAACGGCGCTTTCAATTTGACGAAAGTCGGAACCAACTCGATTACGCTCCGGGGCGTCGCGGTGGGCGGCAGTTTGGGCGACATCAATGTAGAGGCGGGATCGCTGTCTTTCACCGCGACGGCAACCGCACCGCAAAACTCGCTCGGCAATTCGAGCAAAACCGCGACGGTTTTTTCCAACGCCACGCTGACGCTGGACACGATTGGAATTATTCCGTCGAAAAACTTTGTTTTGACCAACGGCGGAACTCTCAAATCCAGCGGAACCAACACGCTCAAAAGTCCGCTGACTCTCGCGGGCGCGGCCAACAATACCATCAGCGTCGGCAGCGGCTCGCAATTTACAATCACCAGCGCCATCGGCGGCGGCGGCGGTTTCTCCAAGAACGGCAGCGGCACACTGTTCCTGACAGCGAGCAACACTTATAGTGGCAGGACGGTCGTAAGCGGCGGCACGCTGGCCTTGTATGGCGGCGGTTCCAACGGCGCCATTAACTTCAGCACCAACATCAATGTCAACTCCGGCGCGACGCTTGATGTTTCAGGCCGCAGTGACAAGACACTGACGGTGGCAAGCGCTCAAACTTTGACTGGCGGTATCGGCACAAACGGGGCAGGCACAATCAACGGCCTTCTGGTCGTCGGCGCGCTGGCGACCATTTCACCAGGCGGAAACACCAACATGGGCACTTTGAGCGTGATCAGCAACGCGACGTTGTCAGGCGCGACCATAATGAAAATCAGCGCGACGGGCGGAAACGATCAGATTGACGCGGCAGGCATCATTTACGGCGGCACTTTGGTTGTGACCAACATTTCCGGCTTGGTCACAAACGGCCAGAGCTTCCAGCTATTTGTTGCGACGAACGGCTATTCCGGAACCTTCAGCGGCGGCGTGACTCTGCCGTCGGCGACCGGGTTGACGTGGACGAATACACTGGCCATCAACGGAACGATAACCGCCGGAGTGTCAGTCCCGCCGGCTCAACCGATCATCACCAGCATAAGTTTGTCGGGAACGAGTCTGGTGATCAGCGGAACGGGCGGAACGGCCACCTACCAATTCGTCGTGCTGAGCAGCACCAACCTAATGCGGCCGTTGAGCCAGTGGACGCCGGTTGTGACCAACACTTTCACCGGCGGAAGCTGGAGCACCACCAACACGGTGGATCCAAGCGCGGCGCAAAGTTTCTTTGACGTATTTGTGCAATAAGCTGACATAACAATTGACAACCCGCCGCGTGGTTAGGACGCGGCGGGTTTTTTCATTAGTCGCTCATAATTAGCAGCTCCAGCATGAAAGGATCACAATATGCCCTGACAACGGCGACCGGTTTCGATGAACAAAACCGGATGGCGTCAGTTGGCCGCAAACGCCCGATGATGCTCTTGGAGCGGCGCAGTGCCTTGGCTCTTGTCCCGTTCTTATGTCTGCTGGTGTCGGCCGGGTTCGCTTCAACCAACTTGAGTGTTTGGGTCTATCCCGGCTCCAGCGGGCGATTGATTTATCAGCCCGACGCGCAGGACAATCACATTGTAGATTCTTCGGGAGTTGGTTACATGGGCGGCGCCGTGCCGCTGCCGAACGTGCCGGTGGTGCTGGCCATCTCACCCGTTTCCGGCGACAATCAGGCGAACATCCAGAACGCCCTCGACCAGATCGCGGCGATGACACCCGACGCGAACGGCTTTCGCGGCGCTTTGCTGCTCACCGCCGGCGTGTATCCGATTTCCGATTCCGTCAGCATCAACGCCGGCGGCATCGTGATGCGCGGCGCCGGCAACGGCACGAACGGCACGGTGCTTTACTCGACCAGCACCAAAGGGCCATCCACCGGCCAAAACCAGCTTCAAGGTCTGGTGATTGTCAGCGGTTCGTATAGTCCCATCGCGGTCAACGGCACGTCGAACAACATCGTGGATAATTATGTGCCGGTCGGCGCGCGCAGTTTCACGGTGGATGGCGCGGGCGTGTTGAACGCCGGCGATCACGTGATCGTGCATCGGCCCAGCACGGCCAGCTGGATTCACGACATCGGCATGGATCAGCTCAATGCGCCGTGGCAGCCCGGCACGGTGGACGTTGACGAGGAGCGCGTCATCACCCGCATCGAGGGCAGCCGCGTCATGATTGACGAGCCGCTCACCACCGCGCTGGAACAAAAATATGGCGGCGGCAGCGTTTACGCGTTCACCTGGCCGCAACGCTATAACAAGATCGGCATCGAAAACTTGCGCGGCCAATCCTATTACAACGTCAACAACACAAACGATGAGGACCACGCGTGGGTTTTTCTTCGCTTCAGCAACGTGGAAGACTGCTGGGTGCGGGATGTCGTCTCGCAATTTTTTGGCAAGTCCTGCGTGAGCCTTCAGACCGGGACGAAGCACGCCACCATTGTCAACTGCCAGTGTCTCGATCCCATCTCCATCATCTTGAGCGAGCGCCGCTACGGCTTCGACCTGAACAGTTGTTCGTTGAGCCTGGTTCAAAACTGCTACACGCGCCAGGACCGCCACCAGTTCATCACGCAATCCCTCACTGACGGGCCGGACGTTTTCGTGGATGGAGTGAGCGAACAGGCTTATGACCTGGCCGGGCCGCACGTGCGCTGGGCTTCGGGCATCCTCTTCGACAACATCACCACTGACAACGGCATGACCATGGCCAATCAGGGCAACAGCGGCGCTTCCGGTCACGGCTGGTGCGGCGCGAACTGCGTCGTGTGGGATTCCACCGCCGCGTTTTTCACCGTCGAAGGTCCGCCGACCGCGCACAACTGGCTCATCGGTTCGATTGGCCCGCTTCAGTCCGGGGGTGGTGGCAATGCCGGCCCGCACGACCCGGGCACTTATGATTCGCCGGGCACAAATGTCTTTCCGAATAGCCTTTATTACGCGCAACTGCAGGATCGCATCGCGTCGCCGAATTTGCAGACGCGCGAATATCGGATTGGCGGCATCAATCTATTTTCCAACAGCACGGCGGTGTCGTTGGACACGACTTGGAGCAATGCCGTCAAAACCGCCGCCGCCGGTTTGCCGCTGGACAATTTCGGCGTGGTGTCAAACGGCCACTGGATTCCATTCACGTTCAACTGCAACCTTTCGACCAACGAGCGCATCGTTGCAGCCACGCTCTCGCTCTCCATGCTCGCGGCGGCCAGCGACGACACCAACGACGCGCTTTATCTCGACAGCCTCACGAACAGCTTTCTGTTTTCCGACCTCGGCTGGCTGCCGCTTTCCACCGTCAACACCAATCCCAGCGTGCAGGTGCTCGACCTTTCCGGACAACTCAGTCTCCTCGCCGACGGAAAGTTGAATGTCGCCGTGCAGAACGATGTCGGCGTTGACTGGGCGGTGCTGGAATTGAAAGTCGCGCCGATCCTGATGGTGTTCACGAATTCATTATCACCTGTGGCCGATGCCACCGTGCGCGCCGGAGGGTATGCCACAAATAATTTCGGAGACACCGCGACC
>Ga0182027_10007310_pt1 | contig 16309 bp, 17 predicted proteins | sample 712E1DmetaG_FD_121300 | JGI IMG/M metagenome (GOLD analysis project Ga0182027, IMG submission 121300) | Permafrost microbial communities from Stordalen Mire, Sweden - 712E1D metaG (Illumina Assembly) | ecosystem: Environmental > Terrestrial > Soil > Wetlands > Permafrost | place: Sweden...
ATCTGGAATTGCTGGCTTACGAAGTCCCTGGAGTGCATGCCGGCCGTGCCTCGGCTTTTGGCGTGTTCAATGAAACCACCGGTACCGAAGATGTTGTTCTTGTAGCCGAAGTGGAAACCACTGACCAGCTTGAACAACAAAAGATAGCCGATGGGATCCGGGCAGCCGTAACCCGCGGGTCAGCAGTGGCGCTCCGGTATGTTCATCTGGTTGGGAAGCATTGGCTGGTCAAAACTTCCAGCGGAAAGACTGCACGTTCTGCCAATCGAGAAAAATTTTTGAAAGAAATGCAGGAAAAGGGACAAATATTTTAACAAACTTGCAAGAATTCTGCAGTCAGAAAAGAATTATTATAATAAAAGAACCCCGCTGGAAAAATTTCCAACGGGGTTCAATGGTATTATCCTGGATTATCCGGTCGGTAAGCGATTTTCAAGTGTGCGGTTAAAAATCTCTTCCTGTTCCCGGGTGGTATCTGCCTTTGTTTTCCGGACCTTCGTGCGCTTACTGGCGCGTTCCTCGGCCTTCTGAAAGGCTATCTGGAAAGCTGTGAGTTCAGGTTCGGTCGATTCCTGTTCTTCGACAAATTCTTCCTGCTTCTTACTTTTTTTAGCACGACCCTTATGGGGTTCCGGTTTGGTTACTTCAGCTATAACTTCTTCCGGCTTTGGCAGCGCAGCTTTGATACTTAGGCGGATCTGTTTCTTGCGCCGATCCACATCTAATATCATCGCTTCGACTTCATCGCCGACTTTCAGAACTTCGGCAGGGTTCTTGACATAATCGTGTGAAATCTCGCTGACGTGGACAAGCCCGGGACGCTCGGCGCCGATATCCACGAATGCACCATACGCTTCCAATCGTTCCACCTTGCCTTTGACAAGCATTTCGGGTTTCATCTCGCGCCATTCGAGCAAAAGAGGCTCGACCATGGTCAATTCGATGCGGTCGTCGTGGACGCGCCTCACCCATATGTCAATTGTCTGTCCAACCTGGACGACATCTTCAACCCGGTTGACTGATCCTTTTTGAAGTTGTGAAATATGTATGACGCCGGGGACTTTCTGCCCGATGTCTACAATAGCCCCCGCAATGGTGGTTTTAATGACTTTGCCTGTCAGATGTGCTTTGGGTTGCAGCGCGCTTTCCGGCGCCGCGTTTGTTGTTTCCATAGCTTTACTCCATGAGATCTTGATTTGAGCCGAAGGCGGATTATACCTTTGATGGTGAATTGCGTCAACCGAATTCATTTTTGCCTGGAAAATGGAAAAAAACAGGGTTCGGTAATTGGCCGAACCCTGCAATCAGATCGAAAGATTTTTACATCCCTGCCATGTATGCCAGACCAACCGTCCCCGGACCGGCGTGTGAACCGATAACCGGGCTTACGGAAGCCAGAATCTGCTCTACCGGATTAAGGCGAGCAGCGGCTGCCTCAAGGGCAGATTTCGCCTCGGCTTCAGTATTGGCGTGGAGCGTGGCCAGCCGGACCGGGTTCCGTCCGTCCGCCCTTTCGATAACCAGTTCGATCATACGATTAATCGCCTTGCCCTTGGTGCGGACCTTTTCAATTGATTCGATCCGTCCATCCCGAAGTTCCAGCAGGGGTTTTAGGTTTAACGCCGAACCAAGCATGGCCTGCGCCCCACCGATCCGTCCACCGCGCCGCAGGTATTCCAACGTGTCAACGACAAAGTAAACGCCAGTATGTTTTTGTGATTCCTCGGCTAATTTCTGACAATCAGCCAGGTTGGCACCATCTTGGGCAGCGCGTGCAACGGTCAAAACATGGAATCCCATTGCCATCGAAGTGCTATTTGAATCCAGCACAGCAAGATGAGGTCCGGCTTTTGGGAGCATTTCTTTGGCTTGCAGGGCAGACTGCATTGTTCCAGAAAGTTTGGCCGAAATAAAAATTCCCAGCACATCATAGCCAGAAGCCAGGAGGTTTTCGAAAGCGGCTTTCATGGTGACAATAGCTACTTGCGAAGTAGTCGGCATCGTTTTAGATGTTTCGAGCTTCCGGTAAAACTCATTCGGCTGGATATCCACGCCGTCCTGAAAAGTTTCATTGCCCCATATAAGGATTTGAGGTGTAACAGTAATGGAGTAAAGTTTTAAAAGATCGTCGGGAAGATAAGCGGTACTGTCAGTGACAATCGCAACTTTTGACATGACTTCTCCTTGGCGGGATAAAACTAGCAAAGATAAAACACCCTGGCATGCGATAAGTCGCGCCAGGTAGGAAATCCCGTTTAAGGGAAAGTTTTTTCTCACGTCACTATTTGAAAAGTTCAATTATTCTAAAACCCGCTCATAAAAGCGAGAGCCACTGTCCCTGGGCCGGCATGCGTGCCGATCACCGGACTAAGTGGGCTAATTAAAGATTCCACTGGATTGAACCTCTGTCTGGCAGTTTCAAGAAGCGCAAGAGCCTCGGCTTCAGCATTGGCATGAACAGTGGCCAACCGAATGGGAGTTCGCCCCGCTATTTTATTTTCAATGAGATCAAGCATTCGTTCCAGGGCTTTTCTCTTGGTGCGGATTTTTTCCACCGCCTCTATTTTCCCATCTTGCATCTCCAATAATGGTTTTACATTCAAAATAGTTCCAAGCATCGCCTGTGCGCCTCCGATGCGTCCACCGCGCCGCAGGTATTCCAGTGTTTCCACTACAAACATGACGCCGGTTTGCTCACGGGCTTTTTCAGCCAATTGCTGGCAGACAACCAAATTCTCGCCTGCTTCGGCTGCTCGCGCCGCTGTCAAGACTGGCCAGCCTAAGGCCATCGTAGTAAATAATGAGTCGAGGATGGCAATTTTATCCTGCCCGGTTTGCATCATTTCGCGTGCTTGAATCGCAGATTGTACCGTGCCAGAGAACTTCGAAGAAAGAAATATACCCAGTACATCGTACCCTTGTTCCAACAGACCTTCAAAAGCCTTTTTCATGGAAGGTATGGTCGCCTGTGAGGTGGATGGGATCACTTTTGAGTTTTCCATGCGTTTATAAAAATCTGCTGGGAGCATGTCCACACCGTCTTCAAATGCCTCGTCTCCCCAAATGAGGATAAGAGGAACAACAGTAATGTTTAATTGCTTGCGGAGTTCATTCGGGATGTAGGCAGTGCTGTCGGTAACAATGGCAACCTTTGACATAATTTCTCCTCAGGTATGGAATAGACGTATTGTACTTAGAATGCCCTTCCGTCGCAATGCCAATGCTTTCTTCCTTGACCATCAGCTTGTTCTAGACTAAAATCTGTCCGCCTTCGGGCAATTGTTGTTTATAATGAAGAAACATCATGTTTGAGACCCTGACTGGAAGACTTAATCAAGTCTTTGATGGATTGCGACGGCGTGGCAAGCTTTCTGTTGCCGATGTCGATATGGCCATGCGGGAAGTCCGTCTGGCATTACTTGAAGCGGATGTGCATTACAATGTAGTAAAAGATTTCATTGCACGTGTGCGTGAGCGGGCAATCGGTTCAGAGGTTTCGAAGGCCCTTAATCCAGGCCAACAGATCATTAAAATTGTTAATGATGAGTTGATCGCCACACTCGGTCAACCGGCCCCACTTAATCTTTCCGGAGAAAAGCCACGCGCAATTATGTTGGTGGGTTTGCAGGGATCGGGCAAGACCACTGCTGCTGGGAAGTTGGCCAGCCACCTGCGGGCGCGCGGGGAACGAGTGATGTTGGTAGCCGGAGACCCTTACCGGCCAGCGGCGGCGGAGCAGTTGCGAACTCTGGGCCAGCAAGTGGATGTTCCGGTCTTTTTCGAGACGAATGTTAAACCGCCTGAACTGGCGAAACACGCTTTCGAAAAAGCCCGAAATGGTGGTTTTACGGTTGTCATACTTGATACGGCAGGCCGTTCCCAATTGGATGACACGTTGATGGTCGAGTTGCAGGCCATTGTTCGAAACGTGGTTCCATCCGAGACTCTTTTGGTTGTAGATGCGATGATCGGGCAGGAGGCCTTGCATGTAGCCGAAGGTTTCCGAAAGACCATCCCGCTGACCGGTCTTATTATGACCAAAATGGATGGCGACAGCCGTGGTGGCGCCGCCATCTCCATTCGTTCGGTGACGGGTATACCGATCAAATTCATCGGCACCGGTGAAAAGATGGATGCCCTTGAGGCGTTCCAGCCGGAGCGGTTGGCTTCCCGCATCCTTGGGATGGGCGATGTTATTGGCTTGATTGAAAAGGCCGAAGCTGCATTTGATGAAAAACAGGCTCAAACGCAGGCTGACCGCTTATCCAAAGGGGAATTCACCTTGGAGGATCTGGCGGAGATTATGCGGTCTACCAAAAAGATGGGCTCAATGAGCCAGATGGTGGATATGCTGCCAGGTGACATGGGGAAGGCGGCACGTACCGTTTCACCTGAAGATATGGAGCGTCAGTTCAAGCAAACCGAGGCTATTATTAGTTCAATGACACCTAGCGAACGCCGAATACCCGATGTGTTGAACGCCAGCCGGCGCAGGCGTATCGCGGCTGGGTCCGGCACCGAAGTCCAGGATGTGAACCGGCTGATCAAACAGTATCGTGAGATGCATAAATTAATGAAGACACTCCAAAAGACCGGTGGACGAGGCCTGTCACGCTTGTTCGGTTAGTGTTAAAATGGAAGAGCGGCAATCATAAGTTGCCTTCATCATGAAACAGGTTTCCAGCGCAGTGCGGCGCAATCCTTTCTGCCCCTCTCCGTGCTTTCCGCTGAACCAATATCACAAGAAAAATTATTTAGAAGGAGAAACATTCCGATGGTTCGTATTCGTCTTCGCCGTACTGGCTCCAGAGGCCAGCCGTCCTACCGTCTTGTCGTAGCGGACAAAGAGAGCCCGCGCGATGGTCGTTTTCTTGAAATCGTGGGTTTCTATAATCCTCGCACAGAGCCGGGAACCCTGGAAATCAAGGAAGACCGTATCTATGAATGGATGAATAAAGGCGCTTTACCAACCGAGTCGGTGGCGCAGTTATTCAAAACATCTGGCACTTCTGAACGTTATGAACGGCTCAAGAAGGGTGAATCTGCCGATGTACTGTTGGCCGAGGCCGAGCAAGCCAAGGCGGCACGCGTTACCAACAATAAAACCAGCCGGTAATTAAAAGTGAAGGCTGCAGCCGTTTCGACGACTGCAGCCGTTCAAATAATCGAGATGCCATGAAAGCACTCACAGAATATATTGCCAAATCCCTTGTGGATCATCCGGAAGAAGTTGTGGTTGACGAAGTCCGCCACGGCAACCGTGTGACGTTGGAGTTGAGCGTCTCAAAAGAGGATATGGGGCGTGTCATTGGTAGGAGTGGGCGGGTGGCGAATGCTATTCGTACCCTGTTGCGAGTTGCCGCAGAGCGCGATGGATGCCAGGCCACTTTAGATGTGGTAGAGCCCTAATCCTGGACTATGCCTGGGCGTGCTAAAGGAACGACAGGTTCGCCGACCCCTGGCGAGCCCGCTTTTTTGGCAGTTGGAAAGGTCCGCCGTCCGCATGGTGTAGCCGGAGAAGTATTGGTGGAAGTTTTCACTGACTTCCCGGAACGCTTGCAAACAAAGGCGGTTGTTTACGCGGGTGAGACTCATATTCCTTTGACTATTCGTCGCCAACGCAGCCATAATGATGGTATCCTTTTGGCGTTCGATGGGTATATAACTCCTGAGCAGGTGGGCCGCTTTCGAAACCAGATCCTTTATATTGTCTTAGCCGATGCTGTGGAATTACCCGAAGGTGAATTTTATTACCATGAACTTCTGGGTCTCTCTGTATTGAATGAGACGGGTGAATCTCTCGGAAAAGTGACTGAGATTATGCAGACTGGTGCGAATGATGTCTACGTGGTAACCAATGATGCAGGAAACGAAATCCTTCTTCCTGCCATCGCTGAGGTTATCCTGGATGTGAATCTGGATTCGAAGATAATTAAAGTGCACTTACTTCCGGGCTTGGTGGAAGAAGGGGATCGCGATTCATGATTCTCGCTAACAATAAACCAAATGGACAAACGTTATTGGGTCGGATTTAATCTGGTCAAGGGTATTAGGGCTGTACGTTTACAGGCTTTGCGGGAACATTTCGGAGATTTATCCGTTGCCTGGCAAGCCCCTTTGGACGCATTACACGCTGCCGGCCTCAGCCCGAAAATTGCCGAACGCGTATTACAAATCCGCGCCAGCCTGAACCTGAATAAGTACATGGCCAGGCTTGACGCGCAGGGCATCCAAATACTGACCTGGGAGGATGAACTTTACCCTAGACGTTTAAAAGAAATTGACCAGCCGCCGCCTGTTTTATATATGCGTGGAGAATTAAAGCCCGAAGATTTTTGGTCGGTGGCTGTCGTGGGAACCCGGCGTGTCAGCGCATATGGCCGCCAGGTGGCGGATGAACTGGCCATGTTTCTCGCCAATAATGGCGTGACGGTTATTTCTGGCCTGGCACGCGGGGTGGATGCAATTGCCCACCAGGCCGCGCTCAAAGCCGGGGGTCGGACGATAGCCGTTCTTGGCTGTGGTGTGGACCGGATCTACCCGCCGGAAAATGCGCAATTGGCCCAAAAAATGATTGCCAACGGCGCCATCTTAAGCGATTATTCGCCTGGGACACCCCGGATGCATCGAATTTTCCGCCCCGTAACCGTATTATTTCCGGACTTTCAATGGCTACGGTAGTAGTCGAAGCCGGGGAGACCAGCGGTGCGCTCATCACGGCGCAATTCGCTGTTGACCAAGGTCGCGAAGTTTTTGCTGTACCTGGAAATATCCTGGCACCTCAGAGCAAGGGTACCATCCGGCTAATCGCGGAAGGTGCGCATCCGATGCTCTCCGTTCAGGACCTACTGGAGATATTAGATTTGCGACGAGTTACCGAACGGGTCGAAGTGCAGAAAATCCTTCCCGGCGATGAAACGGAGAAAAAACTCTTGAGCGTTTTAAACCAGGAACCTATGCATATGGACGAAATCCGCAACCAAGCCGGCCTGCCCATCGAACGTGTTTCGGCAACGCTGGTTATGATGGAACTCAAGGGATTAGTCAGGCAGGTTGGCGGTATGAATTACGTTGCGGTTCGGGAAGAACAGACCGAGTATAAGGTAAAAGCATGAACCACACTTATGCAATAATCTTGGCCGGTGGTGGCGGAACTCGTTTATGGCCCATCTCGCGTAAGGAACATCCCAAGCATGTCTTACCTTTACTGGGAAAACGTACATTATTCCAGAGTTCACTGGATCGTTTGGATGGATTTATTCCTTCGGAACGGATATTTGTAGTTACAACCGCTGACCAGGCTGAAGAACTTAAGCGGCAGGCCCCTCAACTTGCTGAATCGAATTTCTTGATTGAACCACTACCGCGCGGTACGGCTTCCGCCATCGGTCTGGCTGCGGCCGTTTTGAACAAGCATGACCCGGAAGCTGCCATGCTGGTGCTGACATCCGATCATTTTATTCGCAATACCGATCTGTTCCGCCTTGTTATGCAGGTAGCCGTTCAGGTGGCGCACAAGGATTACCTGGTTACTCTTGGTGTAACCCCCACTTTCCCGGCCACCGGATATGGCTATATCAAGCGGGGTGTTGCTTTGCCCGAGAAGTTCGATTATCCAGTCTACCAGGTGATGCAATTCACCGAAAAACCGGACGAGGCAAAAGCGCGTGCCATGGTCGCAAGCGGAGACCATTCATGGAACTCTGGCATGTTTATCTGGCGGGCTGGGTGCATTTTGGACGAATTTGCTGCTCAAATGCCGAACCTGAAAATGGCGTTAGACCGGATCGGCGCGGCCTGGGATACATCTGAACAGAGTGTTGTGCTTGAGTCGGAATGGCGACGGCTCAAATCGGAGACGATTGACTACGGTATCATGGAGCACGCAACCAATGTGGCTGTATTACCAGCCAGTGGGCTGGAGTGGAGCGATGTTGGTTCTTGGGATTCTTTGTTCGATGTGCTTTTGCCGGATGAAGAAGGAAACGTGGTTGTCAATAGTGAACACATGCTGTTGGAGACCCACGATTCTCTGATCTATTCGGTTGGTAAAAAGCTGGTGGTCACAATTGGTTTGGATGATCTGATCATTGTTGATTCCAGCGATGCACTTTTAGTATGCCGGCGTGACCACGCCCAGCAGGTACGCCAGGTAATAGAAAATCTAAAAAAATCGCAGCAAGAAGATTATCTCTAGGAGGTATCTCGTGGAAGCCTATTGCATGAAGTGCAAGACCAAGCGGGAGATTGTTAACCCTATTGCGTCGTTCAATGCTGCCGGCGCTCCTGTTACACGCGGGACGTGCGGTGTTTGCGGAACGACCCTCTACCGTATTGGAAGGACCGAGGCGCATGAAGGCATGGTCAAGCCGGAAAAAGTTGACAAGCGCAGCGGGAAATTGGTTATTGTAGAGTCACCTGCCAAGGCCAAAACGGTGGGGCGTTTCCTTGGCAAAGGTTACACGGTTCGGGCATCGGTTGGGCATGTGCGTGACCTGTTGCGCTCCCAGCTATCAGTAGATGTGGAAAATGATTTTACGCCAAAGTACCGCGTCCCGAACGAGAAGAAGGCGGTTGTTAAAGAACTTAAACAGTTGGCGAAAGAAGCTGCTGAAATCTACCTGGCTACGGACCCTGACCGCGAAGGGGAAGCCATTTCCTGGCATTTGCTGGAGGCTGCTGCAATTGAGCAAAAGCTTGCAAAGCGGGTAGTTTTTCATGAGATCACTGAAAATGCCATCAATGAAGCCTTCTCGCACCCGCGCGCGATCAACATGGATCTGGTCAATGCCCAGCAGGCGCGGCGTGTGTTGGATAGGCTGGTTGGGTACAGCATAAGCCCAATCCTGTGGGAAAAAGTGCGTAGCCGCCTCTCGGCCGGGCGCGTTCAGTCTGTGGCTTTGCGGTTGATCGTTGACCGTGAACGTGAGATTGACGCATTCAACCCAGTGGAATACTGGTCGATCGGGGTGGAACTCCGCCCGCACGGCCAGAAACAAACCTTTATCACCAAACTGGCAAAAATTGACGATAAGGACCCCGAGTTGGGTAAGGAAGAGATCGTCAAGCCCATTCTGGTGGACATGGAGAAAACCGATTACAGCGTGAGTCGTGTCAAGCGTGGTGAACGGCGGCGCAAGCCATCTGCTCCTTTTATAACTTCCACACTCCAGCAGGACGCTTCTCGCAAGCTGGGTTTCACTGCCAAACGAACCATGGGCCTGGCGCAGGGCCTTTATGAAGGCCAGGATGTGGGCGAGGGTGGTACAACCGGGCTCATCACTTATATGCGTACTGACTCAACGAACATTGCCGAAGTAGCCCGTGACGAGGTCCGCAAGTATATTGCCCAGCGGTATGGCAACGATTTTCTGCCTGAGAAGCCTGTGGAGTATACGAAAAAGGTTGCTGGTGCCCAGGAAGCCCACGAAACCATCCGGCCCACTTCAGTATTGCGTGATCCAGAAAAGGTTAAACCATTCCTGGAGCCGGCCATGTTCAAGCTTTACCAGTTAATTTGGCAGCGCTTTGTGGCATGTCAGATGGAATCGGCTGTCTATGCCACCCTTTCGGTGGATGTAAGCGGAAAGGGGTCCGAGCATGCATACATATTACGAGCAGCCGGATCTGCAGTCAAATTCCCCGGCTTTTTGGTAGTATATGAGGAAGGCAAAAACGAGGACAAAAAGTCAGAGGAAGATGATGAGATGAATGTCCGCATCCCTGCCTCGATAGAAGAAGGCCAGAAACAAGACTTGGTGCGGCTAATACCGGAACAACATTTCACCCAACCGCCGCCGCGTTATTCAGAAGCCTCGCTGGTTCAGATTCTGGAAGAATACGGAATTGGGCGCCCATCCACGTATGCCCCCACACTATCGACCATTCAAGCCCGTGGCTACGTGGAGAGGATCGACAGGCGGCTGATTCCCACTGAGACTGGCATATTAGTCAACGATTTGATGGTCCAGTACTTCCCTGAGATCATTGACCTGAGTTTTACTGCCCGCATGGAAGAGGATCTGGACAAAGTTGCTGCAGGTCATGCTGACTGGGTCAAAGTGATGGACCAGTTCTACAAGCCCTTTGCAGTCACGGTAGCAAAAGCCCAGGCTGAAATGCCGGTAACCAAGACCGGACCAGAACCGATTGGGCGGCCTTGCCCGGAATGTGGCAAGGAATTGGTAATCCGTTATGGGCGGTATGGGAAATTTATTTCCTGCTCAGGCTTTCCGGAATGCCGTCATACCGAGGCCTGGCTGGAGAAAATCGGTGTCACCTGCCCTAAGGACGGAGGCGAATTGGTTTCGCGGAAGACCCGCAAAGGGCGCGTTTTCTTTGGCTGTGCCAATTACCCAACCTGTGATTTCACTTCTTGGAAGCGCCCGCTTGCTCAGCCGTGCCCCAAGTGTGGAGGATTGCTTGTTGTTGCCAATAAGCGGGAAGCGCAATGTATGGCCTGCGAAGAAAGTTTTCTGCTTGAAAATATCGTTCCAGAAACTGTTCAGGAGTAAACATGATACAGCTATATCTTGATCCTGGGTCAGGAAGTTTCTTGATCCAACTTTTGATCGCAACCATTGCCGGCTTGAGTATTGCCATCGGTGCTAATTGGAGCAAGGTCAAACACCTGCTCGGTAAGAAGAAAATTAAGGTAGAAGCGAACGATGAAGACGACGATGAACAACAACCCGGTGCTTGATGCCTCTTTCCGCGACCCTAGCGGTTTCCTCTTCATGCGGGACGGAGTCCTCTATCGTCAAGTGAATAAGATCTATGCAGAGGATTACACTCGCCTGATGGACTCGGGCTTGTACGCCAAATTGGTGAAAGCGGGCTTGCTTATTTCTCACGCAGAATCAGGTGATGGAGAAGCTTTTCAACCTGCAGACGCTGCATCAGCTTTCAGGACTTTGCGACCGGAGCTGGTCGCGTTCATATCCTATCCTTACGAATGGTCGTTTGGGCAATTGAAAGATGCAGCTCTGACAACATTATCCATCCAGAAACGTGCTTTGAAACTGGGGATGTCTCTTAAAGATGCCAGCGCATATAACATCCAATTCCATGCGGGTAAACCGACCCTGATTGATACCCTTTCCTTCGAAACTTATCAGGAAGGGGAACCCTGGGTGGCTTACCGTCAATTTTGCCAGCACTTCCTGGCCCCGCTGGCATTGATGGCCTATCGTGATATCCGCCTGAGTCAGCTTTTACGGGTTTATATAGATGGCGTTCCCCTTGACCTTGCCAGCGCATTGCTTCCGATGCGTACCCGCTGGAACCTGGGGCTTGCTACGCATATCCATTTACACGCGGGCGCACAAAAAAGGTACGCAGATGTGGCTGTGTCAGAAGCACGCAGCGGACGCAAAATGAGGAAGGAAGCTTTGCTTGGTTTGATTGAAAGCCTTCGATCCACTGTACGGAAATTGGTTTGGAAACCTGCCGGAACAGAGTGGGCCGATTACTATGCGGCAAATAACTATACCGATGCAGCCTTCGAGCATAAGAAAGTTCTCGTAGGGGAGTGGTTGTCAAAAATTGAAGCCAAAACGGTATGGGATTTAGGGGCGAACTCGGGGATTTTTAGCCGGGTTGCGGTTGAAACCGGCGCGGACGTGGTCTCTTCGGATATCGACCCGGCGGCTGTGGAAGTGAACTATCGCCTCGTCAAAGAGAAGAAAGAGCAGAATCTTTTACCGTTGGTGCTTGACTTGACCAATCCCAGCCCGGCAATCGGGTGGAACAACCATGAACGTGATTCATTCCTTCAGAGAGGCCCGGTGGATGCCACTCTGGCATTGGCGTTGGTGCATCATCTAGCCATTTCGAATAATGTCCCACTGCCTCGCGTGGCTGAATTCTTTTCTGTTTGCGGGGAGTGGCTTATTGTAGAGTTCGTGCCAAAAAGCGATTCACAGGTGCAAAAGTTGTTACGAAGCCGCACTGATATTTTCAGTGAATATACACAGCCTGGTTTCGAAAAAGCCTTCGGACAGTGGTACACTATAAATGAGTCAAGTGCTGTCCGCGATTCCGAGCGATGGTTGTATTTGATGCACCGAAAATAGGTGTTGCATTATTGGCAAGGTTCTGTATAATTAGGGTACAGGCGGTTTAATCCGGAGGAGATGTAAATATGAAAATACTTGACTACGCAAAGAAACCAATTGTTGCTGCTGCACTCGGTGCAATCTTGGGCCTCATTGTCGGGTTGATTTGGGCCTGGGGGATATCGCCAGTGGTATGGACGAATGTGCCGCCTACTCAATTGGGCGTGTCTTATCAGGAACAGTATCTGCGAATGGCGATTGATTCGTATCAGGTTAATCCCGATGCTGCGTTAGCTGCTCAACGGTACGCATCACTGGGCCCTGCGGGACCAACCACATTAACAACGATCCAGAGTAACCCGGGTAGTCAAAATCCAACTGCCATATCGAGTTTTGCCAGCGTGGTCCAACCAGGCGCAAGCGTGGCAACACCCATACCAGGCAGCACACCTGCACCTGCAAAGGGTGGATCATTAACCAGTTATGCACTGATTGCGGTTGCTGTGATTTTGTTTGCGCTGGTTGGGTATGGGATATTACGATATCTGATCCCTCTTTTCCGGAATACCAGCAGTGCATCGCCGACAGCTGCTTCCCGCGCACGTGATATTACCAGTCAAACTGAAATGACTGATTACGAGTCCTTGGGCCAGGAGCCCCCAATTTCCCAATTTGTAACAACCTATGTTTTGGGAGATGACCTGTTTGACGATTCTTTCAGCATTGATTCCCCTTCTGGCGAATTTTTGGGAGAATGCGGAATTGGCATTTCGGAAACCATTGGCGTTGGCGACCCGAAGAAGGTACAGGCTTTTGAGGTCTGGCTTTTCGACAAGAATGATATTCAAACTGTGACCAAGGTGCTGATGAGCGCGCATGCTTTCAATGATGCAGCCACTTTCCAGCGCTTGCAGGCCAAAGGTGAACCATTTATGGTTGAACGAGGCAAGCAGGTGGTGTTGGAGACGGCAGCTTTGCAACTGGTTGCGACGGTCTCGGATGCCGAGTACGGGCAAGGTGCATTACCGGAGGAGAGTTATTTCGATCGCCTGACATTGGAGATTGCTGTCTGGCCAAAGGTGGTAGCCCCTGTGGCTGCAGCACAATAACGGATTGCCTCCCGGCGGTATTAAAAAAAATATAATGAATAAAGAAGAGTGCGGTCCCAAAGACCGCACTCTTCTTTATTCATTCAATCTTTAAAATCTTCAACTTGATCTTTCCACCTGGCGTTTCAGCCTCGATCGTGTCGCCGACACGATGATCCATTAATGCCAAGCCGATGGGGGACTCGTGGGAAATTTTCCCTTTACGCGGATCGGCTTCTTTAGCTCCGACGAGGTGATACACCTCCGGATCGAAGTCATCTTCCTGAACGGTCACATGTACACCAACAGCAACTGTGTTCTTCGGGCCGCTGGTCTGCTCGACAATGATGGCATTTCGGAACATAAATTCCAGTTCCTGGATGCGACCTTCGAGGAAACCCTGATCTTCTTTGGCCTTATGATAGTCGGCGTTCTCCGATAGGTCGCCCATCTGAATGGCGTCACGCAAGCGCCTGGATATTGCTTCACGCTGGGGACCTTTCAAATCTTGTAGTTCGGCTTCAAGTTTGGCTGCGCCTTCTGCAGTCAGGAAAGTGGGTTGCTTGTCTGGCATAATATGCTCGCTTGTGCCTATGGTTTGAGATAAGGATCGTGGAGTCGCTCGTGCTCATCGATGGCATACCGGTCGGTCATCCCGGCGATATAATCACAAATGGTTCTTTCCAGGCCGCGGGTGGGTATCCAGGCCTGGACATGATCTGGGAGGATGAGCGGTTCTACGTGATATGCATTGAATAAACCTGTAATGATATGCTCAGCCTTAACCTGCATGCGCATTACGCGGTAATGCCGATAAAGGCTGGCATATAGAAAATCTTTCAACTCGCGATTTTGGCGTTGCGTTTCTTCGCTATAACCGATCAGGTTGTGCGATAATTTCTGGATTTCCAAGGCAGACTTCGCGCCACTTTCTTTAAGACGGGCATCGGTTGCCTGAACCATGTCCGTCACCATCAAGCCTACCAGGTGACGGATCATGCAATGGCGATCCAGATCCTGCAAGAATGGCCCATGCCAATTAAAAGTATGCACAAGGGTTTCCCAGAGGGCAATTCCCTCCAGTGCTTGTGGGGTGATCAAGCCGGAGCGTAAGCCGTCATCAAGGTCATGGGTTGTGTAAGCCAACTCATCGGCTACGTTGCAGATTTGAGTTTCCAGGTTGCCGCGCAATTCGGGATCAAAGTCACGTGCATCGGTTACGTCGTACTCGGATTCATGCTTGACCATGCCTTCGCGCACTTCCCAGGTCAGGTTGAGACCGGGGAAATTCGGGTAACGCTGTTCCAATTCAGTAACGATCCGCAGGGACTGTTTATTGTGGTCAAAACCGCCGGAGTCCTTCATTAACTTCGCTAGAGTATATTCGCCGGCGTGGCCGAATGGTGAATGCCCGAGGTCGTGTGCCAAGCAAATGGCCTCCACAAGATCTTCGTTTGCGCCAAGGGCGCGCGCAATCGTACGGCCAACCTGTGCGACTTCCAGGGTATGTGTCAGGCGTGTGCGGAAGTAATCGCCTTCAAAATTGATAAAGACCTGGGTTTTATACTCCAGCCTGCGGAAGGCGGTAGTATGCAGTACCCGGTCGCGGTCGCGCTGGAAGCAGGTTCGATAATCCGGTTCGTCATCCAAATAGGCCCGGCCTTTCGAGTCCTTGCTGCGCACTCCATAGGGCGCTAAACTGCGATTTTCATTCTCTTCGAGTTCCTGTCGGCTGTACATTTTCTTCCTCCAAGAAAAGAAAGGACGATGAGTTTAATACAGGAAGGATGGGTTGTCAACGATGCAAACGGGTGCCTGGATTTCCCCCTTGCAGCGCCAGTTCGAGATTGCCTGATTGCTCACCGGAGAAAATTAATACTTCCAAATCGGGGATTTGTTCCACCAGGGACAACATCCCGGTAACCTTGGAGAGCATGCCGCCCGTCACGTCTGTCCCGGTGGCAGCCCCGAGACCAGAAGCATGTTGCGCAAAGCTACCGGGCGTCATTTCCTTAAGCAGTTGCTTATTCGTCGGAAAATCGGCATATACACCGGCTTCCAATCCGGCTAGCAGTATCCTCTGTGGTCGGAGATGGTGTGCGAGATAAGCGAATAAATCTTCTGTGGATAGAATCGTTCCCCCGCGCATCTCGTCAAAGACAACATCTCCGTGGATGACTGGCAGCAGGCTGTTAGAAAGGGCTGCCTGGATGGGAAATTGGTTCCAGTTGGAAATCGTTCCATCACGTGCCGTGATTGAGGCAGCTGGAGACAATGTTACTGCTGGGAGCCCGGCCTGGATCAGAGCTTTCAGGACAATTCGATTCAATTCCGAAGCCTGGTACCAGACTTCGGCAAATCCACGCCAGGCCGCGGGCCCGGTGACCCCCAGGCGGGTATTATGGCGGCTGGCAGCGGCATGCCCAAACGAACCGGAGCCGTGTCCAAGCACAAGATGTAGATCTGCGTCTTTCTTTAAAGCGGAAGCAATCTCCGTCGCGAGAAGGTCCAGTTTTACGGGTCGTGGGGTATAGGGGCGGGTCTTGTCTGTGATCAGCGAACCGCCGAGTTTAAGAAAAATCAGCGTCATGGGAAAAATGTAGCACGTTACGATGCAAACGTCAAGAAGGTATAATCGAGTCGGATGAACCTGGATATTCACGATGCAGTTATCATGGCGATTATCATCACCAGTCTGGGCGCGCTTTTCAGCGCCTGGAGGGCAGTACGTTCCATCCGCAAGAGCCGGAATGTGGTCTACTATCGAATTCGCTACAGTCTGGTGTCCAATGGCTGGTGGACGATGGTTTTTGCGGCTGCATTGGTTTTATTGGCAGTTTTGATCGGCATCGTTGCAGAACCAGTCGCTTATATATATTTCAAACCCAGCCCAACGATAACTTCATCACCAACGATTTCCCTTACCCCAACCATCAGTTTGACCCCAACCATTACCGAGACGCCGACCATTACGCTTACGCCAGCCATAAGTTACACCCCGACGGTTACCGGTACTCCCTTTCTCCCGGATGCCATAGAAGTGCAATTCTCTGGTACGGTTACGCCCAATCCGGCAGCGGCATTCAGCCCTTTGCAATTCTCCCGTTCGGTTTCCAAATACAAAGCCGTTAACCCTCAAACTGTTTTCCAGAACCCAATGGATAA
>Ga0182027_10007311_pt1 | contig 16308 bp, 11 predicted proteins | sample 712E1DmetaG_FD_121300 | JGI IMG/M metagenome (GOLD analysis project Ga0182027, IMG submission 121300) | Permafrost microbial communities from Stordalen Mire, Sweden - 712E1D metaG (Illumina Assembly) | ecosystem: Environmental > Terrestrial > Soil > Wetlands > Permafrost | place: Sweden...
ACGCCGGCACGAACCAGCGCCTCAGCCCGGGCCACGGAATCGGCACCGACGCCGACCGCGGCGCTGACCCGGAGCCGGCCCCGTGCATCGACGTTGGCGAGAGCCGAATCGGCGGGCACGGCGGCGGCCTTGACCGCGGCCACTTGCTCGGCCTGGCGTTCCGGGGCCTGGTTGCGATGTACGACGCCGATGCCACCCTCGAGGGCGATGGCGACTGCCATCCGGTCCTCGGTCACTGTGTCCATCGCGGCGCTGACCACGGGCGTATTGAGCGTAATGTGCCGCGAGTAGCGGCTCATAACGCTGGCATCGCCCGGCAGGATCTCGGAGTACTGCGGGATCAACAGCACGTCGTCGAACGTCAGGCCCATCAGAGGCTGACTCAAGATAGCGCCGGAAACCTCGCCCGCACCGGCTCGTCCAATCGATATCGCCATTTCGCCTCGATCCACTTCGCCGCCCGCCTGATCGACCTGCCGGCCGATCCGCGCCTGGAGGCCGGCGCTGACCCAGTCCGATGGACTGGGTCTGGTTCGCGGACATTCTACGGATACCAGGCACTCCGCGTCTGGTCGAGCCGCCCGGCCGCGGGGACGGGACCCACATCCGGCCCTGATAGACGAACGCCCCGCCCTCTCGCCGCTGTGGCCGCGAGGACGGGGCGCCGCCCCTGTCCGGCTGGAGGACTACCTCCGCCCGGGATTACGAGACCCAGAAGCCAAAGGTGTAGAGCATGACGAGCATGCCCATCAGAAGCGTGCTCACCAGAACCCAGGCCCGATCGAAGGTGATCTTGCGTCCTAGCGATGCCAGCATCAGGAAGATCGCCGGCACGGCCAGCACGTATCGATCCATGCCCTGCGCCGACGAACTGAAGACACTGAGAGCGAGGATTCCAAGGCCGAAGAGGGCGACACCGGGCATCTTCCGGAACAGCCAGACGGACGCGACCACAGCCACGACGACGGCCAGCAGATCCAGGCCGATGTAGACCGTGGACGAGGACGGCAGTGCGCCCTGGGCGAAGATGCCGCCGGTCTTGTCGACGCCGCTGAAGAAACTGTCGACGACCTTGCCCCACATGTCGATCGAGTAGTTCACGTCGAAGGTGCGGTGGAAGAAGTTGTCCTCCACGAGTTGCCAGTTCTGGCCGAGGATCGAGTCCTTCCAGACCAGGAACACGGCGATCGGAGCCAGGGGCACGATTGCCGCGGCGGCGAGTCGCACGGCTACCAGCCTGTCACGCAGCGCCTCCCGGTTGTTGCGGAGCGTCTCGAACCACATCACGCCCGCCATCCAGGCGAGGGGCAGAGCCAGCACCAGGCCGGTCGGCCGGACGATGGCCGCGAGAGCGGCGAACAGCGTCGCGAGCACAACCTTCTTCTCGACGGCCATGGCACACGCCATGAACGCCAGCCCGATGAACAGGCCCTCGGTGTAGACCTGGGCCAGGTAGAAGCCCGTCGGGAAGACGAGCAGGTAGAAGGCGGCGCGAAGGCCACCGGCACCGCCCCAGCGGCCCTTCTCAGCGGCGGTTTCGGCGTCGGCCGAGTCGGAGTCCTTGCGACGGGCCAGAGCGCCCATCAGTCGCGCCAGGGCCAGCATCGCCAGCAGTCCGCCCAGGGCGGAGACGATGACGCCGGCCAGCGCGGCCTTGCCGTCGTCGGTCTGAGTGGAGAGGCCGGGCACGACGTTCTCGACCGCGACGACGCCACGCATCGCCATGGGATAACCAGGCATGAAGGCGTAGTTGAGCGAGGTCCACTTGTTCGCGGGCTGGCAGGCGGGAATGCCAGAACCCTGGCCCGGATAGTAGGCCTGGGTCAGCGGATCGTTATACCCGTTGAGCGCGATCGAGATGTAGTACTCGGAGTCGTAGGAGACGTGCTCGTTGTATGCGGGATCGTTGAGATGGGCCCGGCACTGCAGGTTGACGTCGGTGGTGGCGTACTGGGTCCAGGAAAGGACAGCGTCTGGCCGCGCCGGCTGGAGCCGAGCCTGGACCACGATCTGGAAGGCGCAGACGACGACAAGCCAGACGAACCAGACGGCCGCGATTCGTGCCACGTCGCCGGTCGGGCGATGTCGAGCCAGGAGGCCCACCACGCGGTGTACGGGAGACGGCGGCGCCTCTACCGGGCCCGTGCTATCCGTGTTGGCCTGAGCGTCAGGCGTTTGCAGCGTGCTCACCTGTTCCTCCGAGCGTCGAGTCCGGGCGTTGGGCCGATCCTGGCCGGCTAGATTTGGACGACGGGAACAGGGCCGCTCTCGCCGGTGACGCAGTTGGCACGCGACGCAGACGGCACGCCGCGAGCCGACCCGAACCTACGAGTCCCTAACTCCCAGATCGTGGCCCGAGCATACGAGATTACAGGCGGGCTCGTGGCTCGCCGCCGCCGAAACCGACCTGAGAGGGCGGCCGCCGCACGACAACCGGCCGGCGTCTAGCTGTGGAGCTGGTAGACGCGCACGTAGTCGACCGACATGGTGGCCGGGAATACGGTGTCGGGGCTTATCAGTCCGGCGAACAGCCCTCCGACGGCGAGGTTGAGAAGTATGAAGAAGTCGTGGTCGAACACCCAGTCGTTTGGCGCAGCGTCGGCCGGCTTCACCTGGAAGTACTGCTTGCCGTCGAGCGTCCACTTGACCCCAGCCGGCGACCACTCAACCGCAAAGACGTGGTAGTCGTCGGAGAGCGGCGCGGTCGTGAGGACTGTACCGCCGAGTCCCGACCCGCCCGAGTAACCGGGGCCATGGATCGTGCCGTAGAGCGTGTTGGGAGTGCGCCCGACGTTCTCCATGACGTCGATCTCACCGCAGCCGGCCCAGCCCTCGGTGTCGATGTTGGACCCGAGCATCCAGAACGCGGGCCACAGACCGACGCCTGTGGGCACCTTGATTCGAGCCTGTACCAGGCCGTACTTGAACTGGAATAGGTTCTTCGTGAGCAACCGCGCCGAGGTGTACTGGCACGGCCCGTAGTAGCAGTCTATGGAACCGTCGGACTTACGAGCAGTTATTGCCAGGTGGCCGTCTCCGTCCATCGCCGCGTTGGACGGGTCCTTCGTGTAGTACTCCCACTCGTTGTTGCCCCAGCCCGATTGGGAGCCCAGGTCGTAGCCCCAGTGCGCCGGATCGGGCGGGGTCCCCGCCTTGCCGTCGAACTCGTCATGCCAGACGAGCTGCCAGGGTCCGCCGGAGGCGGCCGGATCGGCAAACGCCGCCGTTGCGCCGGAGGATGGCGTCGACTGGGCCCCGCCGCAGCCGGCCGTCGCCCCGGCCAATCCGATGACCAGAGCCGATGCAAGCAAGACGGCTCGATTGAACGGCCGATTGCGCGCAGCGTCCATGAGGATCCGGGGCGCCACAGCTGATCTCACAACTCTCCTACCGCTTTGGGAAGTTTTGCCTGAAACGAGATCGGACCGCCGGAGCGCCCGTTCCGCTGCACGGGGCCGACGGCGCTCGATTCTCTGACTACGAGCTGGGTCTCCAGGACAACGTGTCGCACCACGCCGTCGGGCGAAGCGGCCGACTGGAGCAGCACGTTCACCAGCTCTCGGCCCATCTCCTCCATCGATTGCCGCACGCTCGAGAGCGGCGGATGAGTCGACAGGGCGACGATGGAATCGTCGAAGCCGACGATCGCCACGTCTTGCGGAACCCGGCGACCACGGGCATAGAGGGAACTCAAGGCGCCTGCGGCCATCAAGTCCGAGGCCGCAAACACGCCATCGATGTCGGGCCGGCGCTCGAGCAGGATTTGCATCGCCTCCTCACCGCCTTCCCGAGTGAACCAGCCGACTTCCTCCAGAGCTGGGTCCGGCGTCCGGCCCGCAGCCCGAAGGGCCTCCAGGTAACCGAGACGGCGCGTCACGGAGGCAGGCATGTCGGGCGGACCGGTAATCGTGGCGATCGCGGACCGGCCTTGGGCTATCAGATGATTGACGGCGGCGATCGCCCCGCCCCGGTTGTCGTTGTCGACGCTTGTCACACCGGCGCCCCGCGGCGGAGCCCCGCCGACGACCGCGGGAATCCCAAGCGATCGGAGATGTTCCGGCAACGGGTCTTCGCCGTGGAGAGAGATAAGAATGACGCCGTCGAGATGGCCACCGGTCAGGTAGCGCTCGGCACGCCTTTCCTCCTCGGGCGTCTGGCATAGCACCAGGACGAGCTGAAGGTGCCGGGCCGCGAGACCCGCGCCTATGCCCCGCAGGACCTCCGCGAAGAATGGGTCGGCGAAGATGCGGCCCGTCGGCTCGGCGATGACGACGCCGATCGAGTCGTTCCGGCGCGTGACGAGGCTGCGCGCGGCCCTGTTCGGAACATATCCGAGCTCGTCGACCGCGCGATTCACCGCCTGCCGGGCTGCCTGCCCGACAGTCGGGCTGCCATTGACAACACGTGATGCTGTCGCGCGAGAGACTCCGGCCGCCCGAGCAACTTCCTCGAGCGTGCGGATTCCCACGTGGTCACCTCGCGAATTCACGACGACGGAAGGGCGTAGAGGTCTGTACGCCAACAATACCCCTTGACGAGGCCGATACTTGCTGCGGTTTGCTGCACGATTGCACCTGGAAGTACTGAGGCGCGGCTGCCCGCCCCGTCCCTGGCATCGGCCCTGCGTCGCGACTCCAGCCGACGTAGTCTGTCCTGGACAGGAGGTGCGCCTTGGAGTTGCGTCGACTCGGCCGATCGGGCCTGATGGTTTCCGCGGTCGGGCTGGGAACCAACAACTTTGCCGGCCGGCTGCACGATGAGGCCGCCCGACTCGTTCTCAACGAAGCGGCCGAGCAGGGTGTCACCTTTATCGACACCGCGGACGTTTACGGCCGCGGCTCCGAGGAAGGCACGGGCGGCTCCGAGAGCCAGCTGGGACGCCTTCTCGCCGGCCGGCGAACGCGCTTCGTGCTGGCCACGAAGTTCGGCCTGCCGATGACCGAGTCGCTGCTCGAGCACGGGGCCTCGCGACGCTGGATCGTGGCCGAGGCGGAGAACAGCCTGCGCCGCCTGCGGACCGACTACATCGACCTGTACCAGATCCACTACCCGGATCCGGAGACTCCGATCGACGAAACCCTGCGGGCCTTGGACGACCTGGTGTCGTCGGGGAAGGTGCGGTACGTCGGCCACAGCAACTTCGCCGCCTGGCAGATTGCCGATGCGGACTGGACGGCCAGAACCGAACACCTGGCGCGGCCGATTTCGGCCCAGATGCACTACAACCTGCTGACTCGCGGAATCACCGCCGAGGTGATCCCCGCCTGCGCGGCTCACGGTCTCGGCGTGATCCCCTACTTCCCTCTCGAGTCCGGGTTTCTGACCGGCAAGTACGTGCCCGCCGGATCCGGACGCGGCAGGCTTGCCGAAGGCCCCCGTGCCGCCGAGATCATGACGGAGAGCAACTTCGAGCGGATCGCCGCGTTCGGCGGCTTTGCCGCGGAGCGCAGCCACTCCCTGCTGGATCTCGCGTTCGGTTGGCTGCTGAGTCAGCCGATCGTCGGCTCGGTCATTGCCAGCGCCAGCACACCGGAACAGGTTCGGGCGAACGTTGCGGCGGCCGAGTGGCGTCTGCCGCCGGCCGACATGGAGTCGTTCGGGGCCCTCTAGGAACTCGCCCGGTCACGTCTTGCGCGTGGGCCTCCGTGCCGCAAGGCTGCTTCGCAGAGCGATCCGAGCCGGGGTCATCGCCTCGAGCGGGTCCGTATCGACCGCCCACGTCTCGAACAGCCCGGCGCAGCCCGGGCATTCGTACACGACCCTTGTGCCCACCCCGGGGTAGCGGCGCCAGGGTGGAGCGACGTACAGCACTTCCGACAGGATCAGCCACGCTCCGCACGATGGGCAGATGTCGCGGGTGAGGCTCGTCATCACCGCATCGTAGCCGCGTCGTGCGGCAAGTCGAGTCGGGGGTCTCCCGTAAACGACGCGCCGCCCGACACGTGGATTCGCCACTCCCGCGACGTCCCGGGCCGCTGTGGGATCATCTCCGGCGTGACGGATGCAGGCGACAGCACAAGCAACGGGGCCAGACCGACGTGGCCTGTGCGTCCGTTCGGCCTGGCCGGCGGGCTGATCGGCCGCGACCCGGACATAGTCTCCACGAGCGTGGTCATGCTGCTCGGGCTCGGGATGCTCGGGGCGGGCCTCGAGATTGTCCGTGCTTCTGGACGGTGGGGCTTCACGTACGAGGGAGCGCTCGGGGGCGTTCTGTCGCAGCTCGCAGTCACGGGTCCGGCGGCCGTCCTCATGGCTGCCGCCGTCACGGCCAACGTACTGGCCGGCGCCGTGGTCTTGAGACTGCTCGGGACGCCGCCGTTCCATCGACTCTCGGACCTGGTCCTGGCCGGGTTCTCCGCGGCCGTGGTGATCGACTCGCTCGCGCTGTTCCTTCTCGGCAGCATCGGCTTCTTCGGCTGGCCCGAATTGCTCGCTCTGCACCTCGCCGCCGGCGCGGCATACCTTGCAGGACGCCGGCGGCGCCCACTCATGGCGGCGGGCGTGCATCTGCGTATCTCGCGGCCGGCCGTCTGGTGGTTGCTGGTGCTCGCCGTCTGGGCCGGGCCGCTCATCGTCCAGCTCGCCTCCCCTACCGTCCCCTTCATGGACGTGCTGCCGAACCACGTGGCTCCCGTCGAGCACATCCGGGTCTTCGGCAGCTTCAGCACGCTCACGACCTCGCCCTCGCCGATCTACGGGCCGTCGCGGCTGATGCTCGGCTACGTCGCCCTCCTCGGCCAGGCCTCGACGATCACCGGGCTGCACGCGGTACTGGCGGACGCGGCTTTCGCCCTGCCGCTTACGGTCCTCGTGGCGCTCGCACTGCGCCGCCTCAGCGGCCTCCTGTTCGGCGGCAGTGCCAGCTTCTGGGTGCTCCTCATCTTCCCGCTGACGTTCACGTTCATGCGCATCCCGGACAGCCGCGGCACTGTGGTGGTCTTCCCGGTGGCGGCCTGGGCCCTGTGCACGGTCGCAGCCGAACTCCATGCTCGAGCCGGCTGGTCGTGGACCGCGTCGCGGCGTCCGGACTTGAGTCTCACCTTCGCTCTCGCGGCAGCGTTCCTCGTCCATCCACTCGTTGGCCTGGTGGGGATCGCGGCGGTCGGCCTGGCGCTGCTGCTCTATCCGGCCGACCTGTCGCGCCGCGTCTTGCCGGCCCTGGCGGGCGGCCTCGTCATGGCGCTGCCTCAGGTTCTGACGATGGCCGCTGTAGATGCACCCTCCTGGGTTGGCGCCGTGTTCCTCGTCGCCGGATTCGCCGTCGCCTGCGCGTTGTCGTTCGCCGTCGGAGTGGCGGCAGACTTCATCTCCGCCCGAGGCGACCGCTGGCGGGCGGCAACGGCCCGCCTGTTCGACGGGCCCGCATCTCCGGCCGACATGGCGCGGGCGGCGTTCCTCGGCACCGCGATCGTGCTGCTGCTGAGCTGGGCCAGCGCGATCGTGGTTCCGTCTATCGACCCGTCCAATCCCACCGACCCGTCGGTCGAACTCATGCTCGACTTCCCTCACCTCGTCTGGCTGTCGCTCTTCGGCGTGGCGATCTCGGTCACGCGGCTCGGCCGCGGCTGGGTGCTCCTCGGCTGCGGGGTCGTCGCCGGGCTGGCGGCCTGGACCGCCTCAGGTCTGATTGGTTCGGCCGACCTGACCCAGAAAGCGGTGCACTATGAAGTCCCCAAGTCGATCGAGTACTGGCTCCCGGTAATGCTGGCCATAGGCGGTGCCGGCGGCCTGGCAGCTTTGGCGCGGCAGCGCACGCTCGGCCCTATCAGGCCTCTGGCCATCGGTCTGGTGCTGCTGGTTGCGATCTTCCCCAACGAGCAACCCCTGGCGACCAACGTGCAGATCGGCGAACATCGCGCGGCCGAGTCGCTCGGTCTTGCTCTCCGCGAGGCCGAACTCGGCTACTGGAACTTCAACAGCTATCCCGACACCCGGCTGATCATCGACGCGCCACGCCAGCAGGTCGTGGATGAATTGCGCGCCGAAGAAGCGGCCGGCCGATTGGGGCCGTCGACAAAGGTCCTCAACATCGCTTCGTGGTTCCAGGAGTGGGTGGCCATCCCGATAGGGGCCTTCACCGGGGCCATGGAAAGCTCGATCTCGCTGTCGCCCGAGCTCAGCATCCATACCGTCGGCGGGCGGCTGTACGGCTTCGATCGGATCGTCCCGGAACTCGCCTCGGGGTACGGCTACGTGGTGCTGCAACCCGGAGGCTTGCCACCGGATCTGGTCAGCAAGACCGAGGCCGAGATCGCCGCCGCGGGCTACCGCCGGATATGGTCGAACTCGTTCGCGTACATCTACGCCGCGAACTGACCCCGGCGTAGGCTCCCCAGCCGGAGCTCGGTGGCACGGCCGTTCGTGCGGGCTACCACATGATCCCGTCGTTGTCGGACTCGGCCACGATCAGCGCGTAGAGCGCCTTCTGGCTCATCGTCTTCATCCCGGCCCGAACGTTTCTGTCGTTGCATGTCAGGCCGCACGTGTCCATCACCGAGTACGTTCCGGCCGAGTCGTCGTACCCCACTACGGTGACGAAGTGATTGCCCGCCGACTTCTTCGACTTCAGTTTCCAGAACGGCAGGGAGTTCGCGCCGTCTGAAGTCCGAGCCGCGATGACCACCGGCACGCCCATGCCGATGTCGGCGTGGACGTGGTCTAGTAGCGCTGCTGCCGTCAGGTCCGAAGCGTGGACTATCACGTAGAAGTAGTTGAGCGCGGTATGCCCGGAAGCCTCCCAGTTGATCGCATCCACCAGGTTCTCGACGTACGTGGCCGGATGCGAACCCCACCTCATGACGCCGGGCCGCGACCACCATGAAAGGCCCTCGTCCGGCGCCGGCCACTCGACCTCGGCGAGGTAGGCGATCATCCCCCGCCCGTAGCCGCCGGCGTCCTGCGCTTTCCAGTACGTGCTCGCATAGCGGTTTGTACCGAGATTGACCGGCTCCCGGAAGGTCCCGGACTTGGTCGTCACCGTATCTCTCGCCGAGGGCCAGTAGTACAGGACCACGGTCCCCGTGCCGGGACCGCAGAAGAGGATGTAGTTGTAGTCGGTGTACGCGACGCTCTTGTCGTCCCGGCCGGTCTTGGGCGGTTCCTGGATCAGGCCGGACCACGATGTCGGCAGTTGCTTGGCCGTCGGATAGACCGACGCCGGCGGCGGCGCGGCCAGGATCGTTACCCGGCCTGATGAGTCGACCGTCACCCGGCCGGCATTCTTGGCCAAGACCAGGTTCGGATCGGCCGCCCATGGATGATCGGTCTGGGTTGGCACGGCGGTCGGCATTTTGGTGGCTGTTGCCACGGCTCCAGGCGTGGCGACGGGACTGGCGCTGGCTCCGGCGGTGGCCCCGGCCGATGCCGACGCGGAGCCGAACGGACCGGACGGGGTCTCCGGCGTCGGCGACGCCAGCGCAATCTGCGACGTCGCGGAAGCTGAGCCGGTCGGGGCCGGAGGACCACCCGAGCCCGATGCCACCGGCCACAGCACAACAACGCACAGGGTCCCGCACAAGGCCAGGGCCAGAGTTCTTCGCGGCCACGGCAGAGTGGGAATCATCGGACCGCGGTCATGCTGGCGTCGTAGGGAGCGGGCCGGTTCAGGGCTCTAGTCGCGCCGGGCATCCATCGACTATACGGCAGATGCGCACCGAAACCGCTCCCCACGCCGGCGGAGCCTGGATCGACACGTCCAGAGCGCTGATCGGCTCGTCGGCCACGGTGGTTTCGATGTCGTCCTGTTCTGAGACCTCGCCGAAACCATCAGCCGGAACGGATGGCCGCTACGCAAGTCGTCTGAGAGCGCTCTCTCAAAGCATTTGTTAAGTTGTTCTTGTGTCGAGCGTGAGAGCGCTCTCAGCGTGGCCTCAGACTCCAGGCCCGAGCGCTCTCGTGCGAAGACAACATCGTCTTGCTGCCGTAGGAGTCGGGATGCTCGAGGCTCGATTGAGGAGTCGGGCCTTGGAAGGCGGACGTTGTCGCCGGCAACGTTCTCGCCGACGGAATCTCTGGAGGACTCGACGCGATGGCACGGCGCCCTCGCCTCGAGACCGGCAATCTATCGAGCGGGTCATCGTCCAGTTCGGCTGAACCCAGTCCCGGCGGTTCATGCCCACAAGGGCGTTCGAAACCGACTCCTGTGCGGTGCCGCTCGCAGGCAAGGAGGAGTTTCCCGTTATGTTCCAACGTGCACCGGAAAGCCCCGCGCGTGGATCGCGCCGTGACCTCGGGCACCGCCTGGCGTGGAGCCTGGCGCTCCCATTGGCGCTTGCGTCCGTCATGACGACGGCCGGCGTTGCCGCCGCGGCGCCGCCACCCAACTTCGGACCGAACGTAGTAGTGATCGATCCGAGCATGTCGACGAGCCAGATCCAGGCGACCTTCGATGGGATCTCCGCTCAGCAGATACCCAACCAGTTCGGCAACGCGCGCTACGAGATCCTGGTCAAGCCCGGCACGTATGGTGCTGACGCCCCGCTCAACGTCACGCTTGGCTACTACACCGACGTGGCCGGACTCGGCGCCCTCCCGACAGACGTAGCCTGGCGCGGCACGGTGGATGCCTACAACCAGTGCGACAGCTCTGGCAGCTGCGTCGCCAGCAACAACTTCTGGCGTTCGGTCTCGAACATGACCCTCAACGTCGACGGCAAGTACAGCTGCTACTACGGCGAGTTCTGGGTCACTTCGCAGGCCACGTCCATGCGGCGGATGAACATCAATGGCAACACCACGCTCATGGACTACTGCACGGGCCCGTCCTACGCCAGCGGCGGCTTCATCGCCGACTCGGTGCTCACCGGTGGGATCACGAGTGGCTCGCAGCAGCAGTGGCTGACCCGCAACAGCAACATCTCGGGCTGGAGCAACGGCGTCTGGAACCAGGTCTTCGCCGGCGTCAACGGCGCCCCGGCCCAGAACTTCGGCGTCGCCGGCGGCGTGTACACCACGCTTGCCACCAACCCGGAATCGCGCGAGAAGCCGTTCCTCTATCTCGACTCGTCCGGGAACTACAACGTCTACGTCCCGAGTGCGCAGTTCAACTCCTCGGGCCCGACATGGGCCAACGGGCAGACCCCGGGCAAGTCGCTCCCGATCAGCAGCTTCTTCATCGCCAAGCCCTCCGATAGCGCCAAGACGATCAACGCGGCGCTGGACAAGGGCAAGAACCTGATCTTTACCCCGGGCATCTACAGCATCAACAAGACCCTCCATGTAACCCATCCCGACACGATCGTGATGGGCATGGGCCTGGCGACGCTCGAGGCTCAGAACGGCGCCATCCCGATGGCGGTTGGCGACGTCAAGGGTGTTGAGATCTCCGACCTGATCTTCGACGCTGGCCCGAAGAACTCGCCGGCCCTGCTGACGATCGGATCACCGCTCGGCAGCTTGCTGCCCTCCGGTCCGCACGGCGCCAGCGACCCCAACGATCCGACGACTCTATCCGACGTCTACCTCCGCATCGGCGGCGCCCACGTCGGCAAGACAACCGTGGCCCTCGTCGTCAACTCCAACAACGTAGTCATGGACAACATCTGGTCCTGGCGAGCCGACCACGGCAACGCGGGAACAGTCGGCTGGACGATCAACACGGCCGATACAGGCCTTCTCGTGACCGGCAACAACGTCACGGCCACGGGTCTGTTCGTCGAGCACTACCAGAAGGACGAGACGATCTGGGCCGGCCAGAACGGCAAGATCGTCTTCTTCCAGAACGAGATGCCGTACGACCCGCCGAGCCAGGCCGCCTGGACTCAGCGTGACGGCACCCTCGGCTACCCGGCCATCCATGTCCTGAACAACGTCAAGACGTTCCAGGCCTGGGGCATCGGAGCCTACAGCTACTTCAACCAGGGCCCGAACATCCAGTCCGCCAACGGCTTCGTGGTTCCCACGAAACTCGCCGCCGGCAGCGTCAAGGATGCGTTCACGATCTTCCTCTCCACCGCGGGCTTCGGTGGCATCCAGAACGTGATCAACGGAGTGGGCGGATCCTCGACGATCACCAACCCCGACACCGTCGTGCCGGTGGTCAGCTACCCATAGAAATCTGAACGAGACGCACCTCCAGTCGTCTCGTTTCCAAGCCTCGGATCGGGGCGGTCGGGCTTCAGTCCGGCCGCCCCGATCCTTGTACTCAGCGCTGAGCGGCCCCGACCCGTCTTCGGCCCGGCCCCGGCCCGGCCCCGACCCGGCCTCCGATCCAGCCTGGCCGCGGCTTACGAACGCTCCGCCGCATGCGTCGAACCGACCCGGCGGAAGCCGACGCGCTCGTACACGCGGGCCACGTCATCGTCCTGCGCCGACAGCAGCAAGTCGGGCACTCCGTGCTCCCGGGCGTGCCTGGCGAGCAGCGCGGTGACCGCTCCGGCCAGGCCGCGGCGCCGAGCATCCGGCAACGTGGCCACGGCCACGACCTCGGCCAGCTCGCCAACGGGTTGGTAGCTGCCGACGGCGAGCACGCCCGCATCTGACTCCGCGACGGCGGTGACGGTGAGGCCGCGCCGGACGCGGTCTCGCAGATGTTCGACCAGATCGGCGGACAGGCCTGTGGCGACGACGTCGCGCTCGGTCGCGCCAGCTGGTCCGATGCCGGTGCCGCCGAAGGTGAACGACACGTCCGCCACGGCGCGCCCGCTCGACACGGCGGCATCACCGGCGTCGATTATGCGAAGCCTGACGTCCGCGACCTCACGCGCAACGACGTTGCTCGCGGCGGCGACCATCAGCGCGTGGGTACTGACCTCGAGCCCATAGGCCCCGGCGAGCTCGACGAGTTCCGGATGGACTTCGTGCACCCACTCGATGGCGAGGTCAACGCCGTGTTCTACGCACGCCTTCTCGAGCGTGCCGAGATCGGCCGAAGTGATCGGCTTGCGGTGGGCCGAGGCCGGCCGGGCGTAGTAGCTCGACGGCGTCCGCCCGACGAAGAGCGTGAACGCCCCGGTCTCGACGGGCTCGGCGTCGGCGCGAGGGGCCGCGTCGAAGTACGCGTCCAACTCCGCGGCCGTCAGTTGGGTACTCCGGCTCAGCTTCTCGTCACCGGCAGCCCTCCACTCGACTCGCGGATTACGAGTTCCGTCGGGAAGATCACTTGCCTCGGCCGGTGATCTCCCGCTTCGATGCTATCCAGCAGCAGACGCACCATCTCGTGGCTCATAGCCTCGATCGGATGGCGCACGCTGGAGAGCGGAGGCTCAGTCGTCTGGGCTATCGGCTGATCGTCGAAACCTACGACGGCAACGTCAACCGGAATTTGCCGGCCCGAGCCCTGGATCACATGCATCGCCATTGCGGCCATCGTGTCCGAGGCCACAAACACGCCGTCGAGATCCGGCCGGCGCTCGAGCAGAAGGTTCATCGCTTCGACTGCGCCTTGCTGGCTGAAGTCGCCGACCGCCTCGAGCGCGGGATCCGCCGGAATTCCGGCTGCCTCGAGCGCGTCCCTGAAACCGAGAAGTCGATCCATGGCGGACGGCATATCGAGCGAACCTGAGATCGTTGCCAGCTTGCGTCGGCCCTGGGCGAGCAGATGCGCCGTGGCCGCGGCAGCTCCGCTGCGGCAATCGGCGTCGACGTAGCTGGCCCGCGCGCCCAGCGGCGCTCGACCACTGACAACCACCGGCACGCCCCGAGCGGCAATACGCTCCGGGAGCGGATCGTCGCCGTGCAGGGCCGTCACGACGATGCCGTCGATATGGCCGGAGGCGAGGTATCGCTCCAGGTGCTTCTCTTCATCGTAGGACTGCGGCATGACGAGCAGGAGCTGGTAAGCGTGAAGAGCCAACTCGGTGCCGATGGCACTGAAGAACATGAGGAAGAAGGGGTCCATGAGGATCCGGGAAGTCGGCGCCGGGATGATCACGCCGATCGCATTGCTCCGTCGCGTCATCAAGCTGCGCGCGGCACGGTTCGGGACGTATCCCAGCTGAGCAATCGCGCTCTCGACCGCACGCCGAGCATCCGAGTTCACTTTCGGGCTGCCGTTCATCACGCGTGAACCCGTGGCGAGCGAGACGCCAGCCAACCGGGCCACGTCCTCGAGGGTCACGTTGCGGTCGTTGGCCTTGTCGTCTTCCGGCATGTCTCGCCTGACCGTGCCCTTCTCGCCGTGCCTCACCGGATCTGGCCGATCTGGCGGGACGCGCGGCTATGGATTTGGATCGATCTCAGCGGACCGCCCGACCCTCCAGATTGAGGCGGCTGAGAAAGCGCTTACACGCTTCTTCGTACACGATATCACCCTCGGCAGCCAGATTTCGAGATAGCGCTTTCCCGCAGCGACGGCCTTCAAAGTTTCCGTGGCGAGCTACCACATGATCCCGTCGTTGTCCGACTCGTCCCGGATGAGCGCGAAGAGCGCCGCCTGGCTCATGTTCCGGACTCCGACCCGCAAGTTCCGGTCGTTGCACCTCAGGCCGCAGGTGTCCATGACGGCGTACGTCCCGGCGGCATCGTCGTATCCGACAACACTGACGAAGTGATTGGGCGCTTTCGACCTCACACGCCAGGCCGGCAAATGGTTGGTGCCGTCCGAGGTGCGCGCCGCAATCACCACCGGAACACCCATGTTGATGTCGGCGTGGACGCGGGCCCGAAGAGTCTGGGCAGTCAAGTCCGAAGCGTGGACGATCACGTAGAAGTAGTTGAGACGCGTCCGGCCAGAAGCCTCCCAGTTGATGCCGTCGACCAGGTTCTCGACGTACGTGTCCGGCTTCCTCACAGTCCATCTCATGATCCCCGGATGAGACCACCAGGACAGACCCTTGTCCGGAGTCGGCCACTGGACTTCACCCAGGTACATCATCATGCCGCGGCCGTAGCCGCCGGGATCCTCAGCCTTCCAGTAGGTGCTGGCGTACTTGCCCGCGCCGAGATTCACAGGTTCCTTGAATGTTCCGGACATCGTCTTGACGTTGCTCTTGGAGGCGGCCCAGTAGTAGAGCACCACGGTCGCCACGCCGGGCCCGCAGAAGCGAATGTAGTTGTCGTCACGATACGCAACGCCTCGATCGTCTGTGCCGATCCGCGGTGGCTCCTGTATCAGACCGCTCCAGCTGGTGTCCAACGAAGCGGCGGTCGGATACACGGGCGCAGTCGGAGTCGAAGCGAGAATGACCACCTGACCTGATGAATCGACGATCACGCGGCCATCGTTCTTCGCCTGAACCAGAACCGCGTCGGCTGCCCACTGCGTCCTTGGTGAGGGCGTGGCAGAAGGCGGGGCGGCTAGGGTCGCGGTCGGGTCGGCTGATGGGGAGGCAGGAAGGCCCGGCGAGGCAATCGACCCCGCCACGAGCGGGTTAGCGGCAGAAGGGATGGCAGAAATCGCTCCGACAAGACCCGGCTCCGGCGAGTCTGGCTGGGTCGGCGCAGCCGAACTATGGAACCAATGGGCGGCCTGCAATAGCAGAACGCCGACCAATATCGCGCACATGGCCAACGCGACGGCACGGCGAGACAATGGTCGCGCCGGCAGCGTTGGCTTCACGCCGCGCGGCCGACGGAGGATGACGGCGTTCTGGCAGGGAAGGTGCGGAACATCTTTCGACTATAGGGTCAGGAGCAAATCAACGCGATTCCGCGGTGAGGGCAGCGTACGACTCACGGGGGCTGACGGCCCGAACTTGGACGTATGTCGCAGAAAAGCACCGCCTGTCATCCCCACCACTCGCGCGCCGACTGGGGCGTCGCTCCCGGCATGGAATGCCCGCCGTGACTCCGTCCGCTGCTAGACTCGCGAGCGGCGCCGAGGGATTGGGCGGCGGGCCGGATTGCTGGAGGGCATCGTGCAGGACCTGCGTTCAATGGTGACCAAGCTCGGCACTGCCGCGCTCGTCGTCGGCGTCCTCGCGAGCTGCGCCGCGCCGGGCGGCACGCCGGCAAGCATGTCGCCGGGCGTCTCCCCGACGGGCAACTCGCCCTTGGACATTCCAGCGACAAGGTCGGCGATCGTGGCCAACTACCCGAAGGTTGACGGATCCACCACCACCGGGCCCCTGGCACGCCTGCTGGCGTGTGACCTGCTGAGCGTTCCCTGCGTCTGGTCGGCTCCCGCGTCGGCGAACATCGAGCGCACGTACATCCCCGATCCCAACGCCGCAGTTCCGTCGCAGACCGCGTCGACCATCACCGGGATCAAGTTCAGCACCACTCACAACGCCTACGTGAATCTCATCGACGGCAAGACGGACGTGCTGCTGGAGGCACGCCTGCCCTCGCCCGACGAACTGGCAGAAGCTAAGGGAAAGGGCGTCGAACTCGAGACACGCGCCTTCGCCTTGGACGCCTTCGTGTTCCTGG
>Ga0182027_10007312_pt1 | contig 16307 bp, 14 predicted proteins | sample 712E1DmetaG_FD_121300 | JGI IMG/M metagenome (GOLD analysis project Ga0182027, IMG submission 121300) | Permafrost microbial communities from Stordalen Mire, Sweden - 712E1D metaG (Illumina Assembly) | ecosystem: Environmental > Terrestrial > Soil > Wetlands > Permafrost | place: Sweden...
GGCGAGCGCGCGCACGAACATGCCCATCTGGCCGTGGAAGGCGCACATGCGGCCGAAGGGTCTCGCGCCCGCGGGCGCATCGGCGCGGTCCTCAATCAGGCGCAAGCCGTTCGCGTCATGCACCAGCAGTGGCAAGGGCGCGAAAGGCGCCAGCGCGGCGGACAGCACGACCGGACCCGCGCCCGGTCCGCCCCCGCCATGCGGGGTGGAAAAGGTCTTATGCAGATTGATGTGCATGGCATCGACGCCGAGATCGCCGGGACGCACGCGGCCAGCGATGGCGTTGAAGTTCGCCCCGTCGCAATAGAAATAGGCGCCCGCCTTGTGCACCAAATCGGCGATCTCGAGCATGTCGCGCTCGAACAACCCACAGGTGTTGGGGTTGGTCAGCATGAACGCGGCAGTGTCGGGGCCGAGCTTCGATTTCAGCGATTGGATGTCGACGCGGCCGTCGGCGGTCGCCTTCACCTCGTCCACCTGGAACCCGGCGAAGGCGGCGGTGGCGGGGTTCGTGCCGTGCGCCGATTCGGGAACCAGCACGTGCGTCCGCTTCTCGCCGCGCGCTTGGAGCGCCGCGCGGATGGTGAGGATGCCGCATAGTTCGCCATGCGCGCCCGCTTTGGGCGACATGGCGACCGCGGGCATTCCGGTCAACGTGGTCAGCCAGCGCATCAGCTCCGCGATCAGGCCCAGCGCGCCCTGGGCGGCGGATTGCGGCATCAGGGGATGAAGGTCCGCGAAACCAGGCAGTCGCGCCAGCTTTTCGTTCAGGCGCGGATTGTGCTTCATGGTGCAGGAGCCGAGCGGATAAAGCCCGGCGTCGATGGCATAGTTCATCCGCGACAGCCGCACGTAATGGCGCACGACTTCCGGCTCCGAAAGCCCCGGCAGGCCGATGGGCGCGCGGCGGCGCTGTCCCGCAAGACGGGAGTCCGCGACTTTGACGTCTGGAAGGTCCACGCCGGAAACGCCCGCGCGCCCCAGTTCGAAAATCAACTGTTCCTCATGGTCGAGGCCGCGATCACCGGAGATGGTGGGAAGGTCGGTCATGGCAGCACCTCCACGAGCGCCTGGGCGAAGGCGGTACAGTCTTCGTCCGTCGTGGTTTCGGTGGCGGCGACGATCAACAGATCGCGCGCTGCCTCTTCGTGCGGCAACAGCCGCGAGACGGGCACGCCGGCAAGAATCCCCTTCGCGGCAAGCCGCTCCACGATTTCGGCGGCGGGCTTGGGCAGCCGCAGCGTGAACTCGTTGAAGAAGGACGGCGTCACCAGCGTGACGCCCTTCACCTTCGCCAGCAGATCGGCCAAGGCCGAGGCCTTGGCGTGATTGATCCGCGCCAGGCGCGCAAACCCCTCTTCGCCGAGCAGCGACAAATGGATGGTGAAAGCCAGCGCGCACAGCCCGGAATTGGTGCAGATGTTGCTGGTCGCCTTGTCGCGGCGGATGTGCTGTTCGCGGGTGGAAAGCGTCAGCACGTAGCCGCGCCGCCCTTCAGCGTCCACCGTTTCGCCCGACAAGCGGCCCGGAAGCTGGCGGATGAATTTCTCGCGCGTTGCGAACAGGCCGACATAAGGCCCGCCGAAATTGAGACCGTTGCCGATGGACTGGCCCTCGGCGGCCACGATGTCGGCGCCCTGATGTCCCGGCGGCTCGATCAGGCCGAGCGAAACGATTTCGGTGACGACCGCGATCAACAGCGCACCCTTGGCATGGGCGGCTTCGGCGATGGGCTTCAGATCGCGGATCAGGCCGAACACGTCCGGGCTTTGCACCACGACGCAGGCGGTCTCTTCGTCGATCAGCGCGGCCAAGTCTTCGGCGCGGCCCGGCGACACCTCTGCGCGCACGACACGGCCTGACAGGTTGGCGAGCGTCTCGACCGTCTCGGCATAGTGCGGATGCAGCCCGCCGGAAAGCACCGCCTTGCTGCGCTTGGTCAGGCGCTGCGCCATCAGCACGGCTTCGGCGGTGGCGGTGGAACCGTCATAGAGCGAGGCGTTAGCTACTTCCATGCCGGTGAGCAACGCCACCTGGGTCTGGAACTCGAAAAGATATTGCAGCGTGCCCTGCGCGATCTCTGGCTGATAGGGCGTGTAGGAGGTGAGGAACTCCGAGCGCTGGATCAGGTGATCGACCGCGGCCGGAACGTGATGGCGGTAGGCCCCCGCGCCGCAAAACGACGGCCCCGCCCCCGCCGCGACGTTGTTCGCCGCCAGTTTCGTCAGCGCCCGTTCGACCTCCAGCTCGCCTTGATGGTCGGGCAGATCGAAGCCGGAAACGGGCACAACCGCCGACTTGGGCACGTCGCGGAACAGCGCATCGATGTCGCGCGCGCCGATCTTCGCCAGCATCTGGGCGCGGTCGGTTTGGGTCAAAGGCAAGTAACGCATCTTATCTCCCAATTGTCATGGCCCGCCCTCGTGCGGGCCACCCAGGTGACACCTGCATAGGTGTCGAAATCTGATCGGTGTCCATTCTCGTCGAGCCGGCATGGCTTCAACTGGGTGGCCCGCATTCGCGGGCCATGACACCGAGTTTGTCAGAGACCCTTCACATAAACCTCGTACTTGTCCGGCGTCATCAGGGCGGAGAATTCGCCCGGATCGCTCAGCTTAAGCTTGAAGAACCAGCCCTCGCCCTCCGGATCGCCATTGACCTTGGCGGGATCCTCATTCAGCGCCTCGTTCACCGCACCAACCGTGCCGCCGACCGGCGCATAGATCTCGCTCGCCGCCTTGACGCTTTCGACCACGGCGGCTTCTGCCCCCTTGGCCAGGGCGCGGCCGAGCTTGGGCAGCTCGACGAAAACCACGTCGCCCAATTGTTCGGTCGCATAGCGCGTAATGCCGACGGTGGCCTCGCCGCCCTCCACGCGAACCCATTCATGCTGGTCGGTGTATCGTGTCTCGCTCATTTTTCTCAGCTCCCAGGATTTGAATTCGCGCGTTTGTACTGGTGCGCCACGAACGGCAGCGGCGCCACCTTTGCCGGCACCGCTTTGCCGCGCACCATCAGATCGATTTTTGTTCCGTCGGCGGCGAAGGCGGTTTCGACATAGCCCATGGCGACGGGCGCATTGAGGGACGGCCCGAAGCCGCCCGAGGTGATGCGCCCGACGACGCGGCCGGATTTGTCGGCGATCTCGCTGCCGTCGCGCGCCGGTATCCTTCCCTCGGGCAGGATGCCGACCCGCTTGCGCGCCGTGCCGCCCAGAATCTCATCCACGATCTTCTCGGCGGACGGGAAGTCCTTTTCCATCCGGCGGCGCTTGCCGATTGACCAGACGAGGTCGGCTTCCACCGGATCGGTGGTCTCGTCGATGTCGTGGCCGTAGAGGCAAAGTCCGGCCTCCAGCCGCAGCGAATCGCGCGCGCCCAGACCGATGGGCAGCACCTCCGGCTCCTTCAGCAAGGCGCGCGCCAGCGCTTCGGCATGTTTGGAGGCGACGGAAATCTCGAAGCCGTCTTCGCCGGTATAGCCGGTGCGGCTGACGATGGCGGGCACGCCGTCGATCTCGCCGCGCGCCGCCTTCATGAAGGTGAGCGCGTCGATGCCCGGCGCGTGGCGCGCCAGAGCGGCGGCGGCGGCAGGGCCCTGCAGCGCCATCAGCGCACGCTCGGGCTGCGGCGCGAGCACGGCCAGGCCTTTCAGCCGCTCGGCGATATAGGCGAAATCGGCCTCCTTGGTCGCCGCGTTGACCACCAGATACAGCGACGCCTCGCCCTTCAGCCGCGCCGTCATGAAATCGTCCTTGATGCCGCCCGCATCGTTGAGCAGCAATCCGTAGCGCTGCATCCCCTCCTTCAGGCCGGCGATGTCTGCGGGGGTGACGCGCTCCAGCGCGCGCGCCGGATCGCCGCCGGAAAGGAACGCCTGGCCCATATGCGCGGTGTCGAACAGGCCGGCCTTGGCGCGGGTGTGCAGATGCTCCTTGAGAATGCCGGTCGGATACTGCACCGGCATGTCGTAGCCCGCGAACGGCACCATCTTGGCGCCCAGCTCGATGTGCAGGGCGTGCAGCGGCGTCGTGCGGAGAGTTTCGGTCGTATCGGTCATGACGGCCCGGCAAGAGAGGTTGAGACGGCGCGCTCCGCCATCGGCTGGAACTCGCGCCCCTCTGTCGCTGGACCTGAGAGATTTCACCCGAGAATGTTCCCGGGATTACCCCTTCGGTGAGGGCCGCAACACGCGCGGCCCCGCTTTCCAGAAGTTCATCACCTTCGCGGTCCTTTTGCCTGAGAGTTTCCGGGGCGGTTGCTCCTTCGGCCTTCGCCTTCGGCTTCGGCCGACAGGTCGGCTTTGGACGAAGGAAAACGTCTCCCGCGAGGGATCGTTTGCTCGCCGCACGGGCGCGCCTCACGGCGGGTCCGAGCGTTGGGGCCATTCTAGAGAGGGCCTCCCGGGAGTCAACGCGGCGTGGCGGCAGGACGATTCACTCACATTCTCTGCGGGATTTCGATTCCCAGGATGTCCAGCACCTTGGTCAGCACCGCGAGCGTCAGCCCGGCGAGGCCGAGCCGCGTCGCGCGCAAGGCGTCGTTCTTCTCCGAAAGGATGTGATGTTCGGCATAAAAGCGGCTGAAGATCTGGGCGAGCGTGAAGACGTAATCGCACAGGATGTTCGGCGCGCGCTTGTCCTCCGCCGCTTCCATCGCCCCGGGCAGCGCCAGCAATTGCAGGATCAGCGCGCGCTCCTCGGGTGTGCGAAGGACGACGCGCTCAGTGGGATGGAGGTCCTTCGGCTCGGCCTTGGCCAGGATCGATTGGATGCGCACCGCGGCATATTGCAGATAGGGGCCGGTCTTCCCCTCGAAGCGCGTGAAGCGCTCCAGATCGAAGATGTAATCGGTCAGCCGGTAATTCGACAGATCGGCGAATTTGAGCGCGGCGATCCCCACCTTGCGGGCGATGTCGTCCTGCTCCTCAGCCGGATATTCGTTCGCCAGCCCGGCCTCGGCGAGGCGCTTCTGCGCCTCCTGCGTGGTCATGGCGATGAGGTCGTAGAGCTTCATCACGCCGCCGGCGCGCGTCTTGAACGGTTTGCCGTCCGCGCCGTTCATGGTGCCGAAGCCGGCATGTTCGAGCGCCGCCTTGCCGCCCAGCCCGGCTTTGCGCGCGGCGCGGAACACCTGTTCGAAATGGCCGTGCTGGCGCTGATCGACGATGTAGAGGATGAGATCGGGGTCGTAGCTTTTGACCCGGTCGATGATGGTCGCCAGGTCGGTCGTGCCGTAGAGCACCGCGCCGTCGGATTTTTGCAGGATGAGGGGCGGCATCTCCTTCTTGTCGTCCGGCTCGGCCACGCGCACGACCAGCGCGCCTTCGCTCTCCTCAGCCAGGTGGCGGGCTTTCAAATCCTCGATCATCGGCGCGATCAGAGGATCGACGCTGGCCTCGCCGTTCCACAGATCGAAATTGACGCCAAGGCTGGCATATTCGCGCCTGAGGCCCCTTTCCGAGACCTTCACGAAGTGCCGCCACAGTGCGACGTAACCCGGCCGGCCGGCCTGCAGCTCGGCGGTGGCGCGGCGCGCCTCTTCCAGCCGCTCGGGATCGGCCTTGCAGGCGGCGGCGGCGGCGGGATAAAGCTCCTCGAGATCCTCCATCGTCACCGGCGTTTCATCCGGGTACGGACCTTCGAAATCCGCCTTGAAGTAGACGGGGGCGAGGCCGCGCCGGCCGATCTCGCCGATCAGCTGCCCCATCTGCAGCCCCCAATCGCCCAGATGCACGTCGCTTACGACTTTCCAGGCGTCGGCGCGGAACAGCCGCTGCAGGCAATCGCCGATGATCGCCGAGCGCAGATGCCCGACATGCATCGGCTTGGCGACGTTGGGCCCGCCGAAATCGATCACCAGCGTCTTGCCCCGGCCGGATTCGGGGGCGCCGAGGCGGGAATCCTTCGCCATCGTGCCCATGCGCGCGGCCAGCGTCTCGTCAGTCAGATCGAGATTGATGAAGCCCGGCCCGGCGATCTCGACCTTGGCGAAAATCGGATCGGCCTTGAGGTGTTCGGCGATCTTTTGCGCGATCTGGCGCGGATTGGCCTTGATTTCCTTCGCCGCGGCCAGCGCCCCGTTGCATTGGAACTGGGCGAGATCGGGCCGGTCGGACGCCTGCACCTGCCCGAACTTCGCCGGCAGTCCCTCGGCCGCGAACGCGCGCGCCGCGATCGCGCCTAGCTCCGCGACGAGGGCCGTCATGGCTCGTAGGGCCCGATCTTGGCGTTGTAGTCGAGCTGAGTCTTAGTCAACTGGAAGCCGACGATGTAGTGGTAATCGTAGCCCGTCTTGTCCCTCTCGAATTTCACCATCACGGAGTCGACATCCTCCTCGGCATCCCTGGACACCGCGCCCTCCGGAAAAGTGAACTCAAACCAGAGGATCTGCTTGTTGAAGATCACCCCGTTCGTGGTCAAGGCAACGTAGTAGGGAATGCGATACTTCACCTCGCGCCCGCCGGGCGGGCGTTGGGCATGGAAGAATATCTTCAAACTCGAGTCCGCGGTCTTTTCGCTCTTTTCGTAGCTGCACTGGGTCGTCACGTTGGTCATGGCAATTGAATAGATCACGCCCGACGGATCGCCCACCTGGGCGGGATCGAAGGCGGGAAGGCTCGAGGTGCCGGCCAGGATCATCGCGTCGGGGCATAGTTCGGGCTTGGAGGTGCCCATGGAGCCCGTAATCCATCCAAAGGTGGAACAACCAGCCAACAAAATGGTGAGCATGGACGCCGTTGCAATGCAGACAATTCGATATTTCATGGCTCGATCACGATGCCTTGTTGGGCGGCCCGCCGCATTGTCGCCTTTTGCTTGACTTTTCGTATGCCGCGGCCGACTTCTGGCCAGGCGCCGAAAGGCGCCGGACTGTAGCCAAGCGGGCTCGCCATGGGAAGCACGGAGCGGACAGGGGCTCAAAGGCCGCATCTCAAGCTGCTGCTCGCCGCGCCGCGCGGCTTCTGCGCCGGCGTGGAGCGGGCGATTCGCATCGTCGAACTGGCGCTCGGCAAATTCGGCGCGCCGGTCTATGTCCGCCACGAAATCGTCCATAACCGCGCCGTGGTCGAGCGGCTGGAGGGGATGGGGGCCGTCTTCATCGACGAGCTGGACCAGGCCCCCGACGGCGCGCATGTGATCTTTTCCGCGCACGGCGTTCCCAAATCCGTCCCGGCGGAGGCTAAGCGGCGGCAGCTTTTCTATCTGAACGCCACTTGCCCACTGGTTTCGAAAGTGCATGTCGAGGCCGAACGCCACCACGCCGCCGGGCGCCATGTGATCCTGATCGGCCACGCGGGCCATCCCGAGGTGGAAGGCACGATGGGCCAGCTGCCCGAGGGCGCGATCACCCTGGTCGAAACGCTCGGCGATGTCGCGGCGCTCAAGCCGGCCGATCCCGCCCGCCTCGCCTTCATCACCCAGACAACCTTGTCGGTGGACGACACCCACGAATTGGTCGATGCGCTGCGCCGCCGCTTTCCCCAGATCGCCGGCCCCCGCAAAGAAGACATCTGCTACGCCACCACCAACCGTCAGCAGGCGATCAAGAAGATCGCGCCCCAGGCCGACCTGGTGCTGATCATCGGCGCGCCCAATTCGTCCAATTCGGTCAGGCTGGTCGAGGTCGCCGAGCGCACCGGCGCCAAACGCGCCGTCCTGATCGAAAATGCCGGCCGGATTGACTGGAGCATGTTCGAAGGCGCGGCGACGGTGGCGCTTTCGGCCGGCGCCTCGGCGCCCGAGACGCTGGTGCGCGAAGTGATCGAGGTCATCCGCGCCCGCTACGACGTGACCGTCGAGGAAACCACGGTCACCCGCGAACATGTGGAATTCAACCTGCCGCGCGCGCTGGCTTCCTGAGAGTTTCAAGCAATGGCCGTCTACACCGAGGTTTCCTTCGAAGACCTTGAAGTCTTCCTGGCGGATTACGATCTGGGCGCGCCGCTGAGCTTTAAGGGCATCGCCGAGGGCGTGGAGAATTCCAATTATTTCCTGCAGACCGAGCGCGGCTCGTTCATCCTGACCCTCTACGAAAAGCGCGTACAGGTCGGCGACCTGCCGTTCTTCCTGGGCCTGATGGAGCACCTGGCGGCGCGCGGCATCGCTTGCCCGCTGCCGGTGCGCAGCAAAAGCGGTGTGCAATCTGCCAGCCTCAACGGCCGTCCGGCCGCGCTCTTGACGTTCCTCAACGGCTTATCGCTGCGCCGGCCCGAGGCCTCCCATTGCGCCGCGGCGGGCGCGGCTCTGGCGGCGCTGCACGAGGCGGGCAAGGGATTTTCCATCACGCGGCCCAATGCGCTCGGCGCGGACGGCTGGCGCGAACTCGCGGAACACTGCATCCCGCGCGCCGACGCCGTGCAGGATGGCCTTGGCCCCCTCATCGAGACGGCGCACCGCGAGCTTGTCGCGCGATGGCCGCGCGATCTGCCGGCCGGCGTCATCCATGCCGATCTGTTTCCCGACAATGTGCTGTTCATGAACGCCGAGGTTTCCGGCCTGATCGATTTCTATTTCGCCTGCAACGACGCCTATGCCTACGACCTGGCCGTGATGCTGAATGCCTGGTGCTTCGAGAACGACGGCGCCTACAACATCACCAAGGGCAAGAGCCTGATCGCGGCCTATCGCCGGGAGCGCGGCCTCGGCGAGACCGAGATCGAGGCGCTGCCGGTGCTGGCGGGCGGCGCGGCGCTGCGCTTTCTGCTGACGCGACTCTACGACTGGCTGAACCACGACCCGACCGCGTTGGTTCGCCCCAAGGACCCGCGCGATTTCGCCAGACGCCTGCGCTTCCATCAGAAGGTCAAGAGCGCGGCGGAGTACGGCTTGTGACCAAGCCGCGCGTCGACATCTTCACCGACGGTGCGTGCTCGGGAAATCCCGGACCGGGCGGCTGGGCGGCAATCCTGCGTGCGGGCAAGCACGAGCGGGAACTGTCGGGCGGCGAGCGCGCCAGCACCAACAACCGCATGGAATTGACCGCCGTCATCAAAGCGCTGGAGGCGTTGAAGCAGCCCTCCGCCGCCACCGTTCACACCGATTCGCGCTATGTGATGGACGGCGCCACCAAGTGGATGAAGAACTGGAAGAAGAACGGCTGGAAGACCGCCGACAAGAAGCCGGTCAAGAACGAGGAACTGTGGCGGGCGCTGGAAGATGCCGCCGCGCGCCACGCGGTTTCCTGGCGCTGGGTCGAAGGCCATTCCGGTCACGCCGAGAACGAGCGCGCCGACGCTTTGGCGCGGGCGGCGATTCCGAACTAGGCCGCTACTTCAGCGCCAGCACCACCGGGCCCGACACCGGATCGGTGACGCCCAGCCCGCCGCCCAGGTCTTCAAGCGTATCGCGGAAGCTGTCGAGCGAGGCAATCATGCCGGGGCGCGCCTTGGCGAGCGCGTCCATGTCGCTCCATTCGGCGATGATGCAATAGCTGCGGTCGCCGGTCTTGATCAGGTTGGCGTGCAGGATGCCCGGCCAGTTCGGCGCCATCTTCTTATGGGCATCGAGAAATTCCTGGTCGCGCCCGGGCTTGACGCGAAAGCGCACGGCGTTGAAGGCGGTCATCGGCTTCCTCCAATCGTCAAAGTTGTTTCAGCATGTGTTCGGCGCTGGAGACGGCGAAGGCGCCTGGCTCCTCGACGTACAACTGCTTCACCACGCCGTTCTCGACCAGCATCGAGAAGCGCTGACTCCTCTTGCCCATGCCGTATTTCGAGGCGTCCATTTCAAGGCCGAGCGCCCGCGTCAGCTCGCCGTTGCCGTCGGCCAGCATCATCACCTTGTCGCCGGCGCCCTGCTGCGCCCCCCAGGCGCCCATGACGAAAACGTCATTCACCGAGACGCAGGCGATGGCGTCGACGCCCTTCTTCAGGATTTCGTCGGCGTGCTGCACGAAGCCCGGCAGATGCTTGGCGGAACAGGTCGGCGTGAAAGCGCCCGGCAGCGCGAAGACCACCACCTTCTTGCCGGCGAACAGCTCGTCGGTCTTCACCGGCGCGGGCGAACCGCCTTTCATCTGCATGAGCGTGGCGGGGGGAATCTTGTCGCCGGCTTTGATGGTCATGGACATCTCCTTGCTGTGATATATGTGAAGAGTTCTAACCTAACGCCGTGCGCCGGTGAAGCCGTTATGCTATTGTTGCGCATGGCCCGATCCGTCCCGACGCCCGGCGACGACAGCTTCCTTGAGGGAAAGCTGCTCATCGCCATGCCCGGCATGCCCGATCCGCGCTTTGAAAAAAGTGTCATCTTCATGTGCGCGCATTCGGCCAAGGGCGCCATGGGCCTCATCATCAACAAGCCGATCGATGGGCTCTCGTTCCGCGATCTGATGGTCAAGCTGGAGATTGGCGTCTCGGCGGAGCGCGCCGACGCGCCGATCCTGTTCGGCGGCCCGATGCAGATGGGCCGCGGCTTCGTCCTGCACAGTGCCGAATATGCCGGTGAGGAAACCACGCTCGCGATCACGCCCGAAATCTCGCTGACCGCAACCGTGGACATTCTGAAGGCAATCTCTGCCGGGCGCGGCCCCGCCAAGGCCATCCTGGCGCTCGGCTACGCCGGTTGGGGTGTGGGGCAGATCGAGGACGAAATCCTGGCCAACGGCTGGATCCATTGCGACGCCGACGCGCATCTGCTGTTCGACGCGGATTACGATGCGCGATGGCAGACCGCGCTTGCCAAGCTTGGCGCGGATATCTCGGGACTATCCGCCGAGGCCGGCCGCGCCTGATCCCGCGCCGCCGGGCTCCACGCGGTAATGGCGCGCCACATAGGCGAGCGCGTCCTTGGCGGTGAGCGGTTCGGCGAACAGGAACCCCTGGGCGAATTCGCAGCCGAGTTCGGCCATGCGCGCCGCTTCGGCCTCGCTTTCCACGCCTTCGACGATGACGCTGCGCCTCAAATCGTGGGCCAGCGAGACGATCGAGGACAACACCACGCCGGCATCACAATCGGCATCAGTGCCGCCATGGCGCGCCAGGAAGCTCTTGTCGATCTTCACCGCATCGAAGGGCAGATCGCGCAGCTGGCTCAGACTCGACAGCCCTGTGCCGAAATCGTCGATCGACAGACTGGCGCCCAGCTCGCGAAGCCGCCGCATGATCTTGCCCGCCTCGGCGTCTGCGGCGACGGCGCTTTCCGTCACCTCCAGCTTCAGCGTGCCGCGCTCGATCGACGCGCCGGCCAGAAGCTCGGCGAGGAAATTCTCCAGCCCGAGATCGAAAAGCTGGCGGCGCGAGAGATTGACGCTGACGAACAGCGACACGGGCAGCGGGAAGAAGCGTTGCCACTGTGCCAGGTCCTTGGCGGCGCGTTTGAGCGCCAGCCGCCCGAGGGCGACGATCAGCCCGGTCTCCTCGGAATGGGCGATGAAGTCGGCTGGGGCCACCAGCCCCTTGGTCGGATGGCGCCAGCGCAGCAGCGCCTCGAAACCCGCCACCGAACGGTCCGCCAGCCGGACGATGGGCTGATAGAAAACTTCGATCTCGTCCTCGTCGATGGCGCGACGAAGCTCGGCTTCGAGCGCCACGGCGTCGGCGGGCGCCAGCGCCTCCAGTGCGCGGCTGTAGACCCTGGCGCAGTCGCCGCCCTGCCGCTTGGCCTGCAGCAGCGCCAGCTCGGCATTCTTCAGCAGATCGATGGGATCGTGGGCTTCGCGGCCCTCGGTGACGCCGACGCTGGCCGGCGCGAAGACGGTGCGCCCGCCAAGCTGGTACATCGCGCCGCAAACCTCCACCAATTCGGCGCCGAGTTCCGCGGGCGTGCCTTTCGGCGTCTTGTAAAGCACGGCAAAGGTGTCGCCGCCCACCCGGAAGATCTGCGCCACATCGAGGAACTGCTGCACCAGCCTCTGGGCCAGACTGGTGAGGACGCGGTCGCCGCCCGCGTCGCCGAGGCTGGCATGGATGGCCTTGAAACGGTCGATGTCGAGCAAGGCAAACGCCGCATCGTGCAGCTTGCCGCCCAGCGCCTCAATCTCTTCCATCAGCGCCACGCGGTTGCCCAGCCCGGTCAGCGGATCGCGCAGCGTGCGGTCCATCATCGCCGCTTCGGAGTCCTTGCGCACGGTGACGTCGGCCAAGAGGCCGACGCAGCGCACGGCGGGCCGGTTCACGGGGCCCTTCATTGTCGCGCGCAGTTCGAGCCAGAAAAAACTGTTGCTCTCCGAACGCAGCCTAAATTCGATGCGGAAGGCGACCCCCGACTGGGCCCGATAGTCGGCCACCGCCTGTTCGTAGATGTCGCGGTCGTCCGGATGGATGCGCGCCATCCAAAGCCCATGCGCCATGCGCCCCGCGCCAAGCCCGACCAGCGCCGCCGCCTCGCCCGAGAGGACGACGGCTTCATCCGCGAAATCCAGTTCGAAGACGCCTTGATGCGAAGCGCCGATGGCCTCGATCGCCGTCTGCGACGGCAGCGCATCGTCCGTCAGGCGCGGCGCTGCCGCCGGCCTCATCGGCCGCGCGGGTTGCGGCGTGGGCTGCGCCGGCGCCGCGGCGCTTGCGAGACGCGCGAACGGCGAGACCGCAATCCCCTCGCCCGTCGCCACGGCCAAGACAAGCAGCACGGCGCCCGCCGCGGCGAAGCAGCCTGCGACATCGGGCGTCAGCGGCGTGCTGCCGAAAACGCCCAACGCCGAAAACGACGCCGTCACCGCCACCAGGGCAAACAACCCCGCGCTGGGCGTGACGGCGCGGGCGGTCTTGGAGCCGCTGCGCCCGCGGTAGACCAGATAGGCCGCGATCGTCAGCGTCCCGCAGACGAGAACGATGTCGGTCAGAAGCGTCGCGCCCGGCACGCCCAGATAGGCCAGCGCCGAGAGCGCGACCAAGCCGATCAGCGTGCGATAGAACCAGCGCTGCGCCTCCGGCCACGCCTCTTTGAGCGGAACGATCATGTCGACCAGCCGCGCGCCGGCCGCCAGAGTCAATCCGGCGAACAGCGCGATCAGGCCGTAAGGTCCTCCGACGCTGGTGACCAGGCTGCCGTCGAACATGCCGCTCTCGGACAGCCGCGCCAGCAACATCAGAAGCAAAGTCAGCGCCGCCCAGCGCGGCGGCTCGTGGCGCGTCATCACCGCCAGACCCCCGGAGATCAAGGCGGCGGCTGCGATCAAAGCGGCGACCGCCGCCACGAAAATCGCAAGCTGTCGGTTGTGGTCGGCAAGCGCAGGCTCGGTCCATGCCAACAGGGACGGCGGCGATTGGGCGCCGACCACGCGAACCGCCACGGGCGCGGTGGTGCCGGCCGGCAGCGTCACCCTGTAGGCATGGCGCCCATAGGCGCTGGCGCGCTGGATGACGACGTTGGGCGTCGTGCTCGCCACTTGCAGGATGCTGGGCCTGGTCGCGCGCGGCAGGATGTTGAGGCCGATATCCGGCGGCTGGCCCGCGTGCAGGATGCGGGTCGCCGGAGCGTTCGACCGGTTGACGGCCGTGAAGCTGTACCAGTCCGTCGCCGCGGACTTGGCGTCCGGCTGCGCCTTGTAGGGGGATAGCGTATCCTTGAGATCGATGACGTCTTCGGGCCCATCGAAGCTGACGCTCTTCGGCGCGGCCGCCGCCAGCGCACCGACCAGATATGCGGCCGCCAGAGCGGCGAGGGCCATTCGTCTCATCAAAGGCGTCAAGGATCGTCCGGGTTGCGGGGGGCTAACCTACCTGCGCCTCATCCGCCAGCAAAGCAAATACGATGTGGTCGCGCCATTCGCCGTTGATCTGCAGATAGCGCCGCGCGATTCCCTCCTGGCGGAACCCGGCCTTGGCCAGAAGGTTCTTGGAAGGTTCGTTGGTGGGTACGCAGGCCGCCTCGATTCGGTGCAGTCCCAGAGTCGCAAAAATGAACGGGATCAGCGCCCGCACCGCGTCGAACATGTAGCCTTGGCGCGCGAAACGCTGGCCGATCCAGTATCCCAACGCGCAGCATTGGATAACGCCCCGGCGCACATTGGACAGCGTGCAGCCGCCCATCAAGGCATCGTCCGCGCTGCGGAACACGAAGAAGGCATAGGCCGAATCTTGGCGGATCTCCTTCTGGTAGCGCTTGATGCGCCGGCGGAATGCCCCTTTGGTCAACTCGTCGCTGGCCCAGGAGGGCTCCCAGGGTGTCAGGAACTCCCGGCTCTCGCCGCGCAGCCGCGACCAGACCTTGTGATCGGCGATGCGCGGATAGCGCAGATAGACCTCGTCGCCGCGAATCACCGGCTGCTGTCCGCCGGGAAAGGTCAGCCCGCGCATGAAGGCAATGGCGGCGGGTTTCATTCGGCTGCGCGCATGGTCTGCCTTGAACCGAAACGCTCGGCGAAAACTTCGTATCGTTCAAGTTTGCCCGCCGGACCGACGGTGACGATCGAGGGCGGCTCTTGCGCTGTCATCGTGCGAGCGCCATAGCGGCGGACGGCCGCGGCGTCAACCGCTTCGAGCTTGGCGACCAGTTCCTCGACCGAGGGCACTCGGCCGTAGTTGAAAATGTGACCTGCAATCATTTCGGAGCGCGTCGAGGGGCGCTCCAGGCCCATCAGCAGGGAGGAGCGCAATTGCGCCTTGGCGCGGGAGACCTCCTCCTCGCTCGCGGTTTCGGCTAGCGCGGCCATCTCGCCCGCGACGACGGCGCCGATCTCCGCCGCCTCGGCTTCGCCGGTCCCGGCATAGACGCCGATCGTACCGCTGTCCTTGGCGCTGTGGGCAAAGGCGTAGATCGAATAGCACAGCCCGCGCTTCTCGCGCGCCTCCTGGAACAGGCGTGAGGACATCCCGCCGCCCAGCGCGGTGACGTAAACCTGCGCTACATAGAAATCGGGATCCTCAGCCGACACGCCGGGAAAGGCGTAAGCGATGTGGGCCTGCTCCAGATCGCCTTCAAAATGGCCCTCGCCGCCGACATAGCGCGCGGGAAGCGGTTCCACCGCGTCGCCGGGAACGAGCCGGGCAAACTTCTCCTGCGCCAGCGCCACCAGCGCGTCGTGATCGACGGCGCCCGAGGCCACCAGAGTCATGGCATGGGCGCGGTAGTTGGCGCCCATATAGGCGAACAGGTCGTCGCGCCCGAAAGCGGAGACGGTCTTCTCCTCGCCCAGGATCGGCCAGCCCATCGGCTGGTCGGGATAAGCGATGGTCTGCAGGTGATCGAAGATGATGTCGTCGGGCGTGTCGTGCGCCTGGCCGATCTCCTGCAGCACCACCTGGCGCTCGCGGTCGAGTTCGACCGGATCGAAAGTCGGCTCGGTCAGGATGTCGGCCAGGATGTCGAGCGCCAGCGGCACGTCGGCCTTCAGGGTGCGCGCGTGGAACGCCGTCTGCTCGCGGCTGGTGTAGGCGTTGAGGAAACCGCCGACCGATTCGATCTCGACGGAGATGTCGCGCGCGCTGCGCCGCCGCGTGCCCTTGAACGCCATGTGTTCGAGCATGTGCGACACGCCCATCAGCGGCGCCGTTTCGTTGCGCGCGCCCGCGTTCACCCAGACGCCGACGGCGGCGCTCTCGAGCGCCGGCATTGGATCGGTGATAACAACCAACCCATTGGAAAGACGAGTATTTTTGATGTTCATAGCGGAGGCAATCTAGCCTCGATGAAGGCCCGAACCAAGCCCTTGTCGGCCGCCAATTCGACTATTTTTTCGGGCGCCGAAAGCACCGCGCTAAGCCTCGGGGGCGCCGGGGGAATCCGCCCGGTGGCGGCGCGCACCGCGTCCGGGAATTTGGCCGGATGGGCGGTCGATAGGACAATAATCGGTGCTTTTGGGTGCTCGCCCAGGTTGTAGGCCGCCGCAACGCCCACCGCCGTATGCGGGTCGATCAGCCGCCCGGTTTCGGCGTGGACGCGGGCGATGGTGGCCAGCGTCTGCTCGTCGTTGCAGCGCCGCGCCGCATAGCGCGCGCGCAGGACGGTGCGGACGCCGTCGGGCAGCACGATCTTCTTGGTCGCCGCGAACTCGTCCATCGCCTCGTTGAGCCATTGCGTGTTGCGGCACGAGGCCTCGAACAGCGCGCGCTCGAAATTGCTGGCGATCTGAATGTCCATCGCCGGGCTGAGCGTCGGCTCGGCCCTGCCCGCTTCATAAACGCCGTCGTTCAGCGCCCGCGCCATGATGTCGTTGACGTTGGTGGCGACGACGAGCTTCTCGACCGCCAGCCCCATGCGCATCGCCGCCTCGCCCGCGAAGACGTCGCCGAAATTGCCGGTCGGCACGACGAAGACCGGCGGCGCGCCGAGCTGCGCCGCCGCCGTGAAGTAATAGACGCTCTGCGCCGCGATGCGCGCGAAGTTGATCGAGTTGACCGCGGTCAGATCCACCTTGCGCGCGAAC
>Ga0182027_10007313_pt1 | contig 16303 bp, 12 predicted proteins | sample 712E1DmetaG_FD_121300 | JGI IMG/M metagenome (GOLD analysis project Ga0182027, IMG submission 121300) | Permafrost microbial communities from Stordalen Mire, Sweden - 712E1D metaG (Illumina Assembly) | ecosystem: Environmental > Terrestrial > Soil > Wetlands > Permafrost | place: Sweden...
CGAAGGAATTCCACGCCTTTCGTCGAGATCTTGTCGGCCACGAGGATTTTCATGGGTAAAGCACCAACCCAAAAGTCCCCGGAGCGGGAAGGCAACACTGGAGATTGCGGGCGCGCAGTGTCCGGGCACACGGCTTTCTGTTTTGGCCCGGGATCCCGATGGTGATCGGGCGGGACATGCCAAGATGATGATCCGATCGGATCACAAGAGTGGCAAAGGGTTGGAGCTATCCTGGATCAGCTGAGCCGTTGCAGCCGCTCTGCGACGTCATCCCGAAAACCCCGGATGAGGTCGCCCACGTAGGTTCTCACGTCGAGCGATTCGATTCTCGTCAGGACCGTTAGGTCCATCGCGAAGGTCAGCGCCTTGGTGGCGTCGGTCGTCTGCGGCACAAAATAGCTGGCGTGAGCGGCCCACCGGCCGAGCGTCGCCGCATCGTAGCGTTTGCCGCCGGCGATCTGCGACCTGAACACCCCGAGCAATTTCTGCGCGAGTCGCGGCCGGGCGGACACATCCAGCGCCACCTTCTCGCTGTCCGGCAGCCAGTCGAGGTCGCGCCAGACTTCGCATCCAAGCACCTGCCTCGGCCGTTGCTCCCTGGGCAACGAACGGATCGCCTCCAGGCAGCGCAGAAACACCGCAACATGGGTGTCATGCTTGTCCGCCGGATTGTGCAGATAAAGAATCTCCGGCCGGCAGGCCGACAGTATCTGCACCAAGTCCGCCCGGACCCCGGAATGTTCCGGCGATTTGACCGTCGCGCTCGGATGCGCCAACTGGATCTGAATGCCGTAGGCGCCAAGCCGCGCCGCCCGCCGCTGCTCGCGCCGGCGTACGGTCTGCATTTCCTCGTCGCTGATCTTCGCGTACGGTCCGGTGCGGGGGCTGCCGGCGCCATTGGTCACGACGACGCCCGAGAACCACCGGTCATCCCGATCGAAGCATTCGGCAATGCCGTGATAGGCCATGATCTCCACGTCGTCCTGATGGGCGGCGACGCAGAGGTGGGTGGTCCGGGCAAGCGCGGCGGCAGGGTCAAGGCCGTCCGGCACATAGACATCGGCTTGGGGCAGGCTGAATTTCATACGCTGGCGGGTCGCCGGCTCAGATCATGACATGTTTCGCAGTTCACGGGTTCCAGCCCGCATATTTCACAGTCATAGCCGTCGCGGCGATCGTTTTCCTGCGATCGACTGCACGGGTGGCAGGAATCCAGGGATACGCGGGCTGGCCCGGATGAGAAGAACCGATAAACCGGCGTACGAGGTGTCGCCTGGCGCGGCGGAGCCGCAACCAAATGGAGAAACAGGACCTTTTACCGGATGGCACGGATGAACAGGAATAGGAAGAGAAGCAAAAGGTGGCCGCGGGCAGACGAAATCTGGTTCGCCGCCCCGCAGGCAACGGATGCGCAAGCTTCGGCAAGACATGCAGAGCAACACCCGACAAGCCATGGCATATTCCGCCCATGAGACGGCAATTCCTTCAGGCGTTCACAGACCTGCGGCCGATGATCAAGACCTGCTGGGAAGTGCTGCTCCGCGCCGAGCCGCCCGCCTCCCCACTGGGAAACCCCGACACCCTGGTGTTCATGATGGACCGGACGCTCGACAAGTTCTTCACGACCGTACGTTCCTCCGCCCCGCGCCGCTGGCTCGCGCACCATCCCCCGCTCTGCAGTCCCCTGGGCGAGACCTGCCCCTGCCAGCGCAATCCGCTGTTGCATTACTTTGTTTCGGGAGAGCAGGCCATGCTGGCAATCGCGGGCCAGGCCCTGGCCGGATTGACGCAGAGCCCCAAAGACGAGGAGCAGATCCTTTCCGAGGTGCAGCTCACATTTCACTATCTCGCCCAGTACGAACTCCAGACCTTCTGCGATCTCTGCCGCGGAAAATGCGTTCGCGCCCGCGCCGGCATCGTGACTGGCCGCCGGAACGGTCCCCCAACGCTCCGCCGTCAGACCCGCATCCCGCGGTTGCGGTCACAGTGGGCGGCCGCTCGCAGTGCGTGAAAAATGGCTTCGGCCATTTGATGGAGACGCGACGCCCTCGTCGCGTACCCACCCCGAAAACGCGACGAGGGCGTCGCGTCTCCAGAACACAGCCGGCGTTTGCCGCCGAGCCGCAGTTCATTGGGAAGATGGCCCGCCGAGAAGCGGCGGCCCTACACACCATTCGGTGATCGCCGGCGTCATTCGCAAGGCGTGGTCCGTCTGCATGAGTCCGGCTGAGTCGACCCTGACTTTCTGCGTGTCTCTGCGAGGGGTTTGCGCTTCAGTGTCGTCTATCTTGCAGGAGATACATTGACATGAATATGCCCCAGCCCACCACCCGGACCGTCAGATCCCTTCTGGCGACCGCGCTACTCATTATTCCAACCGCGGCCATGGCTGCTGACGCCGCGGCGCCGGTGCCGTCGGAACATTCCGCACCGCCCCAAGCCCAGACCGCTCCTGCAAACGAACCGTCCTTTGATCTGGATTTTCCCGGCGGATCGGTGACGGAACTGCTCCAGGCGATCGAGAAGGCAAGCGGCCACATGCCCAATGTCGTCCTCGGAGAAGGCGCTGACCGAGTGAAGATCCCTCCGGTATGGGTCCGCAGAATCACCACCGCCATGTTGTTCGCCTCATTGCAGCAAGCCCGGTTTGGTGTGTGGACTCCCATCAGCAATCCCTCAATGGCGACTTGGACCCTCACCTATGAAAACGCCCCATACAGGCCGACGCAGATGGTCCACGCCTTCAATATCCAACCGCTGCTGGCAAACCGCGACATCAAGGACATCGTCGCCGCGGTGCAGGTGACGCTGGAGATGAAGAAGGACGATGAAGGCGTTACTGCCCAATTCAAATACCACAAAGAGACTCAGCTGCTGATTGTCAGCGGTACGGGATCCCAAATATCAGTGGTTGAGCAGGTTCTCCACGAACTGGGCCCTCAACCGCCGGCCGCCGCCAAGCCCAAGCCCGATTCGCCGGTCGCAAAACCGTGACTGCGCCAGCCGTCCGATCCGCTCCTCGCTGACGCCGCCGGTCCCGTGCCTGCCGAGCCGTGTCCGTCCGTCCTCGAATTGACCACTTCGATCGCCCGCGGCGACGATGCGGCCTTTCGACAGTTCTTTGAGGAATACCACCCGCGCCTGTACCGTTACCTGCTGGTGGCGACGCGCGGCAACGACAGCCTCGCGCAGGAGGCGCTGCAGAACACCTTGCTGCGCGCCGTCCGCCACATGAAACCGTGCGCCGACGCCGATTGGCTTTGGCACTGGCTTGCCCGTCTGGCACGCACCGCCTTGATCGACGAGGTGAGGATGCAGCAGCGTCGAGAGGCACGCCACCTCGCGGTTGCGCAGACTGCGACAGACGCGAGCTCCAATCCGCCAGATGACGGGACCACGGCGTTGACGGCGGCGCTGGATGTTTGCCTGGGCGAACTTGAGCCCATGGAAAGGGAACTGATCGAGGCGTTTTATTTCCATGGATCGGCTCAGGCTGAGATCGCCGCTGCCTACGGGCTGACAGAAAAAGCGGTCGAGTCCCGACTCGCCCGCATCCGCCACCGACTCCGGATACTTGTCCTCGAACGACTTGACCATGCCCGACTCTGACCCGCGTCGTCGACTTCTCGACGACATCCTTAACGACAATGCGCTCATCGCGCACCGCCAACGGTTGCTGAGTGAGGCCGAACGATGCCTGCTGCTGCGGCGCCGTGTCCGGTCCGTCCGGCGTCTGCTCCTCCCGCTGGCCGCAGGTTTGGCCTTGGCAACCGCCTTGGGGCGATGGTGGGCGATCCAAGGCACCGAGTCATCAACGCCAAAAACTGTCCCCGTCCTTGCAGCTCGTCGCCTGCCAAAGGAGGCTACCAGGGTCCGGGTCACGCCAGAGAACGTTTTCGTATCCACGGTCGAGATCCTCCGCGCCCCGTCGGTGTCATTTGCCGAGTTCAGCACGCTGCAGGTGCCACTGAACCTGCAGGTGATTCCTGATCAGGAACTGCTGGCGCTTTTCTCGGACCGCGGCGCCATGCTCCTGAGCCAGGGGATTTCCAAGGAGCTCTGGCTTTTGCAGCAGGGGCGTCTCCAGGCGGTGAATTGAAAAACGGCTTCCGGATGTTGGGTAAGCAGCCAGCGGACTCCGTCGCTGGATGCTACGCGGCCTCGGTCCTGTGAATCCGTTCCCGGTACATGGACGGCGCCTCGCCGGCCACCTTGCGGAACACGCGATTGAACTGGGATAGCGACTGGAAACCCGCGGCAAAGGCCGCTTCGCTAACGCGTTTGTGTGGGTTCAGCAGCATGCTCTTCACCTTCTCGACCCGGATGCGCGCCAGGTAGTCGGTGAAGGTCAGGCCCGTTGCCTGCCGGAACATCTTGCAGAAGTAGAACGCGCTCATGCTGACCGCCCTGGCCACCTCGCTGAGAGTCAGATCCTCCTCCTGGTGCTCGTTGATGAACACCCGGGCCCGGGCGATCTGCGGCGATTCCGACATCTCTTCCCGAACAACGAGCTGATTGCTGAGCGTCGCCAGGTGCAGCGCGAAAATGCTGAGCAGCCGGAGGATCGATTCGTATTGCGGCCTGGTCAGCACGCGCGTCTGAAAATAAGCCTCCTCCACCCGCTTCAGATCCGTTTCGACGCCCCATTGGATCAGCTGCCGCGCGACACCGGAAAACTCCTGGCGGGTCGGCTTGTGCAGCAAGATCTGGCCGGTCTGGAGGAACGCGATCAGGTTCTCTCCGACACGGACCGGCACCGCGGAATCCCACAGGCCCGCGAAACACTCCAACGTCCTTGGCTCCAGTCCGGCCGCCTCCTCCGCTTTTTGCCGCAATTGCAGGCAGGCGGAACAACCTTGGTCGCTTTCGGCCATCAAGGCGCAAAACGAACTTCCGTTCTGCCCCCCGCGATGAGGCAGATCCGACGCCCCGACCGCCCGCAGATCCAACGGCAGCCCGGTGGCGTCCTGAAACGCGCGTTTGAAATCGCGGTAGATTTCCGAGCGCGCCAGTTGGTCGACGATCGTGCGACTGCGGCGGGAGGGAGTTTCAGCTGAATCCGGCATTGCGTCGGGCAGTGAACGCCTTTCCAATCCGCCGCGCAACGCGGAACGCCGCCCCCAAGACCACCGCGAGGCCGGTCTTCGGGCAAAATCTGCACAGGTTTCGACAACGCGTGCGCAGACGGTTGCGCCGCAGGTAATTAACGTGCCTTAGATTTCGTTAATCGGTCGCGGTAAATGGCTAATAAAAATCCGGAGCCCGGGCTGCCGCCCAAGCGCGCCCTCGGAAAGCACCTTCTTCCGCCGCTTTCGTCACGCCGTGCGAGCGCGCGTCGTGGGGTCCTTCCCACTCTGCCGCATGCCGTCGGCTTTGATCCGCTGCTCGCCTTTCCACCCGCGCCGCGGTCACAGGAAGTTTCGCGCCCACCGGAGCCGCGCGAATTCTGCTTCGGCGGCCAAGCGCACATCCTGCGCCCGCTCGTGCCCGCGGACGAAGGCCGGTTGATCGCTTTCTTCAAGTCACACACGGCAGAAACCATCCGGCAGCGGTACGGCTACCAGATCTCCGAAATGACCCATGAGCGCGCGCTCCGGCTGGTCGACGTCGATCAGACCCGCGACGTGGCCCTGGGGGTTTTCGAACCCACGGCGGAGGGCGGGGAAGTGCTCAACGCCGTCGGCCGCTATTGGCTCGATCCCGCCGGCAAGACTGCGGAAATGGCGTTTGTAGTTCGGGAGAACAGGAGGGGGCTCGGCATTTGCAGCACGCTCCTGCGGCTGCTTCTCCAGATCGCCCGCGCACGGGGAATGGGTTATCTGTCCGCGCAGGTGCAGGCCGACAACGCCCCCATGCTTTCCATCTTCCGGCGCCACGGCGGCCGGGCCAGGCCGATTCCCGGCGCCGATGCCATGGAAGTTTTCGTGCCAACCGGCAGCCCGTCGGACTCGAAGTCCACCCGGCTGCCGTAGGGAAAATGGCCCGCCGATCCTCCGTCGCCAAGCCTATGGAGGACAGGCGAAGCGGCGACCCTACATCAACCGATCTGTAGGGCCGTCCCTCGTGGACGGGCCGATCGCCGACCGGTCCGAACGCGGGCAGCAACCCCGGACCGATTGACCTGACGCCCGTCCGTCAGGCTGCCGGCTTCCCGTCGGGATGTCCTCCCACAAGCCGCAGGTGCAGCCGGATCATCAGATAGTACGCCACCGGCGTCGCGATGAGCGACAGCACCACGGAAAAGCACAGCGCGCCGATGACGGCGACGGCTAGCGGTCGGAGCATGTCGGCTCCGCTTCCGACGCCCCAGGCGAGCGGCAACATGCCCAGTGCGGCGGCCAGCGAGGTCATCAGCACGGGACGCAGCCGGCGATGGCCGGCGCGCACCAGCGCCTCGACCAGTTCCATCCCCCCGGACCGCAGCTGCTGGTAATAGTCGAGCACCAGAATGCCGTTCTTGGCGACGATGCCGACGCCGATGATCGCGCCGAGGAATGAAACGATGTTCAGCGTGATGCCGGCGATCCACAGTCCCGCCACCGTTCCAAACAGCGCGAGCACGGCTCCGAACACAATTGCGATCGGCTCGTAGAACGAACGGAATTCCACGAGCAGCACGGTGAACACCAGCAGAATGGCGGCGAGCAGCACGACCAGCAGATTGTAGAATGACTCCTGTTGCTGCTGGAAAAGTCCGCCGTACTCGACGGTGCCGGGCGGGAGCCAGCTGTCCTCATTCAGTCTGGCCTGGATTTCCTTCATCGCGCTGCCCAGATCGCGGCCCTCCAGCCGCGCGGAGACGACGACGTCCTGCCGCAGGTCGTCGCGGTCCAGTTCCACTTCGCTGGGAACTTCGTTCACATCAGCCACCTGATCCAGCCGCGCAACCACCCCGCCAGACGTGCGAATCGGCAGTTCGCGCAGCTTTGCGGTGGAATAGACGCTTTCCGGATCGGCCAGCACGCGGATGTTCACGATGTGGTCGCCCTCGAGCACGGAGGACGAAACCTGGCCCTGCAGCGCCGTGTTGACGGCTTCGGCGATGTCCTGCGCGGTCAGCCCAAATCGCGCGGCATCGCCCGGGCGCACCCGGAGATTGATCGACGGACCGGTCTTCGTCAGCCCGTCAAATGTGTCCACGACGCCGGGAATCTTCTGGATCTGTGCTTCGACCCGCGGCGCGATCTCCTTAAGCCACTGCAGATCGGGCGAGAACAACTTGATTTCGATCGGATTGGGCGTCAGCTGCAAATCGCCGATCACGTCCGTAAGGATTCCGGGATATTCCCAGCGCATCATGGGAAATCGTCCGGCAAACTCGTGGCGCAGTCGGGCAATGACTTCCTCAGTGGTGTGTTTGCGGCTGGGCTTGAGCTTGACCGCAAAATCACCGCGATACGGTTCGGTGATGAATAGGCCCAGTTCGGTGCCCAGCCGGCGCGAGTAACCTTCGACATCCGGGTTGGCTCGAAGGATGTCCTCGGCTTCGTTGAGAATGCGCGACGTTTCGGTGAGGCTCGTGCCCGGCGGCGCCCAGTAATCAATCACAAAGCCGCCTTCGTCAAAGGTCGGCAGAAAGTCCGTTTCCAGTTGTCGGTAAACGAGAACGGAGGCGACCAGGATCAACCCGCACGCCAGCATGGTCAGGCCGCAACGTCGCAATGCCCATCTGGCGGCGCGTTCGTAGATCCGCAGAACCCGTTTCAGCACAAAGCCTCCCTCCCCGCCATCCGACGCGCCCGGCGCCCTCTTGGATTCACGGATGAGCCACGCAGCCAGGGATGGCGTCAGGGTAACCGCCAGCACCAGCGAAGTCAGCAGCGACACGACCATCGTCAATGCCAACGCCCGGAAGAACACGCCCGCGACTCCGGTAAGAAACGCGAGCGGCAGGAACACCACAACCGGCGTCAACGTCGAACCGATCAGCGCATACAGGATCTCGCCCATGGCTTCCTGGATGCCCTGCAAACGCGGTCCGCCGGAGGCGACGCGGACGCACATCGCCTCCACGACAATGATGGCATTGTCGATGATCAATCCGATCGCCGCCGCGATGCCGCCCAACGTCATCATGTTGAAGCTCATGTTGGCCAGTTTCATCGCGACGATCGTGATCAGCACCGAAACGGGAATGGTGACGATGGCGGTCCAGACACTGCCCCAGTTCTTCAGGAAGAAATAGAGGATCAAGACCGAGAGGATCAGGCCGAAGATGACGGCGTCCCGGACGCTGCCCACCGAATCGCTCACGAACAGCGACTGGTCGTAGAAGAACCCCAGGTGCATGTCCGGCGGCAGTTCGGCTCCAAGCTTCTTCACCTGGGCCTTCAGCGCGGCGGCAATCTGCAGCGTGCTGCCGTCCGGCTGGCTCTGAATGTTCAACAGCACGGCATTCCGGCCCTGTGCGGTGACGACCGTGTAGGCCGGTTCCGGTCCGCGCTCGATCCGCGCCACGTCCTTGATCCGCACCGGATGCCCGCCGGCGGTCGCAATCATCAGCTTGCCGATGCCATCCGGCGAATGCACCCGCCCGTCCACCGTCGTCAGATAGAGGTGGTAATTCTCCTCGATCATGCCGGCGGGGGCCACGAGGTTGTTCTTCGTCAACGCGTCGCACACGTCCTGCAAACCGAGATGGGCGGCCTGCAGCTTCAGCGGATCCACAATGACGTGATACTCCGGCACGTGGCCGCCGGTGAGTTCCACCCGTGCCACGCCGGCGATCTGCAGGAAGAGCGGCTTGAGCTTGTAGTTGGCCGTCTCCCACAAGTCCATCAGGTTGCGGCTGGAACTGGTGAGGCTGATGCCAATGACCGGGAACGCCGAGAACGTGACGCGCGAGACCTCCGTGGACGCAGTGGCGGGCAGGTCGGCGCGGATCTCCGACAGCCGCCCCAGCACGTACAATTCCGACTGGACCATGTCCACGTTCCAGTGGAAGAAAAGGTTGATCTGGGCCGAGCCGCGCGCGGTGGCCGAGCGCACCGTTGTCACGCCGGGAATCTCCTTCATCGCCTCCTCGATGGGCCGCGTGATCGTGGCCATCATCTCGCTGGCGGGCATGATGCCGTTGTTAACGAGAATGACCACGCGCGGGAAATCCGTCTGCGGAAAAACCGACGACGGCGTGCGCAGCGCCGCGAACACACCGGCCAGGCACAGCGCCGCCGCGATGAACGTGATGGACAGCGCGTGGCGCGTCGCGAAGCGGCCGAGCGAGGAGGATTTCCCGGGGTTCATGCGCGTCTCGCCGGGTTCGCTGCGTTGTTCTTCGCCGGGCTCATTCAGTCAAATGTAGGGCCGCCGCTTGTCGGCGGGCCGTTTTCCCAGTGAGCTGCGGCCCAGCGGCCAGCCTCCACCAAGGCGCCAGCCCTATACATCGACAGTGACTCCGGCGTGCAGGCCGCGTTCTGGAGAAGCGACGCCCCGTCGCGTTTCTGAAGGACGTACGCGACGAGAGCGTCGCGTCTCCATGAGATGTTCATCATTCTCGCTATGGGTTGACCACGTGGATCTTCGTTTTCTCGGGCAGGCCGTAGGCGCCCACGGTCACCACAGTGTCGCCTTCCTTGAGTCCCGCGCCCTCCACTTCCACCAGGCCGCCTTCCCGCAGCCCGGTCTTGACGGGGATCTGCGTCGCCTGGTCGCCCGCCACGACGGCCAAAACGCTGCGCCCGTCGGTGTCGGTCACGACGCCTGCCGCCGGGGCCGCCAGGCAGCCGGCGTGCTCCGCCGTCACAATGCGCAGGCGCACCGGCTCTCCCGGACGCAGCGCGCCGCCCGGAGGCAGCGTCGCGCGGACCAACACTGTGTCGTTGGCCGGATCGACCGTCGGACTGATGAATGTCAGTGTCGCGGCCACGGCTGGACTCGTAAGCACCTGCACCGACTGCCCCGGGCGGAGCCCGTCCGCCTCGGCCGACGGGATCTCGGCGGTCGCGGCCAGCCGGCTCAGATCCGTGATGTCTGCCAGCACGGTGGGAAGATCCACCGCCTCGCCAGGGCGGACGTTCACACGGGTGACAGTGCCGGACAACGGCGCGGTGATCTGCAGCAGCGCGAGCTGCGCCCGGGCCGTCGCCAGCTGCGCCTCGGCATCCCGCAGGTTGCGCAGCGAGGTGTTGTTGTCCGCGTAGAGTTTCTCCTGCCGCTGCACGCTTTCCTCGGCGTAGTGCACCGCCACTTGCGCCGCCCGCGCATCCAGGTCGAACAGCGGGGCTCCTTTTTCCACGTGCTGGCCATCGGTCACATAGGTTCTCGCAACGATACCGGGGGCCGGCGGAGCCACACGCGACGTCGCCGGAGGCTGCCCGCCCTCCGCCGGGGCGGGCATCACTGAACCGAAGGCGTCGACGTAGCCATGCAGGTTGGCACGCTGGAGCCGACCGGTCTGCACGGTGACCACCGTGGGCGTGGACCCTTCTTCCGCCTCCGTGGAGGCGCTGGATCGACGTTCGAGTTTGATCACTGCGAGAAGCGCCGCTCCGCACAGCACGACGGCGGAGGCGCCGATGACTTGTCTACGGTTCATGAGTGATGGCCGGCTGGACCGGTCTTGGGTTTATCTGCGCACTCTGGAGCACCGCTGGCGGCATTACCTGCGGGCTTTGCACGGCGTCCTCAAGCTGGCCCAGCGCCTCTTGCGCCTTGACGAGCGCGTCGAGCCGGGAAAGCGCGCCGGTGTTGTACTCCACCTCGGCGTTGGCGACCGCCATGGGGTCCAGTTCCCCTGCCTGCTGCATGGCGCGGACGGAATCCCGCCGTTTCTGCAGATCGCCAAGGAGCGCCCCGGCCGTGGCGGACTGCTGCAATGCCCCCTGATAGCCGGCAAGCGCCAAGTCGATCTGGCCGGCCGCCTTGCCCTGCACCGCGAAGAACCGCGCGGCAGCCAGTTCCCGCTTCGCGCGGGCCTCGGCAATCGGGCCCCGGTTCTGGTTCAGGATGGGCAGCGAAAGCGACACCCCCAGGGTCCATTTGTTGTCGGTCTGATCGTACTCATAACCAGGGCCCAGGTCCAGGTCGGGATACTGTTTCGCAATCTCGAGCTGCAATGCCGACTGGCTTGCGGTGTATTCATCGAGCGCGCCACGCACATCGGCGCGGTTCAGGAGAGCCTGACGTCGGACTTCCGGCTCAGTCAGCGCGATGGGAAACTCGTCCAGTCCGGCAAACGACAGCGAGACATCCTGGAGTGCGGCTGCCGGCAGGCCCAGTGCGTCCGCGAGTCCCGCGCGAGCCTCCGCATTCTGGCGATGCGCCTGCTGACGGGCGAGGCGCGTCGTATCGAGTGCGATCCGAACCTGCGTGACCTCCACGCCAGCGACGGCGCCGGCGGCAAACTGTCCCTCGAGCAACCGCACGACTTCCGCCTGGGCGGCTTCCTGGCGGGCCAGAAGCGCTTCGATTTCGCGCGCCGAATAAAGACTGAGAAGAGCGGCCCGGACTGCGCTGCGCGCCTGCCAGATCGCGCCCAGCAGATTCCAGCGCGCAGCATCTGCGAGGTGCTGCGCCTCGGCGAGCCGATGCCCCCGTTTTCCCGCGGTCTCGATGGGAATGTTGAACGTTACTGCGGGAATCCAGGGCGGTGGCGTCGTGCTGTCGTAGGTTCCCGACAGGCCGAGGGTAGGATTGGGCCGCTCCCCGGCCGTCATCGTGCCCGCCGTCGCGACCCGCCATTCGGCACGTGCCACGTCGAGGCCCGGCTGGTAGTAACAGGCCGCAAGCACGAGTTGGTCGAGGTTCCACTGCGACAGCGGCCAGGGCAACGGTTCAGAACCGAGATTCGCCGCCAGGAATTTCCGCAGACCGTCATCGTTCAGCGATCGGTCCGAAAGCTCAGCGGCCGCTCTCTCCGGCGAGATCGGCCGCGCTTCGTAATGGGCGCAACCTGCAGGCAGCCAGCACCCAGCCAAGAGCAACGCAGCAGCTGCCACCTGCACAAGCAGCCGCCACGCAGGCCAATCCATTCTCATTTCACGAGGATGAGACATCAGAACCGGGACCGGGAAAAGGCAGAAATGCGGATTTCTTGCGCCCGCGTTTCCGCCGCCCACCCGGGCTCAGTCGGGATCCTGCAGTTGTAGGAGCGCCTTACGTGTGATGTCGAGGACCACCAGATGGTGTGTGTAGTCGGCGCTCGTCGCCGGGCCGCAGTTCACTGGGTCAAACGGCCCGCCGACAAGCGGCGGCCCTACATTCAAATGCATGAGTCCGGCTCAGTCCATCCCGTAGACCAGGACCTTGAAGCTGCCTGGAACCATCTTGGGCCAACGGCGTGGCGCGCCCGCTACCGGCTGCGGCGCGGGCTCAAACTTGCCTGAGGCCAGGTAGATCTTGTGGGTCTGCGGGTCGAGCGCCATGGTGCGCGCACGCGGTTCAGTCGTGAGCGTCTGGACCACTGTCAACTTGCCCGGCGTTTCCTCCCGGGCGATTGTGACCGTCCCCTCGCCGCAGGAGGCGAAGGCGAGCTGTGTTCCGGGGTCGAAGGCATTGGCATCAACGCCCTGGCCGATTGGGACCGCGGCGACAACCTTCCCGGTCGCGCTGTCCATCATGACCATCAGTTTGTTGCCGCAACCGAGAAAGAGCCTGTGGTGTTCCAGATCGAACGCCATGCCCGACGCTTCTTCCCCCGGCGCGATCGGCCAGGTCGCCACCACCGCATGCGTTTTCGTGTCGATCACCGCGACCTCGCTCTTGTCCTCGATGTTGTTGTAGACGCGCCCCGCCTGCGGATCGGCCGCCGCGAACTCCGGTTTGCCGTCGAGCGGAATGGTCGCGACGACCTTGCCGGTGACTGCTTCGAACACAGTCGCCGATTTGCCGCGCCCATTGAACATATAGACCTCCTGCCGGCCCGCCTCGTAGAGCATGCCATCCGGGTTCTCCCCGGTATCGACTTTGGAAAGAGTCTTCAGCGTCTGCAGGTCGACAATGCTCGCCTTGTTCTCCCGGCCGTTGCTCGTGAACCCGCGCTTCAGGTCCGGGGCGACAGCGAGCCCATGGACCCCAGGCGTGTCAGCGATCTCGCCAACCACCGTGTCCTTGTCGATATCAATCACGATCACCTGGGTGCCGTGACTCACGTAGAGCCTCCTCCCTGCCGCATCGACGGACAGGTAGTCCCACCCGCCCTCGCCCGCCACGGGAATCTCGCGCAGCAGACGATAAGGACCCCCGGCGCGCGCCATCGAGGCGAGGCAGGAGAGGGCGAGGATGAAGGTGCCGAATGCGATGAAACGTCGTTGCAGTGTGTTCATGAGTGTGGAGTGTTTGACGAAAGACGAGGACCGCATGGATCCAGCGGCAGAGGAGAAGCCGCCGTTTCCGCTGAATTGATAGCCGGTTCAGGAGCGATTGCGAGCATCACTAGGGCAACACCAGCGACGAATTCGCGCCGTCCTGGCTACAGGCCCGCGCGAGGGCGCGACAAGATCGCGCCCCTACAACGCAGAAACTCGCATCGACGCGGCCGAATAGGAATCCGCCCTGCACGATCAAAGCCCCGGAGTTAGGTTCAACGACAACCCGGCAGGCCGCGGGCCTGCATAAGGCGAGATGATGCAATCGATGTAGGTCGCCGCTTGTCGGCGGACCATCTTCCCGGATGAACCGTGGCCCGGCGGCAAGCGCCGGCCCTACACCCCGATCGGTGATCGCTGGCATCATTCGACAGGTAAGGTTCAACTGCATGAAACCGGATAAGGCTGCCTCCCCAATTGAATTAGCAGCCCGCTTCGGGCGGCGCCTGCGCAAATACCCTGTCTCCGTCATTGACAGTCCGCCCCTCCCCGTATTCGGATTGCCCCTTCGTGCGTATCCGAATCGTGCTATTTCCCGCGCACACAACTTACTCATAAACATGCCCTCAAAAGCAAAATCCAAGAAACCCGCTCCGGTGGCCAGAAAAGCCGCGGCCGGCAAGACCCCAAAATACGTCTACCTCTTCGGCAAGAAGACGGACGGCGACGGCTCGATGAAGCCGCTTCTCGGCGGCAAGGGCGCCAACCTCGCCGAAATGAGCCGGATCGGTCTGCAGGTGCCTCCAGGATGCACGATCACGACCGAAGTCTGCACCTACTTTTACGCCAACAAGCGCACCTATCCGCCCGCGCTCGATGCCCAGGTCAGGGCGGGTGTCGCCTCGATCGAAGAGCAGACCGGAATGAAATTCGGCGACCTCGTCAACCCGCTGCTCGTTTCCGTCCGCTCCGGTGCGCGCGATTCGATGCCGGGCATGATGGACACCATCCTCAACCTCGGTCTCAACGATGAGACCGTCGAGGCGCTCTCCAAAAAGACCGCCAATCCGCGCTTCGCCTGGGACTGCTACCGCCGTTTTGTCCAGATGTACGGCGACGTCGTGCTCGGCGTCCAGAAGCTCCCGGGCGAGGATCACGAGCCTTTCGAGACCGTAATTGGAGGCCTGAAGAAGGAGCGCCATGGCAATTCCGAGATCGAGGATCCCAAGCTCTCCACCGACGATCTCAAGGAACTCGTCGCCCGCTTCAAGGCGCTCGTGAAGGAGCGCACCGGCCGCGAATTCCCGGCCAGCCCATGGGATCAGCTCCAGGGCGCGACCGGCGCCGTTTTCGGCTCGTGGATGAACGACCGCGCAATCGTCTACCGCCGCAAGTACAACATCCCCACGGAATGGGGCACCGCCGTCAACGTGCAGGCGATGGTCTACGGCAACACCGGCGACAAGTCGGGTTCCGGAGTCGCCTTCACCCGAAATCCCGCCAATGGCAACAAGGAGTTCTATGGCGAATTCCTGATCAACGCCCAGGGCGAGGACGTCGTCGCTGGCGTGCGCACGCCCGAACCCGTGGCCCAGCTCAAGAGACATCTGCCCGCCGCCTTCAATGAACTCGAGCGCATCCGCGCCACCCTTGAGAAGCATTTCAAGGACGTTCAGGACTTCGAGTTCACCATCCAGGACGGCAAGGTCTACATGCTCCAGACGCGCAATGGCAAACGCACCGCCATGGCCGCGCTCAAGTTCTCCATCGACATGGTCCGGGAGAAGCTCATCGACTGGCAGACCGCCATCCTCCGCAACCCGGCGGACCAGCTCGAACAGCTCCTTGCGCCCGTGTTCGATGCCGCCGACCTGAAGAAGGCCGTTGCCATCGCCTCCGGCCTGCCCGCCGGCCCCGGCGCCGCCTGCGGAAAGGTGTATTTCAACGCCGAGCGCTGCGTTGAAGCCGCCCACCGGGGTGAGAAAGTGCTGCTCGCCCGCATCGAGACCTCGCCAGAGGACCTCCGCGGCATGATCGCGGCAGAGGGCATTCTCACCGCGCGCGGCGGCGTCTCGTCACACGCCGCCCTCGTCGCCCGCCAGATGGGCAAGGTCTGCGTCTGCGGCGCCGCCGCCATCGACATCGACTACCAAGCCAGGACCATCAACGTTGGCGGGCAGGTTTTCAAAGAAGGCGATTACTTCTCGATCGACGGCACCGCCGGCAAGGTCTACGCGGGCCAGGTCAAGACCGCCCCGTCCGAGATCATCGCGGGCCTGCTCCACAATGATGAGGCCGCCAGGCAGACCGATAAGTTCAGGAGCTTCCAGCAGCTCATGAAGTGGTGCGCCCAGGCCACGAAGCTGCAGGTGTGGACCAATGCCGACTCGCCCGTCCAGGCTCAGAACGCGATCGCGTTCGGCGCCCGCGGCATCGGCCTCTGCCGCACCGAGCACATGTTCTTCGAGGGAGACCGCATCGACGCCATGCGCGAGATGATTCTCGCCGAGACTGTCGAGGCCCGCAAAGTCGCCCTCGCAAAGATCCTCCCCTACCAGCGGGACGACTTCGCCGGGATCTTCCGCGCGCTCAAGGGCTACCCGGTGACCATCCGCTTCCTCGACCCGCCGCTCCACGAATTCCTCCCGCACGCGAAGGACCAGCAGGAGGATCTCGCGAAGAAGATCGGCGTTCCGGTCGAGAAGATCGAGGCTCGCGTCCACCAACTGCACGAGTTCAATCCCATGCTCGGCTTCCGCGGTTGCCGCCTCGGCATCGGCTATCCCGAGATCTCCGAGATGCAGTCCCGCGCGGTGTTCGAGGCCGCCGCCCTCGTCCAGAAGGAGGGCATCAAGGTCAAGCCCGAAGTCATGATCCCGCTCGTCGGCTTTAAGAAGGAGCTCGATCTGCAGGTGGAGATCGTGCACCGCGTGGCCCGCGAGGTCATGGCCGAGAAGAAGGTGAAGATCCATTACTGGGTCGGCACCATGATCGAGATCCCGCGCGGCGCCCTCACGGCCGACGAGATCGCGCAGACCGCGCAGTTCTTCAGCTTCGGC
>Ga0182027_10007314_pt1 | contig 16303 bp, 12 predicted proteins | sample 712E1DmetaG_FD_121300 | JGI IMG/M metagenome (GOLD analysis project Ga0182027, IMG submission 121300) | Permafrost microbial communities from Stordalen Mire, Sweden - 712E1D metaG (Illumina Assembly) | ecosystem: Environmental > Terrestrial > Soil > Wetlands > Permafrost | place: Sweden...
AAGAAAGTTGGGGGCATAGCTGCCGGAGCCTCGTCCCACCCTTCTTCCTTCATCCCGCGTCTAGTTTCACCCCTGAAGGATCCGGGCCAGCGGCCCGGGGGCGAGACTGTGGTGAAATAGCTAACTAAATCTTCCCGCCGGTGAGCGAGATGCTGCTGCGGGGGGTGCGGCTCTCATTGGCGGCGCTCACGCGCACGCCGGCGCGATCGACCACCGGGCAGCGGGTTTCGCAGGTGCCGCAGCCGGTGCAGTAGTCGAGGTCGACGAACGGCATCTTCAAGGTCTTCTGCGTGCCGTCGCGGGCGGTGACCGTCTCCATCTTGAAGTAGATGGCCTTGGGCGAGGTCGGGCAGACTTCTTCGCACACGATGCATTCAGTCTGGTAACCCCAGGGCAGGCAGCGGCCCTTGTCAAAGAAGGCCGAGCCGATCCTCACCGGCGGCCGGGACGGCATCTCGCCGACCTTCTTGTCCAAGGTCAGTTTTTCGATCGCTCCGGTGGGACAGACCTGGCCGCACAAGGTGCAACTCGCCTCGCAGTAGCCGATGCGCGGGATCAGGATGGGCGACCAGAAGCCCTCGAGGCCGGCCTCATGCAGCGCGGGCTGCAGGCCGCCGGTGGGGCAAACCTTCATGCAGGCGCCACACTTGAGGCACTTTTCCAGAAAGGCTTCTTCTTCCAGTGAGCCGGGCGGCCGGATGCGCGCGGGGTTGGGCCGCGGCTCAACCCCGTCAGAGGCGCGCATGAGGGGAACCGCCACCACGCCTGCGACGCCGGCGCCCAGCCATTTGCGCCGCACGAGATCGATCTTCGTAGTGGAAAATTGTGTGGGCGGCAGAAACCGGTAGGAAAGCCCGCCGCGCGGACAGGCCTCGACGCAGTTCAGGCACACCATACACTCGGTGGCGCGCACCGTGCCCTGGGGATCGGCCGCGCCCTGGCAATCGGCCCCGCAGAACTTGCAGCCCTTGCAGATTTCCGGCCTCCTGGTGATGCGGAAGAGGGAAAACTTCGACAGCAACCCAAGCAGCGCGCCCAGGGGACAGAGAACCCGGCAGTAGAAGCGCGGGTACACGAAGTTGAGGGCCAGCGCTCCGAAGAACACCAGGGTGATCAGGGTCCCCCACTGGAAATGCCGCTCGCCCTGGTAGGCACCGTAGGCGAGGTTGCTGAGCGCAGGCAACACGGAGGTGGCCAGGCCGCGCCAGGTGGACGCGATGGGATCGAGCAGGCCAATCTGCACGCTGCCAGCGGCAGCGAGGCCGAGCATGACCGCCAGCACCAGATACTTGATCCTGTGCGAGGGCCGCGGGGCGTTCTGTTTCACCCGGTCAGGCGGGCGCCGCTTGCGTGCCAGGAACCCCAGCGCGTGGTGCAAGACGCCCATGGGGCACATCCACGAGCAGAAGAAGCGGCCCAGGATGAGTGTGGGCACGATGAGAACCAGAGACCATAGCAACGCGTGATACAACGTGTGTGAGGCCAGCGCGGTGGTGACTGCGACCAGAGGGTCGAACTCCAGCAGCCACTGAACGTCGTAGCTGCGGATATGACCCGCGGTGGTGACCACGAGGAGGAACAGGAAGAATCCCAGGAACACAATCTGGTAGGCGCGACGCAACCAACGAAACATGGTCAGCCCCCCAGCTCTACGGTCTTGAGACTCTGCCACTGGGGCGTACCCAGGCCGGCCTTCATGCCCTCGACGATGAAGCCGACATCGGTAGGATTGAGGCCGAGCAAAGTGGCGCCGAAGGCATCGAGCGCGACCTCGTCACTTCCGGCCGCGATGGTGTCCATCTGTTTCACGTCGGCCAGGCTGCCACCAGTGGGCCCATTGGCCAGCAAAATGCGCGTGGCATCCAGGATGGTCAGGGTGGGCTTCACCATGGCCGCCAGGTCGATGATGGAAAGATGGATGTTCTGGTGCAGTTTCACTCGCTGGCCGCCCAGCACTCCGTACCAGTTCTTGAGCGCCATGGATGCGAGGGAAAGCCCGTGCTGTTTGACGATCGGGACGTTGATCACGCGGTCCGCTTCGACGAAGGGGAAGAGCACATCGCCGGTGCGCAGGAGCTTGCCCGACACGTTCACCTCGCGGAATGCCGAGGCATCGGGTCGCACCACGGTGGCGCCCGCGGCCTTGGCTGCCTTCTCGATGCCGGAGCGAGCGAAGCACTGCTCGGGGGTGTTGACCGAGGCGTCGGTCAGCCACACCTTGCCCGCGCCGGCCGCTACCACCAGGCGCACGACCTCGGCCACCACGTCGGGATTGGTGTTGGCTGCCTGCTCAGGCGTGCGATTCCAGCCGATGTTGGGTTTGATGACCACGCGCTCGCCGTGCCGGACAAAGCGGCCCATGCCGCCCAGCGCTTCCACCGCGCGGCGCACGTTGGCCGCAGGATCCGGCCCGCGCACGATGGCCATGTCGGTGGCACCGGCCGGCTTGTCGGCCCGATGATCCTTGATGGTGGGCAGGGCGCGGGTCTTCTTGTGACTGCCGCGATCGCGGAGCCCGAAACCGAGCGCCACCGATCCCAGAGCCATGGCCGCAGTCGCACCCACGCGCAGGATTCCGCGCCGGTCCATGCTTGCGGTGTCTGTCTGGGCCGCGGTCTGACTGCCCTTTCGAACTCGCGATTCAGGTACCCGATCGTACGGGCCAGGCGGTCCGTTGCTGCTCATTTCATTTTCCCCTTTAGCGCCTTGGCCAGCCCAGGCAGGGCGGCTTCGGCCTTGGCGTCGAACGCGGTCAGCTTCACGTAGTAGCGGCCCGCACGGAACACGAAGGACATGGGACCGGAGATCGCATCGGGAAAGTCAGGCACCGGCTTGGCCGTGGCTGATTTCTCGGCATCGAAGATCGACTGGGCATTGGCCGGCTCGGCCATGTCGTAGACGTCGCAGACCATGTCGGCGCCATCAGCGGAAGCCATCTCAGCCGCAGCCAGCTTGCGGTAGTGGCGCTGGATGAAGATGGGTGCCGCACCGTCGATATAGTCGAAGAGGCCTTTCTCGTCGTATAGGCCCACCTTGTCCTTGACCTTGGCGCCGGCAAGGTCGCCCTGGAAAAGCGCCAACAGAGTCTTGTCAGCCTCCGCACCAGACGGACGAGCCTTGCCTGCGGGTTGGACGGCCGGGGCAGGGGAGCGAAGGCCCTGCCGGACCATCCATCCAATGAACGCCGGCGGGACGAGAGCCAGCACGATAAGAATGAAGATGCGCACTGCCAGGAAGACTACGGCGAGCGCATGGCGTCAATCAAGCGCGACCGCGTCGAGTAATCTATCGTTGCACGGCCGAGCAAGGCGGACAATAATTCACTGGGGTGACTCGGGAGAGGCCTGCAGTACTTGAACCCCCGCTCATAGGAGGAAACCACATGACTCGTCTAAGGTGTTTTTGTGTCTGCGCGTGTGTCGCTCTTTCGCTGACTGCCATGTCTTGCGGCAGCAGTACCACCAGCAGTGAAGGGTGGGACCAGGCGCGGATCGGCAACACGGGGGTTGGTTGGTGGGTCAACGCCATCAAGAGTGCATATTTCTTCTCCGTCAAGATTAGTCCATCGTCGCAAGACGACACGACGGGGCGAGCGACCGTACTCACCTGGACCCAAAAAGTCGTGAGTCAGGTCAAGTCCAGCACGGCCGCGCCGGAAACACTGGTGCCATCGGCGCCGACGACCCCCAGCACTGACCCCACTGTCTGGACGCTCGACCAGAACAGCCCCAAGACCGCTGCCGCAGTCGCGACGGCGAACGACCCAAACTCCGCCGACGCTTTGGTCGACGGCGCAGCAGATCCCTTCTATGACCCCACCAAGAGCTATCAGGCCAAGGGCCTGGCCTGGGAGGTCTATACCAACGGCACCTACTCACTAAATCTGCAGGTCTGGCAGATGCCGTCAGCGAATGACGCCTCGGTATTCTACACCACTGACAGTCTCACCAACTCGTTGTACAACAACGTGACCTGGACCACGTGTACGGGAAACGATCCGAACAATCCTTGTCCGGCTCAGTAATCGCGTGGGGAGCCCGCCGGCTGTGCCGGCGGCGTACCATCGCGGGAGGGTGTGGGAACCCTCTCAGGGTTCCCATCTGAATACTCAGACCTGAACGAGCGAGTAGTTCGTGTTGCCCAGGCCGGCGGCCGCAGCGTTGGCGAGCCAACCGGTCAGGCTGGTGTCGACCTGTTTGATGGCGGGGTTGTTGAAGGCGGCGCGAAGCTGATTCAGCAGGTCCTTCGCGTAGCTGTCGATCGCGACAGGGTCTTGCGCCAGGAGAATTCGCCTAGGCCTGTCATCGACGGGAGAGTCGGTGTTGTCAGTGGTGGTCGAGATGAGTGCGTCGATGATGGTCAGGGAAATCGAGTTGCGGATGGCCGGCAGGGCGTAGAGCTTGGGCAGGGCGGTCTGGAGGATGGGTGTGTGGTAACTGCCCGGAATATCGATTATTCCGTAGATGTTCTTCAGGGCCCCGGTGACGCCGGACACCCCATGGGCCTTTAACACCGGGCAGTTGATGGTGAGATCAGTGAGGCCGGTCAGGATACGCGACAGCCGTGGAGATTTGCATTCCACGGGCGGGCTGATCGGGTCGCCGTACTCGGGCTCACCAGGCGTGTTAACGGTATGACCAGAGAGGGTGGAGGTCTTTGTTCCGAGAAGCTGGGCACCAAGCAGACCATCGGGAGTGTACCCGGCCTTGGTGAGTTCGTCGTACCCACGATCCCATACCACGATCGTCGTGGGATCCACCCCCAGCCCATTGACCAGGCTTGCGATGATGGCTCGCGTTATGGCCGGCGAGGTAGGCACTTGGGAATTGAGGCAATTGATCTTGAGCCCGATGCGCTGGCCAGGCCTGTAATTCGGCAACAGAACCTTCCACGGACTGTCTGCGCCGCCGTCCGAGTTGGGCTGCCCAGCCTCAGCCATGTCGGCGCCACCATCTGCAGCCGCCGGGCCTGCAGCGTTCGCCTCGGCTCCGCCATCTTGTGCGGACGATGCATTGAATTGGGTGACCCTTTGGGCCAAGGCGGTCAGGCCCTTATCCAGCATGTCGCCCACGAGGCTCTCCTGGATGACGTACTTCAGGTCTACGCTATCTGGGTTATAGACCTCGACCACTGTGGGCGTGACCGCCGGAAATACTCCGGTCGTGCCAGCGTCCGGGTCAGTGCACGCCGCAGCGTCGGGCCAGCGCCCGCCCACGCCGGGAAATACGTTGGAAACGCAACCGGCGAGCCCCGAAATGGACGCCGCAGCAGCCACCTTTGCGGCGTCGGCCAGGATCTCCCGGCGGGTTCTGCCTTCGCTACTTGACATGCAACTTCTCCCAAGCAAGAACGTACAAAGAATAGCATGGTCAAACCGAGTCTTCTGCTAGAATCACTCTCGGTCGGCAGAGGGCGGCGGCAACACCGCGATGGCGCGGTCCCACTCTGAGGAACAACACATGACAGCCATTTCCCGACGCACTTTCGTGGGCGGCTCGCTCGCCGCCGTCGCTGCTCTTCGCTACGGGCGTGCCTTTGCTGCGGGCGAGCCAGACATAGTGGACGTTTCGGGCAGCGATCCGCAGAAAATGATTGCGGCGGTGTTTGCGGCTTTGGGCGGCATAGGAAAATTCGTCAAGAAGGGCGACTTCGTGATCATCAAGCCCAATGCGGCTTTCGCCAATCCAGCCGAATGGGGCAGCACGACGCATCCGCAGACTGTCCTGGCAGTGGCCAAGGCGTGCCTGGAGGCCAAGGCCAAGGGGGTCATGATCTTGGAGTTCCCGCAGGCCAAGGGCGAAATGTGCCTCAAGCGCTGCGGTCTGACCGAGGCCATGGCCGCGCTGCCCGCCGCCAAGATCAAGCTGCTGGCGAGCGCGAGTGACTTCCAGAAGACCGAGGTCAAGGGCGGTGTGTCCCTGAAAACCACGGACGTGGCCAAGAACCTATTGTCGGCCGACGTGTTCATCAGCCTGCCGGCGGCCAAGGCGCACTACCAGTCCGGCGTGTCGCTCGGGCTGAAGAACAACATGGGGCTAGTCTACGACCGGCAGATCTTTCACACCGCCTTGGATCTGCACCAGGCGATCGCCGATCTCGGCCTGGTCATCAAGCCGAACCTCACTATCATCGACGGCACCCGCGCCCTGCTCACCAACGGCCCGGCAGGACCGGGCGATACGGCAACGCCTGGGCGCATGGTGGCCGGCCGTCGCATCGCCTCGGTCGATGCCTACGGGTTGACCCTGGCCAAGTTCAACAGCAAGAACATGACGCCGGCTGATGTCAGACACATCGAGCTCGCTGGGAAGGCGGGGTTGGGGGAGGTCGACATTGCGAAGCTGAAGGTGAAGAAGGTTTCTGCCTAGTCGGCAAGATCCATGATGAGACGAGCGGCTATCGCCGCAGCCTTGCTGGGCTGTGCCTACGCAAATTTTGCGTGGGCTCGCACACCGCCTCTGGCTGTGGATCCGGTTGAGGGCATGTGGATTGGGGGTGGCGAAGTCTTCATCTACCAGACGCAGGGCCGCTGGAGCGTGTTCCCGGCCGGCGCGAACGTGAACAAGATGACGGTGGACGCCCAGATAGTTTGGGTGGCCACTGACGACGGGGTCATTCGCTTCGATTCACGCAGCCGGCGTTCAACCCGCATCACCATGGACGACGGTCTGCCCAGCCAGGTGGTGACCGCGGTGGCGTTCGACGACCAATTCGTGTGGTTTGCGACCAACAAGGGGGTGGCGCGCTACCGCAAATTGGACCGGACCATCCGTGTGTACACGGAAAAGGACGGGTTGCCCTCGAAGGTGGTGAACGATGCCTTGACCGTGGGGCGCCAGGTGTGGTTCGCCACCCGCGAAGGCATCGCCTACTACAGCCCCGATGTGGACGGCTTGCGCGGCTTCGGCGAAGCTGACGGGCTGGTCGGTGGGGACGTGGCTGAACTCTATCAGGTGGCCGATGACCTGTGGTGCCGCACCGACGCCGGATTGTCGCGATTTCGTATTCTGCAGCGCGTGTTCAACAACTTTTCCCTGGCAGTGATGAAGGCGCAACAAGTCCGCGTCTTCACTATTGACGGCAGCACTGTGTGGGTCGGGACCGACAATGGGCTCTACACTCTCAATACCTCCGATGACTCGTTGTTGCTCTTTCCGCAGCAGGGCGCGCTCAAAAGCCGCAACATAACCGGCGTCGAGGTGGACCCCGCCTATGTCTACATCACGACCGACAAAGAAGTCGTCCAGTACAATCGCCTGACCCAATTCATCCGGTTCTTTACCGTGGTCGACAACTTGACCCGAACTGAAGGCAGCCTGGGAACAGTGCTTAACGGCACCCTGTGGACCGTGTTGTTCACTGATGGCGGCGCGCAGGTTTTCGACGTGAACCTCGATCATTTCGTGGAACGTAAGCTTGGGCTCACCGAGAGCAACGAGAGCAAGACCACCGCCCACGCCTTCGGCAGGATCAACGCGCAGACGCCCTACGATTTCCAAAAACATCAGTGGGATCCCCAACGCTACGATACGGGGGACGCGAATCTTTCCTTTGGCCACAGCTTCTCGGAGGATCGCAATCTGAGCGCCTCAGCGCGTCTGGACTATGGCACGCTGGAAAAGTCAGGAATACGCACCCTGCAGTACAAAGGGGAGTACATGGGCGCACAGAACGACGTGCTTCGCGACGTGCGCGTGGAAGACCAGCTCAAGTACCAGACGGTGGAAGAGGGGCTTGACCGGCCGCTGCTCTTGCAGGGCGCGTACGCGAAAGTGGCCACGCCAGGTGCGGAGCCCAAGGCCAGCCTGTCCGCCACGGGCGGGTTCCGGCGCGGAGAGCTGGTGCGCGATTTCATCACTGGGCCTCGCCAGGCCATGTACCAGCTCACGAAAAAATACATCGTTCCCGCGTCGGAACGCGTCTACGTCGATGGGATTCAGCTCACCAACGGAACCGACTACACCATTGTCTACACCGCCGGGCAGTTGTCCTTCCTCAACCCGGAGAGCATAGACGATCTCAGTGTGATTTGGGTGGAATACGAGGCCGATCTCATGCCGGTGAAGGAATTGGGCAGCCTGTCCCTTCTCGACATGCTGCCGGCTGACAACGAGGTCGGCACCTGGGTTCAAACTGGTGGGGTCCAACTAATCACCGACCAGACCGGGCTCTACAATCGCATCGATGGCGCTGCGCCCAAGTACATTGATCGCGGCTGGGTCAGTAGCGTGTACGTCAATTTCAGCCAGGGTTCCCGCACCATCCAGGTGGCCATCCATGACATGGGCAACGGTGCGAATGCCCAGGGTATCTACAACTTCGCTCTGCCACCTGCGCGCCAGCCCATCAACAATCTTCCCAATGCGGTGGTGGACATGGGCCTGTCCACGGCCTACGCCGCCTATGCCTATCTCGACCACTTCTACATTGAACTCAATATTAGCGAGAAGGACGACGCCTCGCTCACCTCGATTCAGCTGTTCACCAATGAGATCCTCAACCGCAAGACCCAGGCCGGGTCCAACTTGGGCAACGCGTTCAAACAGTGGATGGTGGCTGCGCGCGCGGCCGCCTCGCCCATGCACGGTATGGAGGTCGGCGCGCGAGTGGTCGACATGCAAGACATCGGCACCCAGCGACAGCCGCTGAAGGACCCGCTGACTGGACAACCCATGTTCGATCCATCCACTGGGTTGCCCATACAGAAAGTCACGCCGCCGCTCCGCCTGTTGTCCGCGGCGGCTGATGCTCGCTATCAGAGGCCGGTGGGCCAGGGCGGACTAGTCACCGGATATGGGGAATTCGCAGGCTCAGACCGGCAGGACCCCGGCGCGCCCAACGGCTGGGCCGGGATGGGCTTTCTGCGTTTGTCTTCCCCAAATTTGGAAGGCACTTTGTCGGGCCGCAAGGAATCGCAGGGGTTTACCCCGCTCGGCAATGACGGCACGCGCTTCGGGAAGCTGGACGACGAGGTACGTTTGAGCGCAACCGGCTATCCCGCGGCATGGCTGCCAACCACGGTATTCTTTGACCGCCAGCGATCCTGGGTGGACGATGCCGGCGGCAACCTGACCAATAATGTGGGGGTGATCCAACACGCCATGGCGCGGGTTCAGCTCAACATGAAGCGGCTGCCCATGCTCAGCGAGCAGGTGGGCAGCGCGATCCTAGAAAACCCCAATTTCAAGACCAACCGCCTGCAGAGCGTGAGCCAGTTCGACTATGACTTTACCCAGATCCCCCACCTTGACTTCATCAAGCGGTTCAGCGTGCGCGCCCTGTACAGCATCTCCCAGGCCGAGACCGACCCGAGCGGCAACGCTTCTTACGCGGATCGGGTCCAGCTCTCGCGCGTGGAATGGAAGTTTCTGCCCACCAACACGGAATCGATCTACGCGCTATTTCGTTCGCGTCTGCTTGAGCACGAGGCCCCCTGCCAAGCTTTCCAGCGCAGCCTGTTGCACTGGGAACTCTACTCGGGCGCAAAGAGTACGGTCATTCCCGGCATCGTGCCCACGATTAACTACACGGCAACTTACGACGACAACCGACTCTCCACCGCGAGCCCGAGCACTTCGACCAACACGAGCACGCCGACCGGAACCGGGGGCATAACGCCCGTTGGGACTCCGGTGTTGGCGCCCTCGCTGCTCCCGAGTTACTCAGCGCTTACCCCGACGGGTCCGACCTCGCCCCCGGCGGGCACGCCGGTGCCATATCCATCCACGCGCACAGTCCAGGCCTCTATCGGCGGCGGCTTGGGGATTTTCCCGGGGCAATGGTCGAAGCTGCTGGCCCCTGCGGCTATTCAGCCGACAGTATCCATCTCCGACAACGAGGCCTCGGCCGACCAACAGCGGACTGGGTCCACGCAGTACGTCCTGACCAAGACGCAATACAATCGGGTCTATCGTTTTGACAACCGCGCGGTGTGGGCCAGTGGGGCCAAGTGGGATTTGGAGCTTTACCAACTGCATTCGGTTACGGTGACCGCTACTCCGACCGCGCCAGCCAACCACGAGAGCGCCATTCAGACACAGCTTCAGAATCGCATCGTGTACCGGCCGCTCTTCTCTAGTCCCATCACCTTGCGTCTGAACTACCAGGACGCGAGTTCGCTCAACGATCCCAGCCTGGGCGGGCCGCCAGGGTCCTGGGCTGAGCAAACCCTCTACCAAGGCATCTTGCAGTGGCTCATGCGCTGGAACCGGATACTGACCACACTCTCGACCTACACCTTTGACATCACTGACACCTCGAATTTTCTGAACAAAGATCCCTCTACGCTTCGGGTGACGGCGTACAACAATCGGCAGTACCAGACCGGCCCGGAGATCGAGTTTCGCTTCTACCCGCTGCAGGAGGCTGCAGCCCTCTATCTCTATCAACGCGATGGAATGTTTCGCTGGTTTGGTCACGGTGACGGCGCGAGCAACGCAATTAGCTACTACGTTGCCGTCGGCAGCATTTGGCGGATGGGCGACAAGATCTACCTCGACGCTGGTGTTCAATATGACGGTCTACGCTGCCTCTTGCCGAACTGCCCTGCCGGGTCCGTCAGCACGATGGCCTGTACCACGGTTTCGCGTATAACCCCGCGGTTGTATCTGACGGTGAACTTGTAGCGGGTGTGACGGGGCAGGACAGAAGCGGCGAGCGCAGCCAGGCCTAACGTGGTTCGCGCAGACGGCGCTGCAATTCGACCGGATCGCGGGCGGCGGCCAGCGCGACCTTTGGGCTGATGAGTCCCGCGCGCAGCAGGTCGAGCAAAGAGGTGTCGAGCGCCACCATGCCCTCATCGCGGCCGGTCTGGATCTGGGTGGCCAACTGGTGGGTCTTGCCCTCGCGGATGAGCGCCCCGACCGCGTAGTTGACCATGAGGATCTCAACCGCGGGATAGCGCGTGCCGGGCAGCACGCCTTCGAGCAGCCGCTGGGTGACCACCGCACGCAGCGAGCCGGCGACCTGCAAACGGATCTGCGCCTGCTGATGTTCGGGAAAGATGTCCACGATGCGGTCGATAGCCATAGGTGCGCTGCCGCTGTGCAGAGTCGAAAGCACCAGATGGCCGGTCTCGGCCGCGGTCAACGCCAGGCTGACGGTCTCGCGATCGCGCATCTCACCCACCAGGATAATGTCGGGAGATTCGCGCAAGGCCGCGCGCAGACCGGTGGCAAAGCTTTCCACGTGGGCGCCGACCTCGCGCTGGTGAATCAGGCAACGCCGTGGTTGGTACACGAATTCGACAGGATCTTCCAGAGTGATGACGTGGCGAGCACGGGTTCGGTTGACCAGTTCCACGATGGCCGCCAGGGTGGTCGACTTGCCCGAGCCGGTGGTCCCCACGACCAGCACCATGCCGCCGGGGAGATCCCCCAGGGCGCCGACGCTCTCGGGCAGGTTCAACTCGGTGAGCGCAAGGGCGCGGCGGTTCACCGGCCGCAGCGCCAAAGCCAGGCCGTGCACCTGCCTGAAAACGTTGACCCTCAGCCGCTGCGTCCCTTCCGCGTCGGGGGCAGGTGCTTCCCAGGCCAAATCCACGCTGCCGCTTTCGTCGAGACAACGGCGACGCGGCGGATCGAGCAGCGAATCGACGAATCCCAGGATCTCCTGCTGGTCAATCGTTTCACCCGACGCCGTCAGGCCATTGGCCGTGCGAATCCATAGGGGTTGCCCGGCGGACACCATGACGTCCGAGACGTCCCCATCGAGAGAGCGCGCGATGAGGCCCGCCAAGCGGGAATACGCAGCCGCCGACGCGCCGGTGGAAGGACTGCTGGTTGGGATGCTCGGAGCCCCGGCATGAGCAGCAGGGGCAGTCTTTGCGGCGGCGCGGCTAGCAGGCGCCGCCGGCGCAGGCTTTGCCAGACCGGCACCAGTGTGGCGCAGCTTCAGTGACAGCTTGTCAGCGTCCCGGCGCGCCTCCACGGCGAAGGCCCCGTGGCGTTCGGAGCGGTAGACGGCGTCGCACGCGCCCGAGGCGCGCAGTCGGTCAAGATCGCCAGGCGCGAGCGCCTCGGCCGCGAAAGTCTCAACGATTTGAGCGTCGAGTGGAGGCATGGTAAGGCCGCGGCCTTGGGCCCCGATGAGTGCCGGCGGCTCGCGTGCCCGCAGCACGATTCCAGTCGCCTTCTGTGCTTCAATCAGCGCGAGCAGAGCGTCGATGGCTGCCATGTCTGAGGGACCTAGCAAGACCCGCGCCGGCAGGCAAGGGTAGCCTGGCAAGTCGATGTCCCACCTGGTTCTTGCGCGATCGAGGCTAGGCGGTGGTGCGGCCGGCCGGCTCCGGCTCCGAATCCGGATCCGGATCCGGTGCCGGCCTCCGGCCTCCGGCCACGCCGCCGTCTATTCCTGCTTGCGCAGGGATTTGCCGGGCAGAGCCGGAGTGATCTTGCTGACATCCACGCCCAGGGCCTGCAGCAGGGTGGGCGCGATATCTCTTTGCTCGCCCGCTGAGATCAGCAGCGGATCGTTGCTGGCCAGGAAGATGTGGGTAGCTTTGGTGTGGTGGGTGGTTTCCACGTCGAAACCATGGTCGGCGGTGACGTAGAGGGCGGTGTGATCGTAGAGTCCATCGGCCTTGAGCTGGGCAACCATCCGGCCCAGCCACGCGTCGAGGGAAACCAGCGCGTCGTTGTACTCCTGGGAACCCTCGCCGAACTTGTGGCCGTTGACGTCCGCATCGCCGAAGTGGACGAAGAGGAAGAAGCGACCCTTGGGGCCGAACCGGTCGATGAGGGCAAGTACCTTCTGCCCCACCGAGCGCGCGTCGCGGGGCCGGTCGCCGTCCCACGCCGTGAGGCTGCCCTTGACCAGGTAGAAGGGCTGACCCAAGACGTTCTGTTCGCCGAACAGACGTACCTTATCCAGCCAGCGCGCCTGCTTCTCGTCCGCATCGCTCGGCTCGTCGGAGATGGGGCTGGCCGCTTCTGCTTCGGCAGGGATCTTGGGTTCTCCTGGGCCCAGGCCCATGGCCTTGCCGGTCACCATGGCGGTGGCGATGCCCTTCTTGCCGAAGGACTCCTGCAGTCGCTCGAAGATCGAGTAGCCGCGCGGGATGGGCTGGAATCGTGTGTTGGAAAACACGCCGGTGAGGTTCGAATCGTAGCCGGTCAGCATCTGCGCGTGCCCGGCCTTGGTGTCGGTGACGTGGCCCGAGACTTCGATGTCCACCATCCGCCCCTCTTTGGTGAGTTGCGCCAGGCTGGGCATCTGGTTGCGCTTCAGGCAGTCGTTGATGTGCTCGCGCAAGGCTCCGTCCCACGAGATGAGAATGGCGCTGCGTTGCCGGGGCGGCGTTGACGGCTTGAACGCGGTCGCGCCGGCTAGCAGCAGGATGGCGAAGGGCAAGCGGGAACGGGCGAACATTGTGGGGGTTCTAGCACTGATTCTCGAGAGCGAGATTGTGGCCATCGGCATGGGCTCCAAGCGCCCCCTGGTCACGCCCGACGACCTGCCGGCCGAGAAGGCCAAGAATCGCCGCTACGAGATCCAGTTGCGCTTCTAGCCAGGATTTCGCGCATATCGGTTCTCCGTGTTGCTGCTATCATGGTGGCCATGCGCGTGTGGCTGTGCATGGTCTTCCTGGCGGGCTTCATGGCTGCCTCGCTGCCGGCGCGGGCACAAGGCGAGGCCCTGCCGCAGATCCGCATCACGGTCGGCGAGGCATACCAGCTCCACCTCGGCTTCATCATCGTGGGACTGGTGTGCGACGACACCTCGGTGGTGCGCGTCGAGGACGGCGGCGATCACCTGCGCCTGGTGGGCTTGGCGCCGGGCCAGACCAAGTGCGGTTTCTGGAGCAACCCTAAGTCCCCGGCGCCATCGAGGGTCTATGAGGTCGTTGTCACACGCGCCCCGCCCACAAGACGCTGATCGCGCACGAGCCGGCCCATCCATTTCAGTGTGATTGATCGAACCGCCCATCCAGCGGATGATAGTCCTGCGCGTTCGGAGCTTCCCAGATGCCTCAAAACGATCCGCTCAACATCTCCGGACAGCTTGTCGCCGAGAAGTATCGCATCGAGCATCTTGTGGGCGAGGGTGGCTTCGCCGTGGTGTACCGGGCCGAGCACACCATTTGGAAACAGCCGGTAGCCGTGAAATTTTTCAGCGGCCTATCGCAAGCCCCTGCCGAACAAAGGGAAGAGCTGCTCCATCAGTTCATACAAGAAGGCGCTCTCTTGACCGAGCTCTCGAGCCAAACCGCGGGTATTGTGCAAGCCAGAGACATCGGCGCCTACACCACGCCCGCTGGGCAGTGGATGCCCTTCATGGTTCTTGAGTGGCTCGACGGCTCGCCACTTGACGCCATTCTTCAGCAAGACCAGCGCCAGGGGCTGGCATGGACTGAGGACGAGGTGGTCGGGTTCCTGAAGAGGATCCTGCCCATTCTCGATGTGGCTCACCGGCGAGGCATCGCCCACCGCGACATCAAGCCGGCAAACATCTTCGTCATGGGCAGCGCTGCGCGCGCGCCTGAAACGCCCTGCAAACTGCTCGATTTCGGCGTTGCAAAGATGGTTTCTGACCACGCCAAGCTCAACGCAGCACTGGCGAAAACCGGTGTGGCCATTACTTCCTTCACGCCCCGGTATGGAGCGCCTGAGCAATTCACGCGAAGCTACGGCGCTACCGGACCGTGGACAGACGTGTACTCGGTAGCCCTGGTGGCCAGCGAGATGCTGGCGGGCAGAGTGGCGCTGCAGGGAGAGGATCTCGTCCAGTTCGCATTCTCCTCGGCCAATCCCGCGCAGCGACCTACCCCCCGCTCCCTCGGAGCGCAGGTTTCAGACCAACTGGAAGCCGTGTTCGAGAAGGCCCTGGCGGTAAGCCCTGCCGACCGCTTCCCGAATGCGGGAGAGTTTCTCGCCAGCAGTCTCGCGGCGGCGGGGCAGCTTGCGCCCATGGGTTTCAATCCGGCCGCTACTTCCCGACCGTATTCTGTTCCCTCTCCGAGTGTCCAACTCGCACCCACGGTTCTCGTCTCGCCCGAAACCCAGACTGCTTCCGCTTCGAAGACGAAGCCAGAGCCTCTCCCGCCGAAACCAAGCCAGCTCGGGGTTACGCTGATCATGCTCATCGCGCTCGCTGGCGGCGTTGTCGCATTCAGCGCCACCGAATTAAGGGGTGCAAAAGAAACCCGTACGCTCATCTCTTCAGTGGTTTATGCCGTCAGGAAAGCGGCAGCACAGTGGCTCCCCGGCCTGCGCGAGGGCGCTCAACAAGTCATCGATCGCGCCGTAGCCAGCCTGCCCAGCGTGGGCGGTCAAGCCGTAGCGCCACCTGAGTGCCCGCCCGGTACACGACGGGTAGTCTCGCTTCCAACCAATGACCAGAACACCAGCCCCGGTGCCGAGAACAGCTCGACCAAAGCCGCCTGTGTCGACGAGCGCCCGGTCAGCGAAGTCGACTATGCCGCATGCGCCGCGTGTGAGCAGCCGAGACTGGGCAGTTCGAAGGTGAAGATGAGGACCAGAGCACACTCCGAGTTCTGCGTCACCGGGGAAAACGCGACAGCGGCTCCAATTCAATGCATTACCTGGAAGCAAGCAGACGCCTACTGCCAGAGCCGCGCAGCCAGGCTGCCCACCGAAGCTGAGCTCCGTGCCGCAACCGATCCAACGGCGGCTGAGGCACCGATAGAGTGGACCCAGGCGGCGCCCAAGCCGGGCCGCGAGAGATTGGGCCAATTTCGTTGCGTCAGCAGCAAATAGGCGTGCGCAATCAGGACGCTGTGGGCAGCGTCTCGGTCGAACAGCCGTGAGTAGCAGAGATGCCTTTCCGGACACCACGTCATTCCGCAATTGCGCGTCTTCGCGGCCGGGTACCCGGAAGGCGCGGCGCTTCCAAGGAATGCCTGACCCATTTTCCCCGGCCCGCGCCACTAATCTCCTGTGTTAGGAGTAGTTCGCCGTTCGTTTGTCGCTTTCGCCTGTCCGCACAGAAGGAGCCTCTGATGAAATCCATCGCACGCCCGTCCAAGAGTGATCAGCATCACTCCCTGTTCGTCTGGCTCGTCGCCGGCCTGGGCCTGTTCGCTGCGAAGAATGTGCTGGCAGCGGAATACTACGTTGGCCCCACGGGCAGCGATTCGAATCCCGGGACCCAGGCGTCGCCCTTCGCCACCCTGCAGAAGGCAAACGACTCCGCCGCGGCGGGGGATACCATCTGGATGCGTGCGGGAACGTACTACAGCACGGCCCAGATCAATCTCTCGAAGAGCGGAACATCGGATACCAACCGCACCAAGATTTGGGCGTATCCGGGCGAGGTGCCTCTTCTCGACTGCTCGCAGTACCAG
>Ga0182027_10007315_pt1 | contig 16303 bp, 12 predicted proteins | sample 712E1DmetaG_FD_121300 | JGI IMG/M metagenome (GOLD analysis project Ga0182027, IMG submission 121300) | Permafrost microbial communities from Stordalen Mire, Sweden - 712E1D metaG (Illumina Assembly) | ecosystem: Environmental > Terrestrial > Soil > Wetlands > Permafrost | place: Sweden...
CGAAGCGTTCAGGGGGGCGGTTTTGCCAGTAGCCCGGATGTGTCGGCCTACCGACTCAGTCCGCGGACCGGCGACAGACTGCATGCAGGCTACAGAGTAGAGTGTGAAACATCCGGGCTAGGAGCATGGAGGGCGAAGCCCGACAAGCTCCTGGTGGGGAAAGGCCCCATGGTTGCGGTCGCAACGGAGCGCTATCTTTCAGCCATGGGCCTTATTTTACTTATCCTTGTCCTGCTTATTCTGTTTGGCGGCGGCGGCTTCTACATTGGGGGGCCCGTCATCGGCGGCAGCGGGCTCGGCCTGATTCTATTGATCTGCGTCATCATCTATTTGATGGGCGGATTTCGTAGGAGAGCTTAGCGAAATCACTTCATACATCTCATGAAAACATCCCTCCATTCATCGGCATTCGCTCTGCTGCTCGCCTTGGCGGGCGCTCTCGCGATCGGCGGCTTTGCTAGCGGTTGCGCGGCGACACCCACCAGGGAAAGCACCGGTCAATATGTGGACGATACAGCCATCACAACCAAGGTGAAGAGCGCCCTGTTGGGCGACAAAGCGGTGAAATCCTTTGAGATCAAAGTCCAGACCAACAAACGTGTCGTGCAGCTGAGCGGCTTTGTGGACACGTCTGATCAGAAAGCCGCCGCGGGCAGCGACGCCGCAGCCGTGGCCGGTGTGAAGGACGTCGAGAACGATCTGATCGTCAAGTAGCCAGGTTTCTGCTACGCTTTCCGGCTATCCCGCAGATACCACGCAACAACCGCGCCAAAAAGGACCGCGTTTGCCGCGCTGGAAATCGCCGCAAACCAAAGCCCATTCAACACATTTGCTCCAAAACAGACGACCGTCAGAGCGAGGAGAACCGCGGCGGGCGCCCAAGCCTGGCGTCGGATGCGCGCCTCGGCCGAACTCCAATTGTCGCCCATGATCACAAGGCCGAATGCAAGAGCGAGGCCCAGGATAAACCACGCCGCCAGCGCCGTCCAAGGCAGGCCCAGGAAAGCGCCGCTCCCCTGCGTTGAGCCGGTCGGAGCCGCAGGCCATCGCCAGTAGCCGCGCACGGTGCCGACCACCGGGAGGATCATCAGCGCCATCTGCGCCGTCACCAGGGCGGTAAAGGCGGAAACGCCTGCGCGCAATTCACCCCACAAGCCCTCGACCACCAGGTAGCTGCCGCCCACGATCAACCACCACAGCAGCGGCACGCTCAACGGCACCTGGGCGATGAACAGGGGCTGGTCCGGAGCAAACTCAATCCGGCCAAAAAGGAATCCGTTGCGCAGGGTGAGCCGCATGGCGAGCAGGCTCATTGCCATCGTCCAGACGCAACATGACCACGCCCGCCACACACCCACCCGTTCGCGCCACACCAGGCCCACAACCCAACCGCCGGCGCCGAGCAGGGCCAGCCATCCCCACGCGCCCGTGCCCACCGGCCCGCGGATCGCCTGGCCCGCCAGTTCGCCTGCAGCGATGGCCGCAAAGACGCCCGCAGCCAACCGAAAGTGCCAGCCAGAGGCCGAGCCCACCAACATCTTGGCCGGAGGTCTCACTCGATGTTGGCGATCTGCTCGCGCACGCGCTCCAGCTCGTTCTTGAAATCAATCACGGCCTTCGCGATCGCCAGATCGTTCGCCTTGCTGCCGATGGTATTACTCTCCCGGCCGATCTCCTGCAGAATGAATTCCGCTTTCCGTCCGATCTCCCCGTCGCTCCGGAGAAGCTGTTCCAGCTGGTCGAAATGACTGCGCAAACGCGTCAGCTCCTCGCTGATGTCACAACGGTCGGCAAACAACGCAATCTCCTTCCGCACGCGTTCGTCAGCCAGATCGAGCTCCAGGCCGGCTTCACGCAGGCGTTTGAACAACAGCTCGCGATACTGCCCGGTCACATGCGGAGCCCGGGCGGCCACAGAATCAATCTGTCCCCGCAGCGTCGCCATGCGGCTCAGCAGGTCCGCCTGCAGCGCGGCCCCCTCCTTTGCCCGCATCGCCACAAAGCCCGCCAGCGCTTCACCCAACGCCACAAGCAAGACCGGACGGCCCTCGTCGGCTGTGGGCCGTTGCAACGGTTGCCGTTCATCGCTGGCGATCCGCCACAACAGGTCAGTCGTCACCTGAAACGGGATCCCGCGCTTTTCTGCCAGGGACTGGAGCCGCTCCAGCGTCAGCGCGACCCCCTCATCGCTCCATCCGGCCTCCGTGCCCCCAGCCTTTCCCGTCAATTCCACGTCAACGTGCACCTTACCCCGAACAACCGACCGGCGGGCCTCGGCGGTCACCTCCGATTCCAACCCGCCTTCCCATTCGCGAGGCAGCGCGACCGTGAGGTCCAGCGTCTTCCGGTTAACCGAGCTCACCTGCACCGTAAGCGTGAATTCACCGAGCACTGTCGCCGCCCGTCCAAATCCGGTCATGCTGTTCATTGGAACAAATTCCAAACGCCAAAGCTCCAAACGCCAAACAAATCCCGCGGTCCTGACACTTATTCCAGCTTCTTGATGATCGCCGTGAAGATAAGCTTCAGCTCGTGGGCTTCCTGCCGCAGCGATTTCCGGGTTCCGTCGATCGCATCGTCCGCTCCGACCTTGATGAGCCGCAGCCAGAGTCCGCACTCCTTGGCTTCCTTCCGGCAAATACGGAAACGCATGACCCGGTCTCGGTTGCCAAGTGCCTCATCTGCCTCAATGCAATTCGCTGCCACTGAACCAGAGGCCCGAACCACTTGTTTGACGTCTTCGATATTGGAGATCGTCCGCGGCAACGTCCGCACAAAACACCTGATGTTCCCGGCAAACACCGCAGTCCTCTCCTCCAGATCCTTTGGCTTTTCTCCCATGGAATCTGTTTGGAGTTTGGCTATTGGAGTTTGGATTTTTCAAGTCTTCGTTTTCAGCATCTGTGCGAGCTTGTCGAATCTCTCCCCGATCGATCCTCCACGCTCGCGAATTGGTCATCGCCTGGTGCGAAATGCAAAGTTTGCCCCTTCCGGATTGGTTCAGCCTTTCACCCATCGGTCTGCTTTGGACTCTGGCCTTTGGAGTTTGGAGTTTGGCCTTTGGAGTTTGGCCTTTGCTGCGCCAGCAGCTCCGCGACCTGCTGCACATCCTTGTCACCGCGGCCGGAAAGGTTGACCACGATCACCCGGTCCGGACCGAGCTCGCGCGCCCGCTTCAGGGCGTAGGCGAGCGCATGCGTCGATTCCAGGGCCGGAATGATGCCCTCGACCCGGGAGCACAACTGAAAAGCATCCAGCACTTCGTCATCAGTGGCATATCCGAACGCGATGCGTCCGCGATCGCGGTAGAATGCGTGCTCCGGCCCGACCGCGGCGTAGTCGAGCCCCGCGCTCACTGAATGGGTCGGGTCGATCTGCCCGTCGGCATTCTGCAGCAGGAATGTCTTGCAACCCTGCAACACGCCCAACCGGCCGCCGGCGAAACGCGCGGCGTGCTCGCCTGGACGGATGCCCCGTCCGCCGGCCTCGACGCCCACGAGGCGCACCGCTGGTTCCTCCAGAAACTCGAAGAACAGTCCAATGGCATTGCTGCCTCCACCGACACACGAGATGAGTTCGTCGGGCAGCCGGTGTTCCTGCGCCAGAATCTGCTCGCGCGCCTCAAGGCCGATCACCCGATGGAAATCTCGCACCATCATCGGATACGGATGCGCGCCATAGGCCGTGCCGAGGATGTAGTGCGTGGTGCGCACATTGGTCACCCAGTCGCGCATCGCCTCGTTGATCGCCTCCTTCAACGTTTTCTGGCCCGCCTCGACTCCGCGCACTTCGGCGCCCATCAAACGCATGCGGAAAACGTTGAGCGCCTGCCGCTCCATGTCGACAGACCCCATGTAGATCACGCACTCGAATCCGAACTTCGCGCACACAGCCGCCGTGGCGACGCCATGCTGCCCGGCGCCGGTCTCGGCGATGATGCGCCGCTTGCCCATGCGGCGCGCCAGAAGGGCCTGGCCGAGCGCATTGTTGATCTTGTGCGCGCCGGTATGCAGCAGATCCTCGCGTTTCAGGTAGATCTTTGCGCCGCCGCAATGCCGGGTGAGGCGTTCGGCAAAATAGAGCGGCGTGGGGCGACCGGCGTAGTCCCGCAGCTGTTGGCGCAGCTCGGCGGAAAACCCAGGGTCCGCCTTGGCCGCGGCATAGGCCGCCCCGAGCTCTTCCAGGGCGGTCATCAACGTCTCCGGCACAAACACGCCGCCATAGGGGCCAAAATGCCCGGCCGCATCCGGAAGGGAGAAACGGTCCAGAGGTTGGGCGGGCGTGGTCGCGGTGCACATGGGACGGACAACGTGGCGGCTGCCCCCCTTTCAGGCAACGGCGAACTTGCGCGCGACGGGAGGAAACCAGCGAGGCGCAGCCTCAGTGCGACGGGGCGGCCGCGCGCAACTGGTCCACAATGGCTGCCGGCACGCTGATCACCGAGCCACCGCGCATCCGGTCCGGCCGGCCCGGCGCATCTTCGCCCGGGAAGACCATTTTAGCAGTCACGTCCTGCCAGGCCTTCAGGTCGCTGGAACTCATCGCCCCGTAGTGATTATCTATATACGCATCAAAATAGACAATGTACTCGTCGCCGATCTTGATGATCGACGGGTGCTCAACCCATAGACGTTTCGGCGTGAAAGGGTCCTCCAACTCGCCGTAGGGTCCGTTCAGACTCTCACTGGAAGTCATGCGCAGGTTCTTCTTCGCCGGCTTTGAGGTATCGTCCTTCACAACGAGATAGAAACGCCCGTTCGCCGACAGGACGACGGCATCGCTCACCGGGAATTCAGGATCGAAAAACAGCCGCGTCGGATCGAAGTAGGCAAAATCCTTCGTGGTCGTGCAATAGACGCGGTTATTGTAATCCTTGCCCGCCGCGCGTTCGGTGTCGGCGAACTTGCCCTTCACCGCGGACGCCCAAAGGATGATATACTGGTGCCATTTCTCATTGTAGACCAACGCCGGCGACCAGCAGTTTCTCACCGCCGCCTCCGAGGCCATCACGGGAATCTCCTGTTCGGCTGACCAGTGGATAAAATCGCGCGTAGAGGCATGGCCGATGCTGTTCTCTTCCATTCCCGGGGCCCACACGAGGTGATACACGCCCTCGGCTCCGCGAACGACCGACGGCGAACGCAGGAGCTTCCCCTTGCCCACCGTGGGTGCCAGGTAGCTCTGGCCGCCGTTGAGCGCCTCCCATTTGTATCCGTCACTGCTCCACGCGAGATGCAGCCCGTCCTCGCCGTTCTTCGTGAAGTAGGTGAAAAGGTAAGCGTTCGCGGCAGGCGAACTGCCTTCTTCCGCGATGCCGAGGATTCCACCGCAAAACAACGCCAGGATGACTCTAAATAACAGGGGTTTCTGCATACTCCGACGGACATTAACTGATTTGCCGCCGCGATCAATCGTTCTGTTGCAATAGCGATGCATTTTCCGTTTATCGGCAATCGTCGCGGCTTAATGGTGCCCGGAGTCGGGGTCGAACCGACACGACTTTTAAGGTCGCGGGATTTTGAGTCCCGTGCGTCTGCCAATTCCGCCATCCGGGCGCACCAGAAAGTCAAAACGGTAGGACGGCAACTCTTGATGTAAACGCTTTTTTCGTTGGGGCGCATCGAATCGAGGGCCTTTGCCCGTCGCTGGCAAAGCCCGCTGGGGAGCCTGCGCAACGTTCGCAAGCCGCCAGAATCATGGACAATTCGGAGAGGCCCCGATCGCCTCCTTGGGTGGCTTTGCGTTCGACAGCCGCCACCAACGCAGCCATACTTACGCCAGTCAGACGCAACTCAGCAGCGAGTCAGGTTAACCACCAACGGAGGAGCATCATGCCTGTCCCTTGAGACTTTTCACTTGCACCTTGGAACTTGGACCTTGCTCCCTATATTTTCACGCCGATGGCCACCTACGTCTACGAAACGATCCCCCAACACCCGAATGAACTGCCGGTCCGGATTGAAGTTGTCCAAAGCATGAAGGACCGTCCGCTCAAGCGGCATCCGGAGACCGGGGAACCCGTGCGCCGTGTGATTTCCGGCGGCTTTGGACTCATGGGCGTGGGCGACAAAGGCGCGAACCTTCCCCAGGCCACCCGCGGCGGTGGATGCGGTTGTGGCGGCGCCTGCAGGTGTGGCGGCTGCTGAATCCGGCATGACACGACGCACCTACCCCGGCATCGGACACGCGGTGTTGATGACGCTCGGCCTGCCATGGTCCCACGGCGCCACGCCCCCCCGCCGGTGCCGCCGCTAATCCTGCCGGAAGCCGCGCCGGAATGAGGGGGACTGGTCGCACGTATTGCCCCGGACACGCTCAAGGAAGGCGTCTTGGGGGCAAGCCGAGCCACCTTTGGTTGTCACTACAATGCTGCTCACGGCGGACACGGAGGTCCGCCCTCCACGCAAGCGTGTTCCTTCAGGTGGAGGGCGGTGCGCCGTCACCGCCGATTTCGAGGCTAGAGTCCTCGATCTGCGGAACATATTGCGATCAGGCCAAGTTTTCAGACAGCGGTTTCATCCATCGAACAATGATTCCATTTCGGGGATCGACGCGTCCGCGCCGCACGGACGCCACAGCGAGGCGATTCACACCGCCGGGCCTTTGTCGACTGAAAAGCCTGTTTATCCCTGTGCGCAACGGTCTGAGGCTGCGCCTCGCTGGGTTGGTCCTGTCGGATACTTAGCCAAGCACCGCGACGATCTTCGATCCTTCTGCGAGTTTCTCCAGCGGGACGAGATTCCCGGAAAGATCGGTTCCGTCGACCGTGAGACTCTTCACGCCGCGCGAAACCGCACCGGGGTTTTGCACTTCGATTTCCACGTTCTTGCCGCGGAACTTCCGGTGTACCGTGAATCCGGGCCAGTTTTTCGGAATGCAGGGATCAATACGCAGTCCATCGATCTCCGGCCGCACACCAAGAATGTGCTGCGCCGCGGTATAGTGCGCCCAGGAGGCGGTTCCCGACAGCCACGGCACCCGCGACCGGCCGTATTTCTTCGAGGCTGGCGCATGCGTGCTCTGGCAGTGAACGTACGGTTCGATCTCCCGGATTTCCGCGCGCTCGTTCTGCGCGGATGGCATGAACGAGCGGAAATAGGCATACGCCTGGTCGCCGTCGCCACGCGCGATCTCCGCCAGCACGATCCAGCTTTGTGTGTGGCTGAAAATGCCGCCGTTCTCCTTGTTGCCGGGATTGAACAGAACCGCCCGCATGATCTTCACGGGGGTCTTGGCAAACGGCGGATTGCAGAGGGCCACGCCGTATTCCGAGGCCAGCCGCCCCTTTACCGCAGCCAGCGCCTTTCCCGCCTGTTTTTCCGTCGCGGCGCCGGAGAGTATCCCCCAACACTGGGTGTTCAGGTAAATTTGGCCTTCCTTGTAGTTTTTCGTACCAAACACGGTGCCGTCCTCGCCGATCGCCCAGATGAACCAGCCGCCGTCCCAGCAGGTTTTTGCGATCTTTTTGTCCAGCTTCGCCAGTTCCGCGAGCGCCCAGCGTTGCTCTTTCTGCCGCCCAAGTCTCTCCGCCACCCCGGCGTAGACCTGCAGTCCGAGCCGCACCTGGAAAGTCACAAAGACCGACTCGCCTCGGTAGCCGAGCCGCAGGCAATCGTTCCAATCTGCTTTCAGACCGCAGGGCAGGCCATTCCGGCCCGTACGCTCCAGGTTAAACTCCAGGGCGCGGCGCAGATGGCCCAAGACAGAAGCGTTGCCCTTGTCGGCGTACGGCACGATCTCGTCGTAGAAGCCAACGTCGCCCGTCTCCGCAACATAGACCGGGATGGAGTTGAAGAACCACAAGCAGTCGTCGCTGCGGTACTCGGGCGGCGGCGTCGGCTTCATCTTGCCCGGGGCATGCGACCACGGCCGGATCTCGGGCTGGGCGCCGCCCGAGGCATCTTGTCCCGACAGCATGAGAACCATGCGGCTGCGCACCGTCTCAGGGAGCATGCCGGTGACGCCGAGCATGTCCTGCACCGTGTCGCGGAACCCGAATCCGTCGCGCTGATCGCCGGTGTAGACAAGCGAGCAGGAGCGCGACCATTCAAAAGTCATGAGCGCATTGTAGGCGCCCCAGACGTTGGTCATGTGGTCGAAATCCGGGTCGGGCGTCTTGACCTGCAGCCCGGTTAGCAGACCGTGCCAATGAGCCTTGAGCTTCGCCAGCTCGCGGTCGCACGCTGCCGCGGTCGCGAAACGCGCGCGGGTGCGTTTGGCCTGGGCCGCGCGGCCGATGCCGAGCAGGACGAACACGTCCACCGATGCTCCCGGCGCGATCTCCAGATTGCTCTGGATGGCACCGCACCCGTTGTCGGAGAAATGTTCGCTGTTGCCGCACGCCCCGCGCTCTACCGCCTCTGGCCGGTCGAAACTGCGGTAGACGCCAAGGAATTTCTCACGATCGCAATCGTAGCCGGCGATCTCGCCGCCGAGCTGGGTCATCCACCACCACCGCGACTGGTCCCAGTTTGCAAAATTGCCGGGATCCTCCGGCAGCCGCGCGCACGACGAGGCGAGGATGCAGCCGTCCTTGAAGGAAGCCTGGGAGATGTACTGGGTGTACTGGAGGTTCAGGGTGTCCTGCATCAGGCTCCACTCGGTGGTGAACTCGCAGAACGAGAACACGCTCAACCGCCGCGGCTTGTCGCCGGTGTTGGTGACCGTCAGCCTCCAGTATTCAAAATCCTGATCCAGCGGAACAAAGTACGTCGCAGCACTCCGGATACCCCGCCACTCGCTCTCAATCACCGCATAACCGAGGCCAAAGCGCGTCGTGGTCTTGTACTCGTCGAGCGGCTTGCCGACCGGCTGCCAGGCGGCCGACCAGAAGTCGCCGCTGTCGCGGTCGCGGAGGTAAAACTGCCGGCCGGGCATGTCCATCGGCACGGAGTTGTAGCGGTGCCGCAGGAAACGCCCCGAAGCCGGCGAGCGGGTGAAACTGTAACCGCCGGCGTTGTTGGTGATGATGGCGCCGTAGCGGCGGGAACCGAGATAGTTGGACCACGCCCGCGGGGTGTCGGGGCGGGTGATGACATATTCCCGGGCAGTGTCGTCGAAATATCCGTAGTTCATGGGAGGGGAAAAGTTGAACAGGCCGGCCAGTCGGAGGCAATGCCGCGGTTGCCACTCTGCCGGCGCCTCGCGTTTTTCCGACTGGTTGCCGGTGCGCCGGGACGAAGCCCCCCACAAAGTGATGATACGGTCGTATCACGGAAATGCGACGCACGGGTGCGCCGGCTGGGATGCCTCCAATCTAGGACGCCGGTCGCAGGCGTTGCCGGGCCGCCACGCGAAGACAAAGCGCATCGAACTTCCGGCGGTGCAGCGGCCACTCCGGAACGAGATAATGGCTGCGGGCCATCCCCGGCGGATTGAGCCGCCGGGCTTTTTCCGAACTGGCGGGAATCAGCGAGCGATACGTCAATCGCCACGCGATGATAGCCGGAGACCAAACGTCCGAGGCCTTCAAGGCGGCCGCACCAGCGGTTGATGCCCTGGTAAGGAAACCGACCGTCAAGGTGGGCCTGTTCTGCTGGATGTGCGTAGATTCTCGCCCCAGTCCATTCCTTGATCCAGGCGGCAACCCGCCCTGAACTGGATAATGGGCCTCGGCCATTACGTCAAAATCGAGCTATGCCTGTTCTGTCATCAAAGGCAACAGTCCCGGAGCAGGGACCAACGGCGCTTGCGGAAGCCTGCTCCTGCAATTCGCATCGCCAAGAGCAACGCAGACCGCGCAGCGCCCTCCGCCGACCGCCGAGCTCCGTCTATTTCCCCGCCAGCGCCGCGATCGATCTCAGCCGGTCGCGGATGGGCAGATGCTGGGTGCAAACAGTCTCGCACGCGCCACAGTCGATGCAGGCCGCAGCCGCGTCGGGCGCCAACCCCCATTGCCATTTCAGCCGGTCGGTGATGGCGGCATCGGCGCCGTCGAGGATCTTCGCATTGAAGGCGTCCATCATCTTCGGGATTTCCACCGCCGACGGACACGGCAGGCAGTAGCCGCAACCGGTGCAGAACCCGTCGAAACTGCCGCCGATGCTGGCCTTCACTTTCTCGATATGCTCCGGCGGATACGGCGCAAAACGCTCGACCGCAGCCACGGCTTCATCGATCTCGCGTTCACACGAAAATCCGACGAGCGCCGCAGTGATCGCCGGCTGGGAAATGTTGAAACGGATCGCCGCCTGCACGACGTCACGGTCCTGAGGTCCCTTAAGGAACGCCAGCCGCTCGGCATTGCGCGGGATCAGCCCGCCGCCGAGCGGATTCATTGTGACGACACCGACATTGTTCCGTAGCGCCGCGTCCAGGGTCTTCCCCCGGAAGGGGAAATTCAGGGCGTTGTAGCCTATCGTGATGCCCTCGAAGAGGCCGGAATCGAGCACCGTCGCATTATCCTCGCCCCCCAGGTGGGAAGAAACGACCAGGTGTTTGATGAGGCCTTCCTCCTTCGCCTTCTGCGCCGCGCCGATGGCCCCCTTGCGAATTCGTTCTTCGAGCTGATCTGGACGCAGCAGGCACCAGATGTGGAAGAAGTCGATGCAGTCCACCTGCAGGCGCGTGAGTGATTTTTCGAGGCTGGCCCGGAGTTCGCTACCGTCCGCCGAGCCGCACTTTGTCGAGACGTAAAATGACGCCCTTGGCAGCGTGCGAAACGCGTGGCCCATGATTTCCTCGCTCTTGTCCTCGCAGTAGTACGGAGCGGTGTCGAAGTAGTTGATCCCCTGCGCGTGCGCGTAATGCACCACAGCGGCCGAAGCGTCGAGGTCGGCCGGATTGGGAAATCGCATGCCGCCAAAGGCGATGACTGAAACATCAACGCCCGTTTTGCCGTAAGGTTTGGTCCACATGGAAGGGAGGTGTCAGTTCGGTGAAATTTGGAGACGCGACACCCTCGTCGCGTACGTCCCAGGAAACGCGACGAGGGCGTCGCGTCTCCAGAATACGGCCCGCTTCAGGGGAAACGTTGCATGGCATCATCCGAGCACCGCCACGATCCTGGCACCGTCGCGAAGCCGGTCGAGCGGGATGAAGTTCCCGGGAATGTCTTTGCGATCAACCGTGAGGCTTTTCACGCCTTTGGAGACGCCGTCCGGATTCTTGACCTCGATCTTCAACGCCATTCCGCGGAAATTGCGGCGCATGGTGAAGCCCGGCCAGCTCTTTGGGATGCAGGGATCAATGCGCAGACCGTCGATTTCGGGTCGCACGCCCAGTATCCACTGCAACGCGGTATGGTGGCTCCATGAAACGGTTCCACTCAGCCACGGCACGCGGGACTTGCCGGCATTGCGATTGCAGGTGGCGTAGGTCGTCTGGCAGTGGACGTACGGCTCGCTTTCGCGCAACTCAGCCCGGTCGTTGTAGGCGGCCGGCATGAACGCGCGGTAGTATTCGTAGGCCTGATCGCCGTTGCCCAGCAGGGTTTCCGCGATCACCGCCCAGCTCTGGGTGTGGCAGAAGATGCCCGCGTTCTCCTTAATACCGTGGTTGTAGATCACGCCACCCATGACCGTCGGCGGCGTGTTTGTGAAGGGCGGCGCGCTGAGCATGATGCCGTAAGGCGTGGCCAGACGGGCTTTGAGTGCGTCCATCGCACTCCTCCCCTGTTGCGGGGTTGCGGCGCCACTCATGACCGCCCAAACCTGCGTGTTGATGTAGATTTGTCCCTCCTCCTCCTGCTTGGACCCATAGCGATGGCCGTCGGGACCGATCGCCCACAGAAACCACTCCCCATCCCAGGTGGCCATCTGGATGCTCGCTTCAAGCTTGGCCAGTTCTTCACGCGCCCAAACAGCCTCAGCCGGCAGGCCCAGCCGGTCGGCGGTCTTTGCGTAGACATCGAGACCATACCGGACCTGGAAGGCCACCATGACGGATTCGCCGTTGTACCCCATCTTCACGCAGTCATTCCAGTCCGCGTGCAATCCGCAGGGCAGCCCGTTCCGGCCCGAGCGTTCAAGATTGAATTCGAGCGCCCGCCGCAAATGCCCCAATACCGTGGCCTCCCCCTGGTCGGCGTACGGCAGCACCTTCCGGTAGAAGTCAATGTCGCCGGTCTCCGCGACATAATCCGGCACCGCGTTGAAAAACCACTGGCAGTCGTCGGAGCGGAACTCCTCGGGTCGCGGCGCTTTTTCGCTGCCGGGACGGTGACCGAACGACTTGATCACTGGAATGGCACCTCCGGAGGCGACCTGCCCCGTTAGCATGAGTTCAAGCCGCTCGCGGATCCGGTCCTTCATCAGCGGCATGACGCCCAGGAAATCCTGCACGGTGTCGCGAAAGCCGAGGCCGTCGCGTTCGCCGTTGTAGATCATCGAGGCATGTCGCGACCACGCGTAGGTGATGAGCGAGTTATAGGCGCCCCAGACGTTGGCCATGTGGTCGAAGTCCGGATCGGGGGTCTTGACCTTTACCGCCTCGAGCAGGCCGTGCCACTGCTGCTTGAGCGCCTCAAACTCGGCGGTACAACGCTCCGGGTTGCCGAACTGCGCGACGGCGGCCTGTCCGTGCGACTGCGGCGTGCCCATGCCCAGCATGACGATGAGCTCGCGGCTCTCGCCCGGTGCCAGCACAAGGTCGGCCTGGAAGGTGCCGCAACCGTTCTCACCTTACGCCAGGAAATTCGTGCACTTTCCCTCCGCCACCGCCCGGGGATTGGCATACGTCCGGTAGATATCGCCGAAGAAATTCTCCCGCACCGTTTCGTAGCCCACGACCGGGGCTCCGATCAGCGTCATCCAGGTCCGCCCGCAACCGTCGAGGTGCGTCGGGTCGAACTTGATGTACGGATGCGAGGACATGCCCAGTATCCCGTCGACCATGTCCGCCTTGATGATGAACTGGGAATACTGCAGGTTGGAAAGGTCGTTGGGCATGTTCCAACAACTGGCAAACTCGCAATAGGTAAAGACGGAGAGCTTCCGCTCGCGCTTTGTCTTGTTGGTGACTTTCAGCCGCCAGTACTCAAACAGCTGCCCGAGCGGCACGAAGTAGGTCGATTCCGTTTCGACCCCGGCGTAACGCGAATTGATGACCGTGTAGGCCGTGCCATGGCGGCACGTGCTTTTGTAGCGGTTCAGCGGCTTGCCGACCGGCTGCCATGAGGAACTCCAAAAGTCACCGCTGTCCTGATCCCGCAGGTAGAAATACCGCCCGGGCTGATCCATCGGAACGGAGTTCGAACGGATGCGCAGGAACCGGTTATTGAGAGCGCTCCGATAAAACCCGTAACCACCAGCATTGTTGGTGATGATCGCACCGTATTCAATCGACCCGAGATAGTTGCTCCACGGACGCGGTGTGTCCGGGCGGGTGATCACGTATTCTTTGGCGGGATCGTCGAAATAGCCGTAGTGCATGGTAAAAAGACAAGTGAGCATCCGACAATACGGCCGGAGGAAAACCTCGACCGTAGTCGGAAAGTAAAGGAGACGGCGCGGACGGAGGGCGAGGCAAAAGCAACAACCGGGCTCGGATGTTTGGCCACGGAACCACCAAACACGGCGTCTTCAACAAGCACTTTTGGAAGCCCGAAACGTCCGTGTCCGGAAAGCGAATATCGCCGGTGATTGCACCGGAGGAGACGTCGCCGTTCTGCTCCAAATGGCGAACGCCATCCGGGCTAGGAGCATGGAGGCCGAAGTCCGACAGGCTCCTGTCAGAGCAGGTCCGCCGCGAGTTCCGCCAACTTGGACCGCTCGCCTTTGGTCAGCTTGATATGCGCGGCGATCGGCTGGCCCCTCATCCGATTGTGGCAGTAGACGAGGCCGTTGCTACGGGCATCGACATATGGATTGTCGATCTGCGTCGGATCGCCGATCAGGACGATTTTTGAACCCTCGGAAATGCGCGTGATAATCGTCTTAACCTCATGCGGAGTCAGCTGCTGCGCTTCGTCCAGGATAAAGAACCGACGGGCGATAGAACGACCGCGGATGAAGCAGAGCGCTTCGATTTCAACCGCCCCAGTCTTGATAAGGCGCTCATAGGGTTTCATCGGGCCCCCGCTCGAATAGCCGCCGCCGGCCGCCGGATTGGGCGCCTGGAGCAGCGCTTCGTCTCTTCTCATCTTCTTCTTGCTGGTCTTCTTACCGACGAACTGCGGCTCCTTCGGCGGCTTTGACGGCATCAGCACTTCAAGTGCGTCGTAATAGGGCTGGAGCCAGGGCTTCATCTTCTCTTCGAGAGAGCCGGGCAGGAAGCCTATGTCCTTTCCAAGGGCAATCACCGGACGCGAAATCGCCACGCCATCGTATCGGCTATGCTCGTCGCAAGTCTGGTGCAGCGCGCAAGCGGTGGATAGCAACGTCTTGCCTGTGCCGGCCTTGCCGAAACAAGTGATCAACGAAATCCCTTCGTCCAGCAGCGCATCCATGAAGAACTGTTGCTCGAGGTTGCGCGCCCGGATCGGGATACCTCCCGGCGCCTTCACGAATTCCGGCAAGCGCAGCCGCCGAACCGTTCCTGCCCCATAACAACGGGCCGGCATGGTTTTGCCTTCCGGAGAAACCAACAGCACGTATTCGTTGAGCGTCAGGGGATCAGGCAATTCCGCTTCCAAACGAAGCTCTCCTTCAGAGGCGAACCGCTGGAGTTCGTAACCGCTCAACGAAATGCGTCGATACGAGCCCTCATCAGGGTCTTCCGGGACTTTGTCATTGAGGTAGTCCTGCGACTCAAGCCCCACGGCACGGGCCTTGAGCTGCACATTGACGTCTTTCGTCACCAGAATCGTCGGAGGAGGAAAAGACTCCTGCACAAACAACGCACAGGCGATGATACGGTTGTCCTTCTTGGACAGGTCGGGAAGTACCGCGCGCAACCGCTGCATTCCCGGCGAAGCCTGACCACCCTCGATCAGATTGCGGTTGATGATCACTGACAATGTGCCGCCGTTGGGCAGTTTGACACCCTCCAACATGGTTCGCGAATCGGGCAACAGTTCCTGCAAGATGCGATGGACACGCCTCGCATTCCGGCCACGTTCAGTCGACTGCTCACTCTTGATCGCATCGAGCTCCTCCAACACCTCGACCGGAATCGCCAGGTTGTTGTCCTCGAACTTGAAAACCGACTGCGGATCGTGCAACAGCACGTTCGTATCAAGAACAAAGGTCTTTACCGTCCCTGTGACCTTGAGCCGCGGTTGGAGTGTGGTGCCCCCGCTCGGGTGTTCCATCGATGTGGATAACTTGTGAGGAACTGTGTAAGCTTTTGGCAGAATGTCGATACCGGAGTTAGAATTCCGTCGGATTCTCAACGGGATTCCCCCCGGCCCCATATGTTCATTGGAAGTGATTGTCGCCAGCCTCGCTGAGGCCGGTCCGGTGTCATGCGCCCCCCCCGGCGGCGAGTCCCTTCCTGCAGCCGGCAAAACGGTCTTTGCCGTTTTGGGCTCCCGAGATCCTGAAAAAAAGTAGGCGGGCCGCCTACCCCTAAGCGGCCCGCCATTTGCTTTCTTTAGTTACCCCAAATCTCCCGCTAAGCAGGAGAGAGTGTACCGTAAGCAAATTGTATGACGCCACACTGAACCAATTCCTTCAATGAACTCGACAAATTCTCATGGTTATTAGCTTAAATGATATATCGCATTCCCAGGATTAATGTTCCTGATCGCATTTTGCTGCTAATGCGTGTGTTGTTGTCCCCGCCGCGCCCAGAGCATCCTACGAGCGAATGCAGCATTGCTTTTGCGTGCGCTGTAGCCCAAGCTTCATGAAGTTTTAACCCCAATCCCTCCCATGTTGCAAAAATTGAAAGAGCAGCTTCTCACGATCATCCTCATCGCAATTGTCGTCGCTGTCGCGTTTTTTGGATTCCTCAAGATCGTCGCAAACATGGCAGCCCGCCAAGACAAGCAGATCAACGCGTTGCGGGAAAAAACCAGCGCTGATCTCAATGCCTCGGCGGAGGAAACCCGGAAACAGATCAAAGACGTCAACAATCTGCTCAAGGACGCCATCCAAAAGAGATCGGCGGATGTTTTCATGACAGAGCAGGAAGTGGCCAAGATGAACGCTGACCGCGTAAATCAACTCGCTGAAGCCATTGCGCAGAAGATCCAGCCCTACAATCCCCTGCCCAAGACCCCCGAGGACGCCGAGAAGCAGCAGAATGAACAGGTCGACAAAGTGTCCGGCCGGCTGGCCGAAAGGATCCAGCCCATTTTGGCGGATATGGCGAAGGACCAGCATCTGACCCGGGAACAGATCAGTTCCTACAGCCAGAAGATTACAGACCAAATAAGCAATGTGCTCACGACAGAGCTCGCTGCCAAGCAACAGTTGAACAA
>Ga0182027_10007316_pt1 | contig 16302 bp, 23 predicted proteins | sample 712E1DmetaG_FD_121300 | JGI IMG/M metagenome (GOLD analysis project Ga0182027, IMG submission 121300) | Permafrost microbial communities from Stordalen Mire, Sweden - 712E1D metaG (Illumina Assembly) | ecosystem: Environmental > Terrestrial > Soil > Wetlands > Permafrost | place: Sweden...
CATTTCGGGCGAATCCAGGGTGCTGTAGATGAGCATCAGCCGCTGGGCGTGCGCCGTGAAGCCGTCGATTCCCGGCACCCACGCCTGCCGGAATCGATCGCGGATGAAAGGAATCCCGCTGACAGCTCCCCGGCGGATGTCGACATCCCGGAGCCGCTCTCCGACAACCAGCTGGAAGTGCCATCCAAGGTCCTGGCCGGCGGACAAGTCGAAGCCGGCCTCCTGGTCGGTATAGTTGGTTTCTTGTTCACGCGGCGAACGGGCCTCAAATCCGAAGAACCGCGCTGAACCGTCGGCAAACGCATAGAGCGACGATGTCAGCTCCAGCTTCCCTGCCTCGTAGGTCTGATCCCGCGCCCTCAATTCATAGTCATGATTGACCTTCGTCGAACGGGAGAGGTTGATTTCGTAGCTGCGGGTCGGGAACGGATGGAACGCGCCGTAGACGGAGGCGGTCACGCCGAAATTGCGGTTGTAGTTGACCTGGGGAGCCAGAAGGGTGGTGACCTCGTCTTTGCTGTTGTGAAGGAGAAACGCGGTCAAACCGCCCACAGTCGCCCCTTCGTTGGGGTCCGTGGAAATGGCGGGCAGGGGGACGGTGACGACCTTGACCGAATCGCCGAATTCCGGCCCCGTGAGAAAGGCAGGAAGCCTCTGGCGCGGAACCGTGCTGGTGCAGGCCGTCAGGCCGACAAGCAGGCCAAGCAACCAGGGGCGGGGAGCAAGAATGCGGGACATGCTGCGGCCTTCTTGATGGCGCACGTCGGAATCCACGCAAGAACTCCCCGTTCTCATGGCCGGTTCAGGTTTGCACGGCTGGACGGACGGTCGGGATCACGGTCGCGGCGCCGGACCCGGCGCGGCCAATGGCCGGGAAACATCTGGGGGCCGTCGTGGTGCATCAACAGTATGGGCAGTTGCTGTCCGAATTCCCGGGAAAATCCAGCTTATTGAGAAGTGACTGACCAGAATGGTCCGAGGCAGAACGAATCGTCGACAAATGGTTGAACCGCCGCAACCGGCGGGGTAGCTACATCCGGACGGACTTCGAGGCGCTCTGGCCGGATCCTGGGCATCCCGCGGTCGTACATTGTTGAGACGAACTGCCACCCCCCCACCCAGCTTCTCGCGATCATGATCATCCAATCCTGTCTGCGTACGCGCTCTCACGACCTGCCAGGGGCGGGAATATTGCACGCCGGTGCCGGTGAGGGAAACGTCGGGCCACGGGTGTTCCTGACGGTCCTCTTCTTGATTGCGACGATTCTCCCGGCGCGCGGCGCCGGCGCGCAGGCGTCCGCCGGCGCGAATGCGAACGCAGTCGCCGTCCAACACGCGCCCGACCGGGCGGCCGTCCTCGGGCTCGCCCGCACGTATTACGAAAAGGCATCGCCGCAGATCGAGCCGGACCTGCTTCCGGAGTTTGCCCGGCTGGTGGACTGGCCCGTGCGCTTCGACGGCTCGGGCGTCAACCCGGGCAAAGCCTCCGATTTCACCAACAGCGTCGCCTTCCTGGTCGGCTACACGGATGCGCGCAACTTCTACCTGGCGTGTGCGGCAGCGTCGTTCACGCTCGATCCCGCCAATGCGACCGGCGCCGGGAATCTCGGCGCCGCCATCGTCAGCTATGGTGAGGATGCGGTCGGAGCGGCTCTGGTCGGCGCGGCTCCGGACGGGGCGCAGACGGACGGGCAGCTGAAACCGTACCGGGACGACGCGATCGCCATGTATTTGTATGCGCTGTCATTGGGTCGCGCCCCGGGGCCGGTTCTGGGGGGAGGGGCCGTGACCCTCCTCGTCAACCTGGGCAATCTCTATCTCGACACCGGTGTCCCGGAAAACGCGCGCGTGGAGTTCGAGAAGGCCCTGCAGATCCAGCCGAACTCATGGCCGGCGCATCAGGGCATGGCCGCCTACTACCTCGCTGTCGGAAGAAGAGATCTGGCGGAGAAGGAACTGAAAAAGCGCGAATGCTGGCCGGCCTCCATCCGCAAGGTGGCAGAGACCGCCGACAAGACGGATGAAAAGGCCGCGCCCCCGGTCGCGGAGTCCGACAGCGAAGCGGACATGGAAGCCAAGCTCGCGCAACTGGCGAAAGTCGAGCCGGTCACGACGGCTGATTTCATCGAAGAGCTCGACCAGAGCGAGGCGAACAAGCTGCGGTACTTCGTCAGGAATCTCGCCCTCGAAACCACCTATACGGCGCCGAGCATCAAGGATTTCATGCAGTACGGGTCGCTCGAAGCATTCTGCCAGCCCCATGCGCGGGCGGCCTTTGAGCAATGGCAAATGAAGTTCAAGAGCCAGACGTTGATCCCGCTGGCGGTGAAGCAGGCAACCATGCAGGTGGAGTACCTGAAGACGCTCGGGCTGGAAGTGGAAGGCCTCGATATGGCGGATGTCGCCAAACATCCGGACAAATATTCCCACGGCAAACAGCCGAAGGTGAAGGTCAAGGGGCTCGATGAGTTCAAGGCCAAGATGCAGGCGATGGCCCAGCAGATGAAGAACGGCGCGGCCAAAGGCCAGGTCGGCCAGACCGGGGGCCTTGCGCCGCTGGACGCCGCCGTCCACACCGCCACGACCATCCTGACGGTGAACCCGTACAACTACGCCAACCCGGCCGACGTCTTCGTCCAGAAGTTCAACATGGTGTTGTTGAACCGGAAGATGCTCGGCTACAAATTGTATCTTAAGACGGTGTTGAAACGGTTTGGCGCGGATCTCGACGATCTCCATGGTCGCGCCCAACGGGAAGTCATCAATCTCCAGCTGGACCGCGACGCGGCGGTCGAGAAGGTCGAGAATGATGCGGCCGCCGCGCATCAACCGGTGAACCTGCTCACCCTGCACCGGGTGCATGAGACGTACGACCCGCAGATCAACCAGGTGACCAGCCAGTCGTGGTTGAAAGCAACCGAAATGGCCAATGCGGAGTATCTGCGGAGGCTGAAGCCGAACATCGAGGCGATGTACGCCGACTGCATGCGCCACATCATGCTGATCTCCGACCCGGATGTGCGCACCGCGCAGGAGAACGATCTGGCCACGTCGCTCCTGGCCTTCGTGAACGAAACCATGACGGATGTCATGAAGGCCTATGCCGGCAAGTACATCGAACCGTGGGATTGCGGGTGCAATATTGAGGAGCTGGAGAAGGCCCGCGTGAAGGAACAGCAGGAGTATTTGGACGAGCTGGCGAAGGCCCAGCAGGCGGCCAATACCGCGCGCAAGGACCTGAAGGAAGGTGTCATCCCCGAGACCTCGGCGCTGTACAAGAAGATCGATTCCTATTCGGCGGTCTTCAAGGTGCTGTGTGTCGAGGGCAAGATTGGCACGTTGAAGTCATCGCTGAAATTCGTCGTGGCCGAGAAGACTCCGACGGGAGAGAAGGCAGGCGGGAGCCTCGAGATCGGGAGAGATCACCAGCGGCAGACCACGACCGTCGCCGCGGGCGTCGAGGCATCCCAGACGGCGGGAGGGGATCGCGCGTCGGTCACCGGGAAGGTCTGGGCCAACACCGTGCTGACCGTCGATGACGAATGGCGGGTGCGGGACTGGGATATCGCGGCGGGCGCCAGCCTGACGGGCAGTGTTGGGGTCGGCCAGGTCGGTGGAAACTCGGTCAATCTGGAAGGAAGCGCGGCTTTCGAGACATCCGTCAATCATGGATCCTCGCTCAGTGGCAGCGTGGCGCTCGTGGCCAAGGCATCCGGCGACTCACCCTTCTCGGTGCTGGATGCCCTGCCGGTGGATATGAGCCTGAGCAGCGGTGACGCCAGCCACGGGCTGAAGCCTCCCCCCGTGAAGTTCCCGGTCTGGAACGGGCAATACAAGTTCTGACCCAACCCCGCCGATGCCAACGAACCCGGACAACGTCGGTCCGGCCAACGACCTGATTGACCGCCGTGGATTCCCGAGCATCCCGAAGAAGCGATGGTGCGCGGCTGCCAAAGCGTGCTGGCGGATCTGAAATTCCTGCTGCCGCATTTCGGATCAAAACCGTAGGCAGTGTAAATCGACAAGAGAAGGACTCTATATGGAAGAACCTCGATCGACAGTCTCCGAGCAGGGCCTGCGCCAGGCAGTGATGGACGATGAGCACCTGCGTTTGCTGCGCATCGGCTATTTTGTGATGGCTGGAATGAAGGCGTTCATGTCTCTGTTCGGTTTATTGTATGCCGGCATCGGGTTGACTGCTTTCACCTTTGCGCATGCGGCCCCGCCAACACGTCCGGGGCAGGAACCACCGCCCGAGTTCGTAGGATGGATTTTCGCCGGTTTTGGACTCGGCTTCTTTATCTTCTTCGCCGTGATGTCGGGGCTCTGTTTTTTGGTGGCGCGCCGATTGAGACAACGCCGCTCCCGGGTCTTGTGCTTGGTAGTCGCTGCAATTGACTGTGTTTCCATCCCGTATGGAACGCTGCTAGGCGTCTTCACCTTCGTGGTTTTGGCTCGCCCGACAATCATGCGGATGTTTGAGACTACCGCGTCTTGTGGACCTGAAGCGGGAATTGCACAGGACCAGGTCAAAGGCGCTCCACCGGTTGCCATGCCGTCGACGGCAACACCAGCACAGCCACCGGAGGTAAGGTCGTCGGTAGGGATGAGTGAGCAGGGAGACGCGACCGGAGGAATCATCCCGTACAAGAACCCGCACGCGTTGATCGCGTACTATTGCGGCGTCTTCAGTTTGATCCCCTGTCTCGGGCTAATTCTGGGGCCAACCGCGGTGATCTTGGGAGTGTCCGGCCTGCGGAAGAGAACGAAAAATCCGCTGGTGCGAGGTCAGGTGCATGCATGTATCGGCATTGTACTCGGCTCCCTCGTGTTCATCGCCCACGTGCTGATCATCGGTTGGTTAGTAAAGACTTCTCATAACGGTTAGCCAGCGCAAGGCCATCGCGCGTGAATCGACGTCTTCGAGTCCTGTAATCATGCTGATCGAGGCCGGTGCAAATCCCACTTTTCATGTTGGTGCGGCGCAGCGCACCGCTGCGGCTTACGCAAGAACCAATGGGCCTGCCGAAGTCGCAAAGTATCTTGCGGGGTTGACCGGAGAATAGACGCAGCACCTGCAGCTCCGGCGCGATGCCCTTCAGAGTTGGGCCGCCTCCGCCGGGCCTACGGCGCGCAGCCCTCGCCTCGGCCTCTTTCGGCTGGCCTGGCAGCCGTAGGCTTGGCGAAGGCTGGTGGCAAGGCCCGGAATCGAACCGGGGACACAAGGATTTTCAGTCCTCTGCTCTACCAACTGAGCTACCTTGCCAAACTAGTCTTTTACAACAGCATAGGACTTCACGCTTGAGTCGTTATACCCAGCCGTTATACCCACCAGCTCATGGGCAAATCCCACAAGCCAAAGGGCAAGGACAAGACATGGACGACTACGAAGGTGGAGAACCTGCTCCGTCATAAAGGGGGCACGTTTTACGGGCGCTTCCGCCTGTCCGGCAAGCGGAAACTGATCTCCCTCCGAACTAATGTGTTCTCGATTGCGAGATTACGCCTGCGCGACGAAGCGCTTTCCGTGGAAAAGCAGCGCGGCACAAAACAGGCGCTCGTCTCCGGGGCTATCACGATGGGGGACCTCCTACAAACCTATCGTGAACGGTTCCAATCCCTGGAAGTCTCGGAAGCCACAAAGACCGATCGCGAAGTGTCTCTTAGGCGGCTCCTGCGCACGTGGCCGGACCTAGAGGCTCTGCCGCCACGGAAGATCACGGCAGCGGATGTTTGGACTTGGGCCAATCGCCTAAAGAACGAAGGTTCGGGTTTCCGGCCCAAAGGGGCGAAAAAGCCGGCTAGGGTTGGGGCCAGTGGCAGCACGGTGAATCGTTCCGTCACGGCGCTGCAGCAGCTCCTAGATATCGCGGTCGAGGTTGGCGCCGTCCACGTAAACGCAGCCCGGCAGAAGCCACCCGCTGGATTCGGACGCCTGCGCAAGAAAAGTGAATCAAAGCCGGTTCACCTGCCACCACATGACAAAATGCAGGCTCTATTCGATGAACTTGAGCGACCGGACGATGGTGCCGATCCGCGCGTCGTAGACGCCCAGCGTTCCCATCGCTTGGACGTTTCGGAATTCGTCGAGATTCGTCCGTCATGGCTAATGTTCACCGATCTGCAGCGCCGGACGGCAGCGTGACGGTGCGCCAACAACCGGCGTGCCGCTGGCCGGCGTCTGCAGTGGCGGCTTCGGCTCGTGTTTCATGTCGTGGATAAAATCATTCATAACGCCGATTTTTACTCACCGACCAGTAGAGCTTCCAGAGATCTCTTGCAGCACGCTGTGCGGTCGAATTCTTCATTCCTCGCGTAGCGTTCTTGGTTGAATTTTGGAACATGCCACCGGCCGCCTCGAAAAACGGCTCAAAGCGTCCGACGGTTTCGAGCACTTCGTCCCAAGTCTTGCGCATATCTTCCGGAAAATCTTCCCGCTTAATCCCCGGAAAACCGAAAGACGCAGCGAGAAGCCGTGCACGAACGTCGCCTGTTCCGGTGGCCAAAGTCTCTAACACGTCGGTCAATCGCCGGATCGCATGACCGCGAAAGGGCTCGGAGGAATCGGGCATATTGCTTAGTTTTTGCCGAACGCTTACCGATCTGCCGCGCAGGGCGGCGGCGCGACGGGTGCGCTGGGAGCCGGAGTGACGTTGGCCGGGGTCGGCAGCGGCTGCTTGTTCGGTTTACTTCCGAATTCCCCGCGGAGTTCCGCCAACACAGAACGGCTCACCGCCCACAGCCATCGGACCGCCGTTGCAGCGACCGCGACGCAAGACAGCGCGAATACGCCAAACGAAATGTACGCGCCCATCTGTGCGCGCCGAATCTCGGGAGCTGTCGTGTTATACGCGGTCATCCAGATATACCACGCGCAGCAATACGCGGAAAGAAGCCCAACCGGGATCGCTGCAAGCCACGCAAACCTAAAACAATCTCGGGGTCGGAAGAGCATTTGTTTGCCATTGAGGTAGGACCACCGGTTTTCCGACGACCCCCTCGCAAATCCCGGCGTGCGGTGTTCCCTCACCGGGCTCGTCAAGGGAGCACGTACGTCGGTAGGCTGGGTCTTTCATAATATCAGCCATAGGTGGGGTAGAATAACGATGATCCCGATGACGACCGCGGCAGTGGCGCTGACAAGAACACCGAAGGCCGCAATGTCCTTTGCCTTGCCGATTCTTTCCCTTTTCTCTTCAGAGACTTCGTCAGCCAGAAACTCCAAGCTCGTATTCATGGCTTCAGCCAGCCAGACGAGCGCGATCGCGACCACGAGTAGCGCCCAGTCGCCTTTCGAAACATGGCATAAATATCCAGCGATCACGACAGCCACCGTCGCTGCCGCGTGAATCCAGGCATTATGCTGGCTGACAAGCAATGTCTTCGCTCCCTGGAATGCGTAGCTGAAACTGCGCAGTCGACGATGGATGGAGAAGGCGCTCATTTGTTGACCAAGGTCACGGAGCTGCAGCGCCGGGCGGTGGCGCGACGGGTGCGCCAGAAGCCGGCGTGCTGCTGACCGGCATTCGCAGCGGCGCCTTGTTCGGCGGGTTTTCTACGATCTGAATCCTAGAAAAAGAATCCTCCAACGAGGCTAGTCGCTCAGCACTATTTGCGATCAGGTCGATGATAATGGGCAGCGTCTTTCCTTTGTGAATGGGCACGGCGAGCACGCACGTGCTATATAGGTGATGGGAATCCCTGTAATGCCACCATCGCATTTTGAAGCCGCCGACTATTCCATCCACCTTTGTCACCTTGGCTCCTTCGTACATCTCGGCGATAAATCCCTCCGTTTTGAGGTGGAAGCCGTCACCGATCGCGAGGGTCAACGAGGACTGCTGATCCTCCGGAACCATCATGTAGAGCAATTGGCCCTGCAGCGGCGTTCCATCTTTGTGTCCTATCTTGGCTACCTCGTATTTGCGGTCGAACACAAGATGAACAGCCGGGTCGTCCATCAATACGACGTCGTAGCCGAACGCGTGAGCGGCCAACACGAGACCCAAGATGAGCGCAGAGAAGATACGTTTCATAGTTTGCCAACGCTACGACGAGGCACGACCGATGGCGGGCGCGCCTCGTGCGCATGCACGAGGCGTGACCGACGGCCGAATTGGCAGCGATGGCTAGTTGGGCAAAGTTTCGTTCATTTCGAATCGGATCGTAGTTTCACGCGGCCCTTTCCTTTTATCCACTCGCCGGTCGGTGTGGCCGCCAGCTTCCCTGGCGAAGCGGCCGTCCATTTCTTGATAAACGCATCATCTCCGACAAGCACACCGACCGCCATAGTACCGCCCCACTCCATCTGCGCGTCCAATGGAATCACTTTGTCTCCGCTAATGCCGTGGCTTCGCGCGTCCATTTCTACTATTCTGATGGCGTTCTTATACGCTTCACTTTTCCAACTCGGAGAGCGCAGATCTTCCATCGACCCTTGGTACATCACTGAGACAAAATAGCCGTTTCCCAAGTGACAAGCTCGCCAGCGGAATGCAACTCGATCGGTAACGCAGCCGGCGACCAGGAGCAGAACGAAAAACAGTGCTATTGTTCTCACTTTGATGCCCAACGTTCAACGACCTGCCGCCCTGGACGGCGGCGCGACGGGTGCGCTAGCAGCCGGCGTGTCGCTGGCCGGGGTCGGCAGTGGTGGCTTGTTCGGCGATTTCTTCATCGAGCAAGCCGGAAGGCATAAAGGAACAGCGGGGCAAAGATATATATCACGCCAAACCAAACGATGACACTCATCACCAAATTCCGCAGAACGTGACCAAAGGCGATGCTGCCGTCTTCTCTTCTGGCGGCGAATCCCCGCAAGCGGCCCCAGGCGAAAGTGAAATTCAAGACGATGAGCGCGGCCAAGAGATTGAAGATCTTCAGAAACGCGCCTCGGTCTGCATCTCCGACTTTGATGCTGAAATACACCCCGAGGCAAAGGCAGATGCCAGCGACCGCATAACCTGCGGCGATTTCTTTGTGCGTGATGGTGCGATTCATAGATTCTTTTGTGCCGAACGCTCAGCCAAGGCCATTCGCAGCGGCCGCTGGTTCGGCGGGTACTTCTTCATCAGGTTTCCACCTCTTGGTCGGAATTGCGGTCGTTCACCTCGCTCGACGTATTCTTGCTGGGAACTACGGTCACATGTACTGTCATCCAGTTCAGGAGGAAACCAAAGCAACCGACCACAATGCCTGAGATGATCGCGGCCACATACAGACGACGATCATGCTCGTAAATACCTAGCGCCGCGACGGCCATTGCTGCGGCAAAGGCATAGGCGACAATGCGCCACGTCGGCACCGGACTACGAGTGAAGAGGGCGTTCATCGATTGATCGTCTTATGCCGAACGCTCAGGACCTGCGAGGTGCCGCCGGCTGCTCCGCAGTCGGCATGACAGACAAGGCCATTCGCAGCGGCCGCTGGTTCGGCTCATTATTCATTTCTTTCAGAGGTGGTAGCCTGCGTCCCTTCGGCCTAGTTTCCTCAAATTCCTGGGACCGATAACTTACCGGTAAGGAAGGGCTTCCGATGTTGTAGATCTGCATATTCCCAAAAGCCATCTTTCATCGCCTTTGCTCTCGCAACAAAGCCAGCACTCCCTGCTACAAAACCAACAGCGACACCTCCTCGGGTCCCCGTGAAGGACACCACGTCGCAGGCATCGATCGAGATGCCCTTTTCACGCATCGACTCGACAACAGCTCCTTTAGCCGCCTCCTCGACCGAATACGTCCACTTTGCGTGATCGGGTCCTTCGTCCTTGGTGAGTCGAATGAAGCAGTCTACCTCGTAGCCGTCCCCAAGGTCATATGCTTGCCAGCGATCAGCACGCACCGAAACGCATCCGGCATTCGCGAACAGGCAAAAGCTCAATAGGAGTGGGCTAAACTGGAATGCCTTGTGTTTTCTATGCCACATACGAGTATTGGAATCTAGTGCTGCAGCTGCTCGTTACATGAAAAGCCAACGTTCAAGATCAGCCAAGTCTGTGGCTGGCGCGAGCCGTGCGAAAGCACGATCCGTGACAGCTGTGGTCGTTGTGCTGTTGCGCCTGGTTGGGCGATTTCTTCACTTTTTCTTCCATACAAGAAACTCAGCATTTTGAGTGCTCGTCATGGCAGCGTTGGAGCGCTCGAAGTCGAAACCCTCCATCTTCATCACTCGGTCTACGACTTCTGTTTCGCCCAGCGCCATCTGCGGAAAAACAATTTCGCCACTTCCGTCCCGGAAGCGCCAGAAAACATCCGGAAAAAACGGACCACCGTCGGTCGTGACGATGCTCACATCGGTAATGGCATCCCAACGCATCGTCCTTTTTTCTGCGCTATCGCGCATGCAGAGCAACGCATCGCCTGTGTCCTGCACGCGGTACGCATGTTCAGGATGATGAACAGATGGCTTACGGAAACGGCGTGTGAGGAAGCTGAACATCTCTTGTTTGCCCAACGCTACCGACCTGCGATGGCGGGCGGAGGCGCGACGGGTGCCTTAGCAGCCGGCGTGCCGCTGACCGGCATTCGCAGCGGCGGCTTGTTCGGCAGATATTTCATTGTGTCAGCGGTAATATTGACTGCTCAAAGTGTTTTTCGGTCTCTCGAAACTCGACCCAGCGCACGATCCCTTCTTCCTTTGTGTCGATCGCTTCAACGTTGTTCACGATCTTGGCGACGAGTCGCGGTTTTACGCCGACGAAAATCTCCCCATCGCGCTTCAATACGAAATTTGATGTCATCCTACTTGGCTTGATCGCGAGCGATAAGCGCTCGCGCCACATCAATCTGCTATGGGAAATCCAAAGCGCTTTCATTATTTTGATCACGGCTTCATCGCCATACCTAGGGTCGAGAAAAGTCAGAATTTGCCCAGCAACGACGCCGTCCCGCGAACCCGCAGACGCGTCCCAGCGAACGATCCATGCCCGTTTTGCTTTCATGTCGCTAATAGTTGCTGCGGTGACCTATTCATCCTGATCAGAAGTCTCCGTTTGCTCGGATATTCTCTCCGACGATTTCCTCACCTCTTTTGTTCGCTCTAAACCAAGCGACATCTTCCTCGAAATCTCCTCCGCTTTCATGAGCCTCGCTCTTCAGTCTATCGAAATCCACTCGTGCCCATTTCTTAACTGACCTTCGGGAGCCGTGGACGAAGGTGAATACACTGAACACCAAGTAAAACAGGAACGCCACCACTTGGGTAGGAATACCGTGGGCAAGCCATATACCGATTAATGAACCGTAGGTGACAGCAAGCCGGAAGAACCGCAACTTCACTTGGAATCGGGAAGAGCGTGAGAATGCCAAAGGCATTTCGATCTTCGCCATGAACTGAATCCGATTGGTGTACGCCTTGAGCGTTAATGCTACAGCGTAAAGGAACCAAGAAGTGATGGCGATCGCGATCATTGCTTCATGCCGAACGCTACCGACCTGCGATGCCAGGAGGAGGCGCGACGGGTGCGCCAGCAGTCGGCGTGCCGCCGACCGGCATTCGCAGCGGCGGCTGGTTCGGCATTCTCTTACTTGGTTTTTGCCGCGTCATCCAAAGAGATTTCCGGGAACACTTCGTGAGTAAAGCCGTATTTTAGGCCCGGCGATTTCTTTACCAATGCTACGGCTTGGTCGAGATTATCAGCTTCGAAGATTAATAGTCCGCCAAGATCTCCGACATAGTCTTGGACATTCTTCGCTGTGACAGTCTTTCCACTTCTAATTGGCATCGCTACCGTGGCCTTGAGTAACGCAATCCATTCCATCATCTCTTTGATATTCTGTGCAGCCTGTTCTTCAGGAATGGAACTTCCGTCGGTGTGTCGTGAAAGTAGAATAAACTTCATAGATACAGTTTTGGTGTTTTACTTCGCTTGAGTGTGTCTTGCTGCCGAACGCTACCAGCCTGCCATGAGGCTGGCGGGCGCGACTCGTGCGCAGGCACGAGGCGTGACCGACGGCCGAATTGGCAGCGATGGCTTATAGGTTAACTCCCATGGAAGAGGTGTTGATCCAGGTCCAGTCCGGCGAGGCGAGCCACAGAGCTCGCCAGGACTGGACCGACGAAGCGGATCTGGATTGGAAGGGGCAGCAAACATCGATACCTTGGCAAAGGCCGCGCCCGCACCCGTCATGCCTGTCCGATGGCGATCGCCTCAACGATTATAACCAGAGCGGCAGACGGGTGTGGGTTGCCTTGGCTCATGAACGAATCCTCAGATGTCGTCAACGACGACTCTCCTATAAGGCCTTCGACGAGCCCGGGCCCGCGCGGTCGCTTCAACCTGAAAGGAGTTCTCCATGACCGCCTGCCAACTGCATTATCTCGGGTGTGATCGCTCCGATGCGCACCTTGATTTCACCTTGTTGGGGACCGATATTGCGCCCGAGTCCGTGCGCCTGCTCGCGCGCGCGGCGGACGTCGAAGCCTGGCTCGGCCGGTGGCGCCGGCGTTTCCCCAAGCACCAGCTGTGCGTCTGCTTCGAGCAGCCGGCCGCCAACTTGATCGTGCTGTTCTCACGTTTCGAGTTTGTGCGGCTCTATCCGATCAATCCGGCCACATTGAAGAGCTACCGGGAAACCTTTGTCGTATCCCGGGCGAAAGACGACAAGACGGATGGCTATTGGCTTGCGGATCTGGTGCGCACACACAGCGACCAACTCCCCAGTTGGGCGCCCCTTTCGCCTGAGGTGCGCAAACTGACGGCCTTGGTCGAAGGCCGCCGCGATCTCGTGGACCAGAACACTGCGTGGAGCAACAAACTCATCAGCCTGCTCAAGGACTATTTCCCGGAAGCCTTAGATCTGATTGGTGAGCACGCGAGTTCGCCGCTCGCGGTGGCTTTCCTGCGCCGTTGGCCGACGCTGCAACAGGCGCAGTCTGCCGGTTGGCCAGCGGTCGAACGCTTCTACCGGGAACAGCACTGCGGGCGCGCCACCGCGCTTGCCCGCCGCCGCGAAGTGATCAAGCAGGCCCGGCCTCTGACGGATGACCCCGCCATCCTCGAGCCGGCCACCCTGCGCCTGGAAGCAATCCTCGGGCAACTGGAGCCGCTCACCGCCGCCATCGGACGCTACGACCAGCAGATCGCGGCCGTCTTTGCCGCCCATCCCGATCACCTCATCATCGCCTCGCTGCCAGGCGTCGGGCCCGTGCTCGGCCCGCGCCTGCTTGCAGCCCTGGGCGACGACCGCTCCCGCCTGCCCGATGCGCGCGCTCTGCAGTGCTTCAGCGGCATCGCCCCGGTCCTCATCCGATCCGGCCTGTCCACCATCGTCAGCCGCCGCCATGCCTGCCCCCGCTTCATCCGCCAATCCTTCCACGAGCACGCTAGCGAAAGCATCCGTCATTGCCACTGGGCGCGCGCCTATTACCAGCAGCAGAAGGACCGTGGCAAAAAGCATCATACCATCACTCGTTCTCTCGCGTTCAAGTGGCAGCGCATCCTCCTGCGCTGTTGGCAAGATCACACTCCCTACGATGACGCCCTCTACATGCGCTCCCTCAAAGACCGCAACCCAACCCTCTACCAACTCGCCCTCACCACCAAACTCCCGCGCGAGGAAAAAGCCGCATGATACTCACTTTTTCACTTGCCAGTTCACCTCAGATATCTGGTTGGGCCAGTTCACTTTTTGATCTTCCGACTGATAAACTCGCGGCTGCCGAAGAACGAGTTGCCACGACCGAATATGACTCGATGCGAAGCAACCCGATAGACGGGAATAAAAAACAAGCAAAACCACACTTCCGATTCGACCGACTTACACCTCGGACACTGTGACCCCGCACCTATCCATCTAAATCCACACCCATTCAAGGTCCCCATTGAAACTTCGGAGACATTTTCTGTCACATCCATGCATTTCTCGCAGAACCACTGCGCATAAGCCGCCCGTTTGCTCGCCGTTGCCTGTTCGGAATACGAGGTGGCGAGAGCAGCCAACTCCTGCACATTGACTCCGCGCGTGCGCAACTCATCGATCATCAAAACTACAGCGTCAGGTTGGTAGTCGGCTCTCTCAACGGTTGTTGCGCTGCGCAATCTGTCGATGGTCCAGCCGCTGTAGAGAGTGCGCAGTTCTGCTTGCTCCTTTGGATTCATCTCGATTTTGCCGTCAGAGGTCTGCCATGCCGGACACCGGACACGGCTTGGAGGAAGGAGACTTTCCCGGCATTGGCATTGGTGGCTTGTTGGGCTCCGTTCTTTCCGGCTTCACCTGCGGAGCGTCATACTTAGGGCGCATGGTGGTATGAAAAAATGAGCTGCAGAACACCAACTGCAAGGGAGCCAATCGCGAGAAGTCCAAACCAAACCTGAGTCCAGAAATTCGCTCTCTGAATCTTCTTCACCATGCGATCCTGCTTAATGCTCAGAATGATCCCAACCATCGCAGGTACAACCTCTGGCCTGAGCTGGTTATCGACTAGATACAGCGCATTTTTGTCGCGATTCACAATCTCGGCTAGATAGGCATCCAGGACCGCATCTTCTTTCTTGAAGACGGTGCCGGAAGAAAACGACTCGACCATTTCTCTCAGTTTAGGGTCTACCATAGGAGTACTTTCTTTCGCCCAACGCTACCGACCTGCGATGCCGGGAGGAGGCGCGACGGGTGCGTCAGCAGCCGGCGTGCCGCTGACCGGCATTCGCAGCGGCGGCTTGTTGGGCAGATGTCGTTCTTCCCTTTGAACGGAGGCGTTAGCGTCGATGCAAAGGTGACCACCGAACTCCCTAGGTTTCGTCCCTTCGGGTCCAATGCGAAAGAACCAGAAGACAATGAATCTCTCAGCTGATATTTTCTTCAACTTTGGAAATAGCTCCCACAAATCGATTCGACCAACCAAAGATCTTCCAGGGGCAATCGCGGTCTCTCCGACGATGGGATCATTGATGGCAATCTCTGGTTTTAATGGTTCAGCTGAGATTCCTTCTTCAGGCAATATCGTTAGCATGATATGCGAATCTTGTAGCCAGGGCAGATCGTCCATTGCAAACCTAAGTTCGGTAGCTGAATTGTTTATGATTGTGATTGTCAGGATGTGGGAGCCGTCCAACCGGGCATTTGCATCAAAAGCGAACCGTACTGTCGCCTGCGACGTCGCGATTCCATGCTGACTGTTGTCGTCGATCGGTAGTTTGGCTCCAATCGAGCATCCAGAGAGGAGCAATGCGAACAGCAGAATGCAGCTTCTCATTGGATTTGGGCCCAACGTTACAGATCAGCCACGACCCCGGCTGGCGCGGGGCGTGCGCAAGCACGACACGTGACAGCTGGGGTCGTTGTGCTGTAGCGCCTGGTTCGGCTTCTTATTTTGCATCGGGATAAAGCTCGGAATATCGCGGATCAGCATGCTCCCAGTGATGCTCCATCGAACTGAGAAACGTGGTGACATCGGTTAAATTCGTGCATGGCGGAATATCGATGCCGAAGAATCGGCCATTCGAGCCTTCGTAGGTACAGCCTAAATCGCAGAGCCGCTTGAGAACGCGCTTGCGCTCTTCTTCCTCTTCGAGAATCAACCGCACCGTTCTGTGGCCAGATTTCTCCACCACGCGAATGAAGTCCGGCAAATCTCCTTCTTCTTTCACTTTCGCTTCGACGATGTCCTTCCATGAAACGCCATAAGCAAACCAAGGCGTATTATCGATGCGATAGCGGTCATCACCGAGCGGCTCAGCCCACACGCACTCGACGTGGCCGTCGTCTTCAGTGAAGCGAACTTTCCTTAGATCGTCGTTAGCGGACATGTTTCATTTGCCGAACGCTCAGGACCTGCGATGTGCCGCTGGCTGGCGGGCCGGCTGCCCCGCAGTCGGCATGCCAGCCAAGGCCATTCGCAGCGGCCACTGGTTGGGCAAATTCCTCTTCATAGTGTCTTGGTCAGCTCGATAACGCGACCGTCTGCTTCTCGAATGACCGCAATGACCACGCCGCCGAAGAGGGCGACATCTTTTGGTCCCGTCGCAAGAGTGCCTTCGACAACCCAGACTGCATCCTTCTTCTCTTCGTGGACAAACCGGGCGTGAAGTGGGCGCTCGCCATCGATCTCCGCCTTTCCGAATTTCTCGATCATCGCGGGTTCGGCTATCGCGATTGCTGCCGCAGCATTGTCGATCGACTTCGGCTTTTCGGCGGAAGACGCAGCCGCGATCATAACCGCTGCAAGGATGGCGATGACGGGTTTCATGCTATCTATGCCCAACGTTGAAGAGGAGGCGCGGTCACGGCTGGCGTGGCGGCTGCCCCGCAGCCGACATGCCAGCTGTGGCCGTTGCCTCCCTCGCCTGGTTGGGCGATCTTTCCG
>Ga0182027_10007317_pt1 | contig 16300 bp, 20 predicted proteins | sample 712E1DmetaG_FD_121300 | JGI IMG/M metagenome (GOLD analysis project Ga0182027, IMG submission 121300) | Permafrost microbial communities from Stordalen Mire, Sweden - 712E1D metaG (Illumina Assembly) | ecosystem: Environmental > Terrestrial > Soil > Wetlands > Permafrost | place: Sweden...
AATTTTTGCCTGTAAGTCTACGATTCTGTCAGATAATGCCTTATCGCTAAATCCAGCAAATATGACGCTATGCACTGCGCCGATTCTCCCGCAAGCCAGTATCACTACAATTTGTTCAATAACCGGAGGCATATAAATGGCAATCCGGTCGCCCTTTTTTACACCCAAAGATTTTAATCCGTTGGCAAATTTATTAACCTGCTTCAATAAATCTTGATAACTGATTGTGATCCGTTCATTACTTTCGTTCAAATAAATTAAAGCTGTTTTTTTACCCAGTCCCGCCGCCACATGCCGATCCAGACAATTATAAGCGACGTTTAATTTTCCGCCCAAAAACCATTTATAGTTCGGAAAATTCCATTCAAAAACCTTGTCCCATTTTTGGAACCAATCAATCTCTTTTGCCGCTATGCCAGCCCAAAACTTTTCCGGGTCTTCTATGGATTCGGTGTAGATTTTTTTAAATTGTTCGTTCGTTATCATTAAGGAAATTTTTATTCCACCGTCACACTTTTGGCTAAATTGCGGGGTTTGTCAACATCGTTCCCGCGCTTGACGGCTATGTAATAGGCCAAAAGTTGCATTGGGATGAAAGCTAAAATTGGAGTTAAAATTTCAAGAGTTTTCGGAATATAAATAACATCATCGGCGATGTTTTCTAATTCTTTATTACCTTCAGTCGTAAGCGCGATCACGGGTCCTCCACGGGCTTTAATTTCCTCAATAGAACTTTTTGTTTTCTCATACATGCTATCCATTGGCGCGATGACAATAGACGGAAAATTTTTATCAATGAGAGAAATAGGGCCGTGCTTGAGTTCAGCAGAATTACATCCTTCGGCGTGAATGTATGAACACTCTTTCATTTTCAGCGCTCCTTCCATCGCTGTGCCGGCATTATATTTTCGTCCGAGAAAAAAGAAATTATTGTATTTTTTGTATTTTTCCGCTATTTGCTCAATCGCTTTTGCATTTTTAAGAATTTTTTCTACTAAAACTGGTAATTCTTGTATCTCCTTTAAAATTTCTTGACCTTTGGATTTCGGAAGACCACGCATTCTTCCAAAATAAATAGCCAACATAACAAGAAGAAGCACTTGCGAAGTTGAGGCTTTGGTTGAGGCCACGGCGGTTTCTGGTCCTACGTGATTATAGATGCCTGCATCCACTTCCCTGGCAATACTTGAACCGATGACGTTCACAATTCCCAAAGTCAGTATTTTTTCTTTTTTCGCTTTTTTGATGGCATTTAAGGTATCGGCAGTTTCTCCAGATTGTGAAATAGCGATTAGTCCAGTATGAAAAGGTGCGGCAACATTGCGATAAGTGAACTCTGAACCATACTCAACTTTTGCCGGAATACCGGCCAATTCTTCAAATGCGTATTCGCCAATTAGTCCGGTAAAACGGGCTGTACCCATTCCGGTTATGGTCAGACGATGCAAATTTTTCAATTCTTTTGCAAATTTTTCCAGTCCGCCGAATTTTACATCGCCTTTATCCAAAACAATTCGTCCGCGCATGGTGTTTTTCAGCGATTCCGGTTGGTCAAAAATTTCTTTCAACATAAAATGCGAAAAACCGCCTTTTTCCAATTCTTCAATCTTTGTTTCCAATTTATGAATATAAGGATTTTTTGTTTTGTTATTTTTTATTGTTTTTATTTTTAAAGTGAGTTTTTTGCTTTTTGGATTGTTTTTTATTATTCCCATTTCTCCGTCTTCCAGATAAACCACTTTATTTGTGTGTTCAATAATCGGTGTGGCGTCGGAAGCGATAAAAAATTCACCTTTACCTATGCCGATGACCGCCGGACTGCCCACTTTAGCTACCACCATCGTGTCGGGTTCATCTTTGGATAAGACTAAAATCGCATAAGCTCCGACCACTTGCGCCAACGCCAAACGTACAGCTTCATCAATAGAAACTTTTGCATTCTTTTTTATATCTTCAATTAAATTTGCCAAAACTTCGGTATCAGTGTCGCTTTTAAATTTATATCCCTTGCTGAGCAATACTTTTTTTATCGAAAGATAATTTTCAATAATACCGTTGTGCACGATTACAATATCTCCACCATTCGATAAATGCGGATGAGCATTCCGATCCGATGGCACGCCATGCGTGGCCCAGCGAGTATGCGCGATGCCCACTCCACCCGAAAGTTCATTGCTATTTTTATCTTTTACGAATTTGGATAATTCCGCCACTCGGCCTTTTTTTTTAAAAACTGAAAAAACGCCTTTGTCTAGAAGGGCGATTCCGGCAGAATCATAACCGCGATATTCCAGCCGTTCCAATCCTTTGATTAAAATTGGCCAAGCTTCTCTCTTTCCAATGTATCCGACAATGCCACACATAATATGAAGAATGATAGCAAAATTTGATAATTTAGTCTAATATATTAAGTATGAAAAATGTCGTTACTGTGGGCGGAGGTACCGGGAGCTATACTGTTTTGTCCGGACTTAAAAATCTGAAAGATATTTCTCTGACCGCTCTTGTTTCCATGGTGGATGATGGGGGTTCGACCGGAGTCTTGCGGGATGAACTTGGAGTATTGCCTCCTGGAGATGTGAGGCAATGTCTGGTTGCCCTTTCTGAACATAGTGATATCGTGCGCAAACTGATGAATTATCGATTTGAAAATGGGGGCCTCTCCGGGCATAGTTTTGGAAATCTTTTCCTGGCGGCGCTGGAGAAAGTCACCGGGAATTTCGGAAAAGGCGTAGAAGTCGCTTCTGAAATTTTAAAAATAAAAGGAAAAGTGATACCGATTACCAATGATTCCGCCAAGCTCTCGATGTTGCTTTCGAATGGAAAATTAATTGAAGGCGAAGATAAAATTCAAAATGATGCCGATATAAAAATATGCGGTTTAAAAAAAATATTTTATAAAACAGAAATTTTTTTAAACGAAAATGCCAAGGAATCGCTGCTTAGTGCCGATATAATCATTCTCGGTCCCGGCAATTACTATTGTTCGGTCATACCCAATCTAATCGTGAACGGTTTTCAGGAAGCGATTAAAAAAAGCAAAGCAAAAATAATTTTCCCCGTGAACCTTACGAATAAGCTGGAACATACGGCGGGCTGGAAAGTGAGTGATTATGTGAAAGATATTGAAAAATATTTAGGAAAATCAGTTGATGTTGTTTTGGTAAATAACGAAAAACCAAGCCCGGAACAAACAAAACTATATGAATTGGAAGAAGGCAAGGGAGTTTTAGTGGAAGATGATTTTAAGGACGAGCGGGTAATTCGCGCGAAACTTTTATCCACGGTAATCTTAAAACCGCAGTACGACGAGAAAATGAAAGCGACCAGAGGATTTATCCGCCATGATTCGGAGAAATTAGCGGAGTGCATTAAAAAGATAATAAATAATTAGGATGAAATTTATTTTTGATTTTGACGATGTTTTGTTTGATAATACGAAGCAACTGAAAGAGTATATGTATGAGTGCCTAGACAAGGCCGGTATATCTCGAGACATAGCCGAAAAATATTATAAGACAGTAAGGGAGAATCGGTTTTGGTTAAAAGACTTTCTGCATCACTTTTCTCTCACAGAAAGTATGTATGAAAAGATATTAAAAAAAAGTAAGAATTTTACAAATAAAGAGTTATTAACTCTAGTAAAAAAATTAGGGAAAGAAAACTGTTACATTGTCACTCATGGAAATGAAGAATACCAACGAGATAAAATCAGAATAACCGGTATTGAACCATTTTTTTCTGAGATTTTTGTAATATCGAATAGCAAAAAAGGGGCGGTAGAAAAAATATGCGCTAAGCATAAAAACGAAAAAGTAATTTTCGTTGACGACAAAGCAAAACATTTCGAGGACCTTGATTTCAAAAAATATCCCAACTTAAAGACAATCCTTTATGACGAAAAAGGTTTGGAGAAAGTTCTGGCGGAAATCGACGAGTTTTATTAATTCGTCACTATTACTGTTCCTTTCATCGAGGGATGAATACTACAATGATAAGAATAAGTTCCAATCTTATCGTAAGCGAAGCTGTAGGTTTGATTTTGGCCTAAAGGCGAACTTTGGAGATCTCCACCCGTGACCGTATGGACAGTCGCATCCTTATTCGTCCAGACGATTGTCTCCCCTTTTTTGACAGTTATTGTAGCCGGAACAAATGCAAAACCAGTTATGCTGACATTGTGAATAATCAGATTGGCAGCCGGAGCTGGATTGAGATTTGGCGTAGGAACCGTTGGGTTGGAAACTACATTTTTTGCAGAGTTTGAGGTGGGAGTGGAAGCCGTGTTATTGGAGTTTTGACTTGTAGAAAAATAAATACCCAGACCAATCACTAAAAGAACAACTACGGTTATAGCAATGTATTTTTTGTTCATAATTTTATTTTAAAATGATAGTTATAATAATCTTTTAATTATACTGTTTACAACTTTTGGAGTCAAATATTTGTATTAGCCTTTGTATATGCAAAGGCCTTGTATAATCGGTGTTATAACTCTATAAATCTGCCAGACAAACAGACTAATGAGTAAAATAAAAATTATTAATATAAACCACGAATGCTTGCCTTGGTTGATTTCTTTTAATATTATAATTGTACCTTTACGCTTCGATTCACTGTCTGAATTTTTATCTCCGAATAGTTCTCGATAAAGATTCATGAAAAATTGAGTAATAACATAGATAAATCCAAAACCTATCAATGTCTTTAATGAATCATTGGCAATATGAGCAACATCAGGAGCACAGTACGCTTGACCGATAAATATAATTAAACTAAGCCCCACACTCGCAACCAAAAGCGATCTGAAAACGACGAATCCGGCCATAAACCACATAATGATAAAAAATATGCCGAAAATTATCATTATCACTACTGGTCCAATTGTAGAAAAGAAAGGCGTGAAGATAAGTATTACCGAAAATACTACAACACCCGCAATAAAACCAAAAAACTTTTTAAGGTCTGTGTTATTGACGCCTTTACTCTTTAATAAAGAGAATATGTTTCTGATTATTTGTTTCATGTTTTTTTTATATCACTTTTACTGACCGTTTGAGACAACATGTTGGAACCAAAATTAGCTCAAAATAGTAATTGAAGCTATTCTAAAGCCTTAGCTAGTATTTTGCGTCTAAACTCTTTAATCTTAATTTCATCACCTGGTACCTCTACCGCAAATGCAGTATCAAACTGTTCAGCCCACATAGCTTGACCTACGAATACTGTGGAAAAAATATCTTTTGTCACAGCATCTAGTCCACCAATTTTGTTAAACATTGCAGTAGGTATGTAAAGAATTACTCTATTTCCACTTTTTGATACAGTAATATCTTCTAATTTGAATGTTGTAACTTTTTCAGGTTCAAGTTTTTTTATTGGTTCTTTTCCAAAAAATCTTTCAAATATACTCATACAATAAGTATATCAAAATTTCAAAATAAAACACAAACACGTTTTACGTTTTAAAAATAAAGATAAAAGTGCTCGCTGGGTGTTTGGTGCGAATTTGGAACCGCTATAAAAACTATAAGCCCCAATTTTTAAGCTGATATTTTTCTTTTGATTCTATAATGGCCATCTGTTTTTTAATTTCTTTAACATCATCAGCGTTTAATGGCTCAAAACCATCATAAAAACCTGTTTTTCTATCGGGTAAATATATGCTTTCAGGCCAAGGTTGTTTAACTGCATTTGATGCTCTACCAAAAACATGAATATGTAGGGATGGTTTATCTCCTGTTTTATATGCCCAGTTTCCCATGTCTTGATAATTAACCTTAACCACAGGTATGCCTCTAATATTCATTGCCGTTTCCAAAGCTTCTCCCACTATCATCGTCAGTCGTATTAACTCTATTGCTACAATGGATTCTATCTTGGTTCTGTCCGTTATGTTTTTATCTTTGATAAGAATACGAATATGCCCACCATCGGTTCGTGGTAGAAATGGTTTTTCGTAAGATTCTACTATAAAATTTTTTGTTTCAACTATTTGAGCCATAAAAACATTATAGCAAATTGGCTAAAAAGTGCTGGCTGGGAGTATAGGATTGTATCCTAACAAAATTAGTTAATTTTTAATATAAAAACTATAAATACCAACACCTAATAAAGACAAAAAGACTCCGATTAAGAATAAGAGCGATAATTTTTCTGATAAAAAATAATAAGCCCAAATAAAAGTTGTAAATGGTTGAATATATAGGATCATAGATGCCATTACTGGAGTCGACCTTTTTACAATAATCTGACTGATTAAATAATAAATAGCTGTACTTAAAACAGCAACGAATATTAATGATAAATAGGCTTTAGCAGAAACTCCATACCACCAATGCGGTTCTCTAATTAAATCAAAAATGGATAGGAAGAAAAATAAGAATGCAGTGGTAAAAATAAAATAATTGTTAATCGCCGATGGCGAATATTCAGATTGGAATTTCTTTGATAATACCCAATATAAAGATATGGACAACATAGCAATAAAAATAATTAAATTACCGCCAACTGTGCTTCCGCTATTATTATTTGAAATAAGAGGCAATAGTATAACTATTATTGTACCCGCAAAACCAACAACTATACCCGTAATCTTTTTAAGGTTGAATCTCTCTTTTAGGTAATAAAAAGATAATACAGCAGAAACTATTGGTACAGCTGTATAAATCATCTGACTTATGTCGGCTGTAGTATGTTTGATTCCAAATGCAAATAGAATTACATTAGTTGAGGCTAGTAGAGATAATAAAATTATTTTGTAATCTTTTTTATGAAAAGTTGGTAAATGTCTAAAAGAAAATGGTATTAAAAAAATGGAGGCAATAAAGAATCTTAGGAAAGTAAAACTAAAAGGAGGAATTTCTGACAATGCTATTTTACCAAAAACTCCAGCTCCGCCACCAAGTACGGCAGAAACAATTATTAAGAAAAATATGTAATAATTTTCTTTTATTTGCATAAATATTCCTTTTAAAACATCTAAGCCTTAAGTTTGAAAATAGTCATTAATTTCATGATTAAATCTTGTTCAGTTTTTATTTTTGTTTGTGAGTAAATATTACCCAAACAAGCTAAGATGCTCATTTGAATCTCTCTTTTTATATTTGGATGTTTTTTAATATCTTTATCTTTCATGTATGCCAGCATTTCGTTGTGACTTACGAAAACCAACACTCTAGGAATTGCCGTATCCGATATTTTCATTTCAGATAGACGTATAAATTTTCTGTCAGTAAATTCTTTTATTTTTTCTTCACGCACAGCATGATCAACTGCGATAGTGACTTGAAATCCAATAGCTGGCTTATTTTCAATATAACCTACAGCATCAATAGCTAAACCTTTTCTACCTAAACCTACACTTCCTCCAAAATCTTCCTCTTTAGTCGCAGGGCGTACTTTAATACCTGGAATAGCTTGAAGTAATTTAACTATTGCTTTCTCACCCTCCATGCCATCTTCTATTAGTTTTGATACAGGCACAGGTCTATGATCTGAATTCCAGTCCAATCTTCTTTCTATTCCCTTTTTTGTACTTTCTATGTTCATATTTTGATTATATCATTTTTCTAAACTAGATATTTTCTAGCTTCTTTTAAAAAAGTTGTGTCTCTTGGAATAATATAAGCACTTCCTTTAATGCTGGTTGCCTTGCTTTCAGTCAAAGCTTTGAAGGCTTCGTCATAAGATAACCATACTTGTTTAAAACCTTTTTTCTTTTCGTTTTCGGTAAAATCCGGCATTCCCTTCTGACCTTTAACTTTAGCTAAATAACAATAAGAAGTTTGTTTAAGATTGAATATTTTTATGTATTGAACGATAACACCAATTTCATTTATGACTTCAACATTACAACCTATTTCTTCTAAACATTCACGCTTGAGAGCGCTCATTTTATCTTCTCCATCTTCTATGCCTCCGCCCGGTAATTTATAGTAATTTTCTTTTGCTACATATAAGAGCGCAATTTTTTTATCTCTTCTTCAGAAACATTTTCCGGATTTATTAATTTAAGTTGTTTCATAATTTTTTATACTACTTTACAACTCTTGCCAAAGATCATAAGCATCATTAATTAAATCACTTTGTTCGGCATCAATCATTCTCGTAATTTTATTTTTAGTTTTTGATTCGTTCATAAATTATTAAGATTTAATTTTAAATGGTCGTTCATTAACTTCTTGAAGAATTTTAAGTGTTGCTTGTACTGAAAGATTATCACTTGATAATAAAACTAAACGATCACCAAGAAGATTAAGCAATGGACTTAAAAACTCATCGGACCACGAAGGTGACAATGTTAATACCCCAGAGAAATCTATTTCTAGTTCTTCTTTTTCAGGAAGTTCCCGTAAGGTAGGTTGTAATGCCTTTAGAGCCTCACTTCCTAATTCCCTTGATATTAATGTTTTACCAAATTTTTCTAATTGTAATTTCATATATTTTTATTTACTAAAATTCTATTTTTGCCAAGCATCCTCGTACAATACGCTGACCACGCGTAACACGAAATACTTTATCAGAACCTTTCATGCGTACTTCAGCATCACCGGTAGTGTAAAATAAATCAATTGGCTGATCAATAACAACTTCTCGAACGAGCTTGAGACCATTTCCACGTTTTTCTGGCGCTCGACCAGAAATAAATTCAGTAAAAGCAACTTGTACAGCGTTCACATGGCTTGAAAGCTCTGGACGAACTTGACGTAATGTTTCTAATATTCCCAATCCTCGATCGGTTAGTACAATAATTCTTTTTTCTAAATTATAACCAAAAAAAATTCCTGCAGTATCTGGCCATTTTCCAATATTATGAGCGAATGAATTATCTCCAATCTCCCCTGTAATCAACACTATCAAAGAATATAATTTTTCAAACCCAGGCTTTTGCATTAATTCATATTCCATTTTTGTTAATCTCGCATTAAAAATAGAGCTTGTTGAACAATAAAACCTACTAGGAAATTCAACACTGTTTTCTATCCATTCGGAAGCAAACTTCATTAAATCACTGGCAAAGATTTCTAGGTCTTTTTCGCGATAATATCGATGAGTACCGGCATCCTTTTTGATCGCGATCAATTTACCACTTTCGTCCCAACGACGAAGAGTATTCAAAGAAACCCCGAGATATTCAGCAGCTTGGCTGATTGTAAGTAATTTTTCCTCCATATAACTATAATATCATAGTGCCTAAATCTACACAAGTATCGCTCAAATCTACCCAAAAATATAGCAATCTACTCATTTATAACCTAAAACTCCTCACTAAAAGCCTTTTTAAGAAATTTGGGGTACCAGTCAATCTTCTAAACATTCGCGCTTAAGAGCGCTTATTTTATCTTCTCCCTCTTCTATGCCTCCGCCCGGTAATTTATAGTAATTTTCTTTTGATACATATAAGAGCGCAATTTTTTTATCCTCATCAACAACAACTGCCCGTCCTACTTCACGCACAAGATATTTTTTTATCTCTTCTTCAGAAACATTTTCTGGGTTTATTAATTTAAGTTGTTTCATAAGTTTAATTTAAGGCTGAGGGGGAAGGGATCGAACCTTCATACCAGGATTCAAAGTCCTGTGTCCTACCGTTAGACGACCCCTCAATGAATTATTTATTTTTCATTTTCAAAACTTCTTCAAAAATTCCTTCCGACCAACTGGCTATTTTTCTAACCAATTCTGAACTCTGTCTAACTTTTATCTTCAATACTCCGTGATATTTTTCCCAGACATTTCTCCTGTTTGTTTTTTTGATTTTACTGTTTTTAAAGTAAATCTGAGAAAAACTGTTCACTGGAAAGCCTGTCACTTTAGACCAAAATTGTCTTATTTCATCCAGTCTTTCCTTATGGCTCTCATGAACCATAATTTCAAATCTTATCATATTTTTAGAAATTTTGCATATTTTATCAAGCCATTTTAATAATAGAACTATCATTCTCGGATCCATATTAGAAAACGCAAATTGAGATCCTGGACGATACTCTTTCTCTTTTGTACCTTCAGCCCAATAAAGACATACGCCTATCAAGAAAAATTCATATTCGGACAGCGTTTTTATTTTGGATTTAGCTTTTGAAAAAATTTCATTTTGCCTTTCAATCCTTTGTTTCTTTTTTGCCTGTCCGCCGCGAAGCGAGGCTAATTTTTTAGCGATGGTAAATTTTTGATTTTCAGCTTTGGAAAGTTTGGCCTCCTTGAGCCAAAGGCCCAGAGTTGATTTGGCGACCGGAATCGCTATCAAAATCTCAGAATAAGTTTTGCCCTGTTTGCGTAGCGCGATAGCCTTTTCTTTTTCTTCTATCTTTTTTATCATAGGTAGGACATTAGTATTATAACACCTTACCTATATCCGAATCAATTATTTATCCACCCAGCCCTTCGTCACTTTGTTCCTCAGAGCCTTCGGCCTAAAGTTATCCACAGCACGTTAAACAAAGAAAAAAATAACGACTATAATACTATCCATATGACCAAAACTAAAATTTTAATTGTAGATGATGATGAAGTAATCAGGAAGTCGTTAAAAGATACGCTCGAATCTGGAGGATTTGAGGTAATAACTGCGAATGACGGGATGGCAGGATTAGCGAATGCTCTCAATGAAAAACCCCAATTAATTTTAACTGATGTCAAAATGCCTCTTCTCGATGGTATGGGAATGCTTGCAGAATTACGCAAGTCCGGCGATTGGGGAAAAAAAGTTCCAGTAATAATCCTAACGAATTTTGATACAGATGAAAAAATTATGCAAGGCATTGTAAAAAATGAGCCCTCTTTCTATTTTTTGAAATCAAAAATCAGCCCGAGCATAATAGTTGACACAATTAAAGAAAAATTGGCAACAGACATCCATAACGGATAAAATTAATGAAGTTTGATTCTTCAAATAAAATATTTTCTTGGTACTACTCTATAATTATCACAACTATACTTATCGTCGGCGCTCTTGCTTCCGTATTCACTTATATAAAAATTTCAGAAAGTACTCAAAATACGTTGCTTAAAAACGCAGCCTCTATCGCTAGCGTGTTGGAAACAGACAATATTCTTTCTTTCAGAGGAAATGAAAATGATTTGAAAAATACCGGATACGTTTCTCTAAAGGATAAATTTGAAAAAATACCGGAAATAAATAGTGAAATTCGTTTTGTTTACTTATGGGGTTACCGCGACCAAAATGTGTATTTTTTTGTCGACTCCGAACCCGCCACCTCTTTAGACTATTCGCCTCCTGGGCAAGTATATACCGAAGCGACAGAAATCGATCGTAATATGTTTCTAAAAAATTTACCATCCACAATGGAAATGAACACCGATCGCTGGGGAACATGGCTTTCGGCTTTGACGCCAATTAAAGATTCTAGTACGGGTAAACTGATAGCGGTAATGGGCGTGGATATGAACGCAAACACATACTTCAGAACGATTTATGTTTATACTGCCATTCCTGTTCTCTCCACAATTTTTGTGCTTATTTTGATTGTGGTTGGTTTTATTTTGAGAAAGCGTGAGCAAGAATTTTTAGCCTTCAAATCGGAGCTGGTCTCTATTGCTTCTCACGAAATTCGTTCGCCCCTAACCGGCATAACTTGGATAATGGATGCGCTTCTCAAGGAAGGAGAAGGCCTGTCTGAAAAACAAAAATATGATATTGACCTGGTAAAAAATAAAAGCGAAGAACTTCTCTTGACGGTTAATGACTTATTGGATGGAGCGGTGGCGGAAAAACTCAGTAAGAAAAAATTAAGCAAACAACCCATCCAGGTGAAAACATTATTTGAAGAAATTATGAATGATTCTTTTTTGGTTCTGGCGGAAAAAAATATTAAATTAAATATTGATTCTTCAATCGCGCCAGAGGTCACTATTTTGGGAGATTTCGATAGAATTAAAAGAATGTTCAATAATCTCTTCTCAAATGCCATTAAATACTCTAAGAACGGAGGCGTCGTGAGAGTGAGCGCAATTAACCAGAAAGCAAACTTTGTCTTTGCCATAAAAGACGAAGGTATTGGGATATCTCCAAAAGATCAAAATAAAATATTTAGGGGATTTTTCCGCGCGGAAAATGCAAAAAAAATTACCAGTAATGGCACCGGACTAGGGCTCCATTATGTGAAGCAGATTGCGGAACTGCATAATGGTAAAGTCTGGTGCGAATCCAAAGAAGGTCTAGGTAGCACTTTTTATGTAAAATTGCCAAAATGAAAAACCGTTTGGAGGACGGTTTTTCATTTTTTATCAATCTATTCTTTACTCAAAATTTTCACCAATGCAAGCTCTAACGGCAATTCGGCGATAAATGCATTATCTATATTTTGATAGGCTTCAAGCAAAATAGCGAGCGTAGACGAAGTGAACATTCCTGATTTACCTGCTTTTACCAAAGCTTTCAAAAATTCCAAATCAGCTTCTGACAAGTCCCCTGCCATCCCTGCCCTGAGCGGAGTCGAAGGGTCACCTGCAAGTTTCGGCGCATAACGCAAAATTATCGCCATCCGGAATTTCGTAATAATTAGTTTCAAATATAATCTCATATCCAAATTTTCTTCCGAAGCAGTTCGCACAGCTTTTATTCCGTTTTCAATATTCTTTTCGGCGATGGCAGAGATAAAATCATTTACGAGGGTTGTTTTTGGCGCTCCAGTTATCTTCTCCACATCTTCTCTGGTAACCCCCTGCCCCGTACCGAGCTTGCTCTGGTTCGGGGTTTTTTTCCCTTTTCCAACAAAATTCAGAACTTTTTGCAATTCACCCAATCCATCGCGGAAAGAACCATCGGCTAAAATCGCCAAAAGTTCGGCGCTGCCGGCATCCAGTTCAAAGCCTTCTTTCTTGGCTACATCAATCAGCATTTTTTTACAAATCGTATCGGAAGCTTTTTTGAAAGTAAAAACCTGACAACGAGAAATAATCGTTTCGGGCACTTTATGGAATTCAGTCGTGGCCAAAATAAAAATAACGTGCTTGGGCGGTTCTTCCAGAGTTTTTAATAACGCGCCCCAAGCGTCTTTGGAGAGCATATGCACTTCGTCGATTATGTAAACTTTATATTTTGAATCAAAAGGCAAGACCCGCACGCCTTCGCGCAATTCTTTGATATCTTCGATTCCCCGATTGGACGCGGCGTCTATTTCATAAAGGTCATTCGGAGATACGCCGATATCCGTCGCGAAAATCCGAGCGACAGAAGTTTTACCTGTTCCCCTCGATCCCACAAACAGATACGCATGCGAGACCTTATTCGTCTCCACGGAGCTTTCCAAGACTTTCACAATATGGTCTTGCCCTAGGACTTCCTTGAAGCTTTGAGGCCTGTATTTTCGATATAAAGCTAAATCATGCATAAATAGTATTTTATCATAAAACTCTTTCTTGGTATACCTCGAGTTTTATTGTGTCTCTAAAAATTTGTTCACGATTTTCTCCACTTCTTTAGCATTCTTTGTTTCCATTAATTTAATCCGCAGTTCTTTGGCGCCATCAAAACCGTTTACATACGCCTTGAAATGTTTTTTCATTACATCAAAATTCTTATGTTTAGGTTTTGAAAGTTCTTTGTCAAAAATCTGCGTATGTTCTACCAAAGCTTCAAGTTTCTCTGCGACAGAAACGGAGCTGGTGTGAATTTTTTGCTTCCCGAGGGTCCCAACCCCGTACTCGGGGGAAGGGCGCAGGGACGAAAAATTTACATCAGCTCCGTTGAAGAACCAAGGATTGCCAAAAACTCCTCGGCCGATCATCACTCCATCGCAACCATATTTAGAAGCTTTATCTTCTGCATCTTTCAAATCTTTAACATCACCATTGCCGATAAGCAACACTTCTTTCCCGCTATTTTTAATAATTTTCTTTATTTTTTCAATATAATCCCAGTTAGCCGGAACCAGCGACAATTCTTTCGCCGTGCGTAAATGAATCGTTAGAGAGGAAATATCTTCTTTCAGCAATTCCTCTATCCAGGGATTGATTTCTTCTTTTTTAAAACCAATTCTTGTCTTAACCGAGACTGGAATATCACAACCGGCAGATTTTATCCCGGCATGAACCGCTTGAATAATTTTTCGCGCCAGTTCTGGAGTTTTGATCAGAGCCGCTCCCGCTCCCTGATTAATCACTGATTTATCCGGACAACCCATATTTATATCAATGCCGTCAAAACCAAGACTGGCAATATACTGGCAAGCTTTTTTCATATTTTCCGGATTAGCGCCAAAAACTTGAGCGACAATCGGTCTTTCCCGCTCCGAAAATTTCAAGATATGCGCCAATTTTTTTCTGGCAAATTTATTGCATAGACCGTCCGCGGAAACAAATTCTGTCCAAAAAACAACTTGATTTTTATTTTCTCTATTCTTGCCATATTTCGCCAACATATAGCGAAAAGCGATATCGGTAACATCCGACATCGGCGCCAGACAGAAGAAAGGTTTTTTTAATTTTGTCCAGAAATTTTTCATAAATATTTTCGTTAAACAAAGAATTTTAAAAAACGTGTGAGTTCCCTGTCCTTATGACTCCGAGGGCGCAGTTTTAAGAAATTTTTTGTTTAGCGAAACTTGTAATATACTTTATTTCCATACCGAAGGTCAATGTATTCCAAAGAAGCGTATTTATTTTTGAATTCTGATTGCAAGGGTTCAGTGGTAAGCGCCGCTTCCAGATTTTCTGCCACGACTTGAAAATCAGAATCAATTTTAAGGATTATCTCTGGTCCTGTCGGCGTGCCAGAAAGGAATATTTCAACGTCTCCATTTTCTTGTACATATAATGTCACGGGCTTCAATCCCATATTTTCCAATGTATTTTTAAATAAAACAAGATTTTTAAAATTATCTTTTAATGTATTCGCTATTCCATAAAACTTAAAATAAACTTCTCCGGAAAAATAAGGCGCTTCGTCAAAAATAAAACCGGCTTCATCCATAAAATAACATTTTTCTGGTAATGTATCCCCGCACCAAAGATATTTCGCTTCCCGCTCGGAAATTGAAACTTCCAAAATTTTTCCATCTTTAATCGAGAATGCAACATCCTTAAGCCTTTTAAATTGGAGAAATAAATCATCTTTTATTTTATTTTCAGGATAAAACAAAATATTTGTTTTTGAAAAAAACCAGAAATAATAACCAGAAATATCTTTTTCCACGGATGCTTTTATCATTCCAGAGTCAATCGTCTTATTGCCAGCTATTTCTATTTCACCAATATTCAATTGTTTTAAACGGGCAAGGTAAGCGAAACTTGCAAAGATAACCAGCAGAGCAATTAGAGATAAAAAAATTTTATTCAGAACAACTCTTTGTCTGTGTTTTTTTAATTCTGAAAGACGCGGAGAATTTAAAACATTTCGTTTCATTTGATAAATTCTTTTCCCCCCATATATTTTCGCAAAACTTCCGGAATTTTTACAGAGCCATCCGCTTGTTGGTAATTTTCGATAATCGCTTCAATTATTCTGGGAGTGGCAATCGCCGTATTATTTAGAGAATGAGCATATTTCAATTTCCCGTCCGAATCTTTATATTTTATATTCAAACGCCTTGTTTGAAAATCATGAAAATACGAAGAGGAATGAGTTTCCCGATATCTTTTTTGGGATGGTACCCAAACTTCAATATCATATTTTTTTACTTGCCCCAGACCCAAATCACCGCCGCAATTGGCAACAATATGGTATGGCAAATTAAGAGCCACGAGTAAATCTTCCACATTTTTTGTAATTTCTTCATGAAACTTTACACTTTCCTCGTGACTGGCCTCGCATAATACTACTTGTTCTAATTTATAAAATTCATGCACTCGAAAAAAACCTTTCACATCTTTGCCGTGAGAACCTGCTTCTCGGCGGAAGCAAGTGGAAAAAGAAGCGAATTTTATCGGAAGTTTGGCTTTATCCAAAACTTCATTTGAATAATAAGACATCGTCGCGACTTCTCCGGTACCGGCGAAATAATCTCCATCTTGATTTTTATAAAGATCATCTTCCCCGCCCGGCAGATACCCCGTGCCCATTAAAGCCTGTTTTTTCACCAACGACGGAACAATCATCGGAATAAATCCTTTACCGACTAAACTCTCCAAGAAAAATTGCCAAAGAGCGAAAGATAAAAGCGCCCCTTCGTTTTTTAAAAAATAACCGCGAAAGCCGGAAACTTTTGTACCACGTTCGAAATCCGCCAGATCAAGCTTGCTCATTAAAGTTAATTGATCTTTCATTTCAAAATTAAAAACAGGTTTTTCACCCCAAACTTTTATTTCCTGATTCTCCGCATCAGTTTTGCCTTCGGGA
>Ga0182027_10007318_pt1 | contig 16298 bp, 14 predicted proteins | sample 712E1DmetaG_FD_121300 | JGI IMG/M metagenome (GOLD analysis project Ga0182027, IMG submission 121300) | Permafrost microbial communities from Stordalen Mire, Sweden - 712E1D metaG (Illumina Assembly) | ecosystem: Environmental > Terrestrial > Soil > Wetlands > Permafrost | place: Sweden...
AACCCATTATGTCACCTTCTTCGATTATTTTTTTTGATCCTGAACAATCGATGGTTTCGATTTTCTCTTACCGAATGAAAGTTCATTATCTCACTTTTTTTTACCCATCACGCAACCGAAGAGAAATAAAACGTCCCGAAGGATTCTGGAAAGGGTCATGTCATTTCCACGAACCTTCGGGACGATGTTTTCATTTCTTAGGCAATCCACGCGAACAAAAAAAGATTAGAGAAGATTAGCGTGGCACTGTACCACGCAGTGGCATTAGCGGATCAACCTCTCCTGTCCCTTTCCCCTCGCCTCTGATTTCCCCTATTTCCCCGTACTGATGATCACGCGCTCCCCCAATCCTGCCCAGTCATACAGCCACTTCGCACCCGCCGGGGCCAGGTTGATGCAGCCGTGCGAAGCGGCGCTGCCAAACGCATCGTGCCAGTAAGCCGCATGGAAGCCGAAGTTGCCGGAATAGGTCATGAAATACGGCACCCCTTCAATGTAGTAATCACTGGTCGAGGTGGCCGGCGGCGTGATCGAACTGTAATCCACCTTATACAGGATGGCAAAGCGGCCTTCGAATGTCCAGGAATTCTTGCCGGAAGAGATCAGCGTGGCATAGATCAGTTTGCATTTGTCATAAACGGATAATGTCTGCGTTGCCAGGTTGGTATAAATGAATCGGCAGGTATTCGGCCCCGCCTCCGCCGGCATGGCCGGGTTCACCAGCGCTACGGCAGTTTGCGGCAGCCACTCGTCCGCTCCGATGGCGATGTAACCGGTTTTCTGTGCGGCCACCGGCACTTCGTGCACCACCTGGTAGCGTTTATACGTCTGCAGCGGCGCTCCGGCCATGCTGACGCTCTGTGTATCGGCCAGCACCCAGCCGAATCGGAAGGTCACCTGCCGGGTCAGCAGGATACCCGAGAAGGTGGATGGAGTCAGCATCTGCAGATCCTGCCCGCTCATCCAGCCGTAGTTGACCAGGTAGTAGGTCTGACCGTCGCTGCCCTGCTTGCTGGCGGTATAAGCCACATAGGCGGGAAAATTGGGTAAATGGCCGAAGTTGCCGGTCTTCGCCACCGCATCCTTGAAGCTGGCATAGACCCTGGCCTTGGCATTCAGTACATTGGCATACTGATATTTCAGCGCGCCCAAAGCCGGGTTTACTTTCTGGTACCAGGCCGGTTCGGGGGTATTGGTGGGAAAGGTAGTTTGTGTTGGGGTAAGCGTTGCCGTTGCAGTGGGGATTGGCGTTGCGATTGTCGTGGCGGTTGGTGCAACGGTAGATGCGGCCGTTGTCATGGGTGTGGCTACCGGTGCGCAGGCGGAGAGCAAAAAAACAAAAACTAAAAAACAAAACCGCCCAGGCGTAAACCATTTTTTAATCACGATCCCGCAGAGAAGCACCGCGGGACAAGCGGTCACAAAGTTCCACAAAGGAAAATTAAAAACCCTTTGTGGTTCTTTATCCTTCGCGTCCTTCGTGTCCTTTGTGTTAAAAATCTTTTTGATTAAAATCTTTTTATCCATGCGGCCAATCCAGCATCAGAACTTCCGCCAGCAAGCGCGGATTAACGTTGCGCTCCAATTGATCGATCGCCTCTTCCGCGGCTGCCACCAGCCCGTGCGCCTCATCCAGTGTGAGCCGGGCCGCCAGCGCCTCGATCCCCTCCGTGCAGTCCACGTTGGTCAGCGGAGTCTGCGCACCGGCCCGGCACAGCAGCACGTCCCGCCAGAACGACAGCCACAACAGCAGGGTTTCACGGAAGCGTTCCCTGACCTCATTCTTCCGGTCGGTCAGTTTCTCGGCATAAGCAAAGCGCGCCCGCCGGTTGGATTTAAGCAGCTTTTGCAGGTCTTCCAGCCTTTGCGCGCGGAAGTCCAGCGTTTCTTTATCATGCATCATTCTCAAGGCGTAGCCGGGGCGCCCGCCCGAAACGTGCGCCAGCAGTCGGGCGCTCTCATCGTCCGCGCCGTGTTCCTTCAGATAGCCTTCCACCCGCTCCACCGGCAGCGGGCGCAGGCGCAGCACTTCGCAGCGCGATAAGATGGTCGGCAGGAGCTGCTCGGGTGTGTCGGCGGTCAGGATCAACACCACGTAGGAAGGTGCTTCCTCCAGCGTTTTGAGCAGGGCGTTTTGGGCGTTGGCGTTGGCTTCTTGGAAGCGCAAAAACAGCGCCACGCGGTAGCTGCCCTGGTACGGCTTCAGCACCAGGCTTTGTCGGATAGCGCGGATCTGCTCCACCTTCAGGGTGCCGCCTTCTTTTTCAGCCTGGATCACAGCCAGGTCGGGGTATTGCATCCGTTCGATCTGCTGGCAGGTCTTGCAAGCGCCGCAGGGTTCCCCGGGCGCCAGCGGCTGCGGGCAATTCAGGGCCTGCGCCAGGCGCAGCGCCAGGGTGCGGCGCCCCAGCCCGGGCGGCCCGCTGAAGATATAGGCGTGCCGGACGGAATCGTGCGTGAGATGCTGCTTGAGCATCTCCACCGCCCATTCGTGTCCGAGCAGTCCCCAGTTAGCCGGGGTAGTCCCGGTACCAGCACGGGGCATTACTCTTCCCCTGCCCGTAACCGTAAATATGAATCATACCGTTCCGGGCGCACCGTGCCGGCTTCCACGGCTGCCCGCACCGCACAGCCTGGTTCGGTCTTATGGTTGCAGTTGCTGAACTGGCACTGGCTCACCAGCGCGGCCAGCTCGGGGAAGTAGCCGTCCAGTTCCTCCGGCTCGGTATCCCACAGCGCCAGCGAGCGCATGCCGGGTGTGTCGGCCACGTAGCCGCCCTGTTGCAGCGGGAACAATTGCCGCACCGTGGTGGTATGGCGGCCTTTCTGGAAGGCCTCGCTGATCTCGCGCACTGCCAGCCCCAGCCCCGGCTGGATAGAGTTCAGCAGGCTGGATTTTCCCACCCCGCTCGGCCCGGCCAGCGCCGATATCTTGCCTTTCAGGTGCTCGTGCAGTTCCTGCACGCCCGCACCGCTCTTCGCACAGGCATAGATGACCGGGTAGCCGATGCTGGGATAGAAGCCGAACAGCGCTTCGGCCTTTTCGCGGCCCACCAGGTCGATCTTGTTGGCCACGATCAGCGCCGGCAGGCCCTGCCGCCCGGCGATCACCAGGAAGCGGTCCAGCATCCGCATGTGCGGGGCCGGCTGGGCGCAGGCGAAGACAAACACGGCCTGGTCAGGGTTGGCCAGGATTACCTGCTGGTATACCCCCTGCGGGCGCGGATCCAGCCGCACCAGCGCGTGGCTGCGCGGTTCGATCGACTCGATGCTCCCGCTCCCCTCGGATTGGCAGGTTACCAGCACCCGGTCGCCTACCGCGGCGATATCGCCGACGTGCTTGCCCTGCTTCAGCCGCCCGCGCAGGTGGCAGGTCAGGATTCCGCTTTCGGTCTGGACGGTAAAAAATCCCGATTGGGAGCGGATGATCAGGCCGGGGATCTGTTCCGAGGACATTAGTGCTTCGGTGTGGGTGTGGGCGTGACGGGGCTGCCGAAATCCGGGTTGAGCACGCCGAAGGTGGTTTCGACTCCGGGGTAGACCGTCTGGCGGGTGCCGAAGAAGTAGATTTCCATCACGGCCCGGAAAATGGGCGCCGCATAGATGGCGCCTTCGCCCTGGTTGTTCACCAGCACCACCACGGCAATATCCGGTTTGGTGGTGCTGCCTTCCGTGCTGTATCCGGCAAACCAGGCATTCGGGAGGACTGCACTGGTCTCGGCCGTGCCGGTCTTGGCGTTGGTGGGAATGCTCAGTCCCGCCATCTCATAGTAGCCTGTACCGCGCGGGTTGACCACCACCTGGTGCATGGCCGCCTGGATGATTGCCAGGTTGTCCGCGCTGACCGGCAGGGTGCCTTGCGCCTGCGGCTTGAACACGTTGATCGAGTCCCCGCTGACCGGTTGCACCTTATCCACAAGTTGCGGGCGGTAAAGCGTGCCGCCGTTGGCGACTGCCGCTATGAAGGTTGCCACCTGCAGCGGAGTGACCAGCACCTTGCCCTGGCCGATGGCGATGCTGGTGGCATCCAGGCCGTCGGTCGGATCCGGGATGTTGCCGGTGGCTTCGGCCACCTCTCCGATGCCGGTGGCCTTGCCCAGGCCGAAGGCACGCGCCATGGTCGAGATGGCATCCTTGTACTTGCCGCCATCCTGCGTATATAGGGTATAGCCGATGTGGTAGAACCAGGGATCGCACGAGCGCATCAGGCCTTCCGGCAGGGTCAATACACCACTGGGCTGGCTTTTCGCCGCGACGCATTTATTCGTGCCATTGGTAGCTTTTTCGGTCTGGCAGTCCTCCCAGGTCCAATCGTACAGGGTCGCGCCTGGCACCTCGGTATCGACATACTCACAGTCCAGCGTGCTGGCGGGCGTGAAAACGCCAGTCTCCAATGCAGTCGCCATTGTGATGATCTTGAAGACCGAACCGAGTGGGTACTGCCCCTGCGTGGCCCGGTTGAAGGTCGGCTGGTTCGGGTCGTTCAACATGGCCTCCAAGCTCCAGCGATCGTTGAAGTTATTGGCGTCGTACAGGTTGGGGTCGTAGCTGGGCGAGGAGACCATCGCCAGTATTCTGCCGGTGTTCACTTCCATCACTACGATGGCGCCCGGCATGCCATCCATGGCATCCTGCACCTTTTGCTGGAAGTCATTGTTGATCGTCATGTAAATGGAATCGGCCGGCTTGGCATCCGCCTTGGCCAGCACGCTGCCGGGATTGCCATCCACGTACAGGCTGGCGGCATCCTGGCCGTGCAGGTAATTCTCGCCCCATTTCTCGATCCCTTCGGCCCCCACCCGTTCCGAACCGTTGTAGCCGAGCCGCTTGTACAGGGATAAGGTTTCCGGCGAGATGAACAGGGTATATCCGACCGCATGCGGGGCAGTATTGGGGATGTAAAAGCGGGAGGTGTAAGGAGTCAGCGTCACGCCGCTGTAATTACCAATGCCCGACCGGTTGACCGCATCCGCGCTGGCTTCCCCCACCGGCACGTAAAGGCCATCTTTGGTATTCTCGTAAGCGCTCTTGACCGTTTCCGGCCGGATACCCGTCAGGCGGAAGAGGGCATTCATCAGTGCGCCCTCCTTATCCGAGCTGGCGTTCCCGGCCACCAGGCCGATGGCATATGCATCCATTGAGGTGACGATGGCATCACCGTTGCTGTCGTAGATATCGCCGCGCGCCGGCACCACGTGTTGGGCATCCAGGTGCTTCCCGCCGGCCAGTTCCGGCAGGATCAGGCCGTCGTCCCATTGCAGCTTCCATCCGCCGCCTTCCAGGATCAGGTTTACGTTAATATCGCGCGCAATATCGCCAAACAGCACGGTATGATAGACGATGTGGAAAGCCGCCTGGGCAGTTTGCGGGTTGGTCAATGAGGACAGGATGTTGTAAGCGGTGCTGCTGACACTCATCGAGTCCAATGCGTTGGTGTAGCGCTTGGCAAAGTCCGCTTCGTTGATGGCCGACTGGCTGGCCTTGGAGAGCAGCGCGTACATGATGGGGTAGTTTTCCGCCAGTTGCGCGTCCAGGAATGTGCTCAGGGCCGTATTGGCGTCCGGCGCGGGTGTGACGTAAACCGGTGCGGTCGGCAGGGAGGATGTCTTGGTGGTCCCCGGCAGAGGCAGGATGCCCCCGCCTGAACAGGCGGCCAGGCCGAGCAGCACCAGGGTCAGGAGTATCCATTGGGCGATTTTCATTTTCAAATCTCTTTCTTTCTTCAAACAACCATCTCCCCGTGCAGCACTGCACTAGAAATGGGACAGACATACCCCAGGGCGGACTGGCACGCCTCCGCAATATCGCTGCGCGGGGCGATCTCCAGCTTCTGCAGGCTGCGCGCAAGGTGGCACAACGGCATCCCCATCACACTGGCAAAACAGCCTTGCATCGATTCGACCGGGTGGAACCCGGCGTTCTGGATGGCATACGCCCCGGCCTTATCCAACGGATCACCGGTGGCCACATACGCCTCCACTTCATCGTCTCGATAGTCCCGCATGGGCACATCCGTGATGGACAGGTCGGTCACCAGCCGGCCATCCGACAGTCTCAGGATGGCGATGCCGGTATACACCTGGTGGCTGCGCCCGCGCAGGGCCTTCAGCATTTCCACCGCCTCGGCCATGTCTTTCGGCTTGCCCAGGATGGTCTTCCCGTTCACCACGGCCGTATCGGCACCCACGATCACCAGGTCCGGGTGGGAGCTTGCGGCGCAGGCCCGCGCCTTGCTCTCGGCCAGCCGCAGAACGTAGTCCCCGGGCGCTTCGCCCAGGCGCTGGCTCTCGTCCACGTCCGCCGGCCGGGTGTGGAACATCCACCCGCCAAGCGCCAGCAGTTCCCGTCGCCGCGGCGAGTTCGATGCCAGTACCAATAAGGTTTTACTCATGTTGCGGATTCTAACACAATCGCCAATTCCCAATTTCCATCTCGGTACTGGCGTGTTCTCCTCCCCCGTTGTAAAATGGAACATGTCCAGACTATTAAAAATTCGGAGGCCCAATTGATTGAATTGACTGATCGTATCCGCAGGGACGGCCGCAACCTCGGCAACGGCATTTTAAAAGTGGATGGCTTCATCAACCACCAGGTTGACCCGGCTCTCATGGACGCCTGCGGCAAGGAACTGGCCGCCCGCTTCGCCAGCCTGGGCGCCACCAAGGTGCTCACCGCCGAGATCTCCGGCATTGCCCCGGCCCTCATGACCGCCCGCTACCTGGGGCTTTCGGTGGTCTATGCCCGCAAGACCAAGCCCATCACTATGCCCGACCAGGTCTTTCTGACCCTGGCGCCATCCCATACCAAGGGCCGCATGGTTGAGCTGATCATTTCGCCCGAGTACCTCGCCGGCCACGAGAAAGTCCTCATCATTGACGACTTCCTCGCCTCCGGCGCCACCATTATGGGGCTTATCCGCCTGGCCCAGACCGCCGGCGCCAGCGTGGTCGGGGTCGGCACACTCATCGAGAAAACCTTCGAGGGTGGTCGAGAGCTCTTGCGCCCACTCGGCATCCCGATCGAAGCGCTCGCCTCCATCACCTCCATGGAAGATGGCAAAGTCATCCTGGCCGATTGCTGATGAATTTGTTCTTCCGGCTGGCGAATACGCCAGTGGGACGGTTCCTGACCGGTTGGATTTTTGCACATATGAGCATCGTCATCCCAGGCAAACGCCTGCGTGAGACCGATACCTTGCTGGCATTCCATCACCCGCAACCGGACTATCCTTTTCATGTCATCCTCCTTCCCAAAAAGGATATCCGTTCTTTTGCCGGTCTGGACCCGCTTGACCCATTCATGGCCGACCTTATCACGGTGGTGCAAAGCCTGGTGGCCGAATACCACCTGCCCGCCTACCGCCTGCTCGTCAACGGCGGCGCATACCAGGAATTTCCGCACCTGCACTTTCATTTGATCTCTGAATCTCCTTCCCCTCTCCCTTCTCCCTGATCCCTCTATCCCCTGACCCCCCTTCCCCTTGACTCCCATGCCCTCCTCCCTTGCCATTCTCGACTTCGGTTCGCAGTATGCCCAGCTGATCGCCCGCCGGGTGCGCGAAGCCCACGTCTACTGTGAGCTCTTTCCCTGGGACGCTCCTTCCGATAAAGTGCTGGCCATCCACCCCATTGGCTTCATCCTCTCCGGCGGTCCCGCCTCGGTCTATGCCGAAGGCGCGCCTACCCTCCTCCCTTACATTCTTGATTCGAAATTACCCATTCTTGGCCTGTGCTATGGCATGCAGTTGCTCGCCTACACCCTCGGCGGCGCAGTGGCCCATTCCAGTGAGCGCGAGTACGGGCCTGCCACCATCCAGCCGCTCATCCCCGGCACACTGCTCGATGCCATCTCCGCTGTCTGGATGTCGCACGGCGACCGCATCACCCGCCTGCCGCAGGGTTTCGTCGCCCTGGCCAAATCCGCTAACAGCCCGTTTGCCGCCATGGGTGATTTCACCCGCAAGTATTTCGCCGTCCAGTTCCACCCTGAAGTCAAACATACCCCGGGCGGCGCCGCCCTGCTGGAACATTTTGCCCGGGAAATTTGCGGCTGCTCCCCCGACTGGACCCCGGCTTCCATCATCGAAGAGAGCGTCTCCCGCATCCGCGCCCAGGTCGGCCCGGGACGCGTCCTGGCGGCCGTCTCGGGGGGAGTGGATTCGTCCGTCGCCGCTGCGCTGGTGCATAAGGCCATTGGTGACCAGCAGGTGGCAGTCTTCGTGGATACCGGCCTGCTGCGCCAGGGCGAACCCGAGCAGGTCGTGAAGACTTTCCGGGAGCAGATGGGTGCCGAGCTGGTGGCGGTGGATGCCGCTGCGGAGTTTTTTGCCGCCCTCGCCAGCGTCACCGACCCCGAGCAGAAGCGCAAGATCGTCGGCGAGAAATTCATCCGAATCTTCGAGCGGGAAGCCAAAAAACTCGGCATGCCGCATTTCCTGGTGCAGGGCACCATCTATCCAGATGTAGTCGAATCGGCCGCCCCCGACCGTAATAAGGCTGCCCGCATCAAGAGCCACCACAACGTTGGCGGCCTGCCCGAGGATATGGAAATGGCCCTGGTCGAGCCGCTACGCTACCTTTTCAAGGACGAGGTGCGGGCGGTCGGGGAAGCCCTCGGGCTGCCGGAAGCAATGGTCTGGCGCCAGCCTTTCCCAGGCCCGGGTCTGTGCGTACGCTGCCTGGGCGAGGTCACGCCCGAGCGGGTCGCCCGCCTGCGCCAGGCGGATGCCATATTTACCGGAGAATTGGCCGAGGCTGGCTTGCTGGGCAAAGGCACCGGTACCAGCCAGGCTTTTGCGGTCCTGCTGCCGGTACGTTCCGTCGGGGTGATGGGCGATGAGCGCACCTACCAGGAAGCCTGTGCTATCCGGGCGGTGGTCACGGACGATTTCATGACCGCCGACTGGGCCCGACTCCCTTACGACGTGCTCGCCCGCGTGGCCAACCGCATCGTCAACGAGGTGCACGGAATCAACAGAGTGGTGTATGATGTTACCAGTAAACCACCTGCAACCATCGAATGGGAATAGGAGACCTCATGGAATATCCAATCGTTGGCGTCCCCGGTTTTGAAGGCCGCACCATCCTGCTCAAACCCGCCGGCCTGTTCAGTAATGTGAAACTCATTGTGGACAATGAAGTAATGAAGCCCAAATGGGGCGGAAAATACACGTTGCGCCGCACGGATGGCACGGAAGTGCAGGCGCGCCTGCGCAGTAATCTGGTTGACCCGATCCCCCAGTTGGAGGTGGATAAGAAAATGTATTTGGCGGTCAAGCCGCTGCCCTGGTACCAGTTGGTCTGGAGTGTCGTTCCCATTTTGCTCTTCTTTGCGGGCGGAGCGATTGGTGCGATTATTGGGCTGCTGGCGGCCTATGCCAATACACGTATTTTCCGCTCAGAACTGCAGGCGGTATTAAAATATGTGGTAACCGGTCTGGTTACGATTGCCGCCCTGGTGGTCGTGCTCGTCCTGGTTATATTGTTTAATCTGGCGGTTCAACCGAGCTAAATTATGTCTGAAATTATCCCAAGCGCACCCGATAGACACCCCATCCCGCCCGCCCCGGTCCATCCGCTGGCCGCCCTCGCCACCATCGTGCTGGATAACGTCTTCGGTGTGATCGAGCTGGTTGATCCGCTGACGATTATATTAACCAGCCTGACCGTGGGAGTGGTCTGCACGGTTGCCACCACGCTCGTCCAGCGTTACCTTGCCAAGGACGAGTGGGGCCCTGCTATAGCCAAGGGCTTGGTGATGGGCATCGTCGCCGGCGTGCCTTTCCAGGTCACCGGCACGGTCGTAGGCGTCCCGCTGCTGGCCTGGGCTGGCCTGCACCAATGGGTCAAGACCCCCGCCCCCCAGCCCCCGTCGGATAAACTTCCTCCCTCCGATGATATCGTGGATGCGGAAGTTAAGGATATCAAGTAATCGAGCTCTGTTGCAAACACACCGGAATGTGTCGCTGCGAGGCGGTGTATTTCCGCCGATCGCAGCCCATACCCGAAGGGTAAGCAGTCCCCCTCCCGTTCTGGAGATTGCTTCACCGCACAAACAGCGGCTCGCACCTGTACCTGCGGTACTTGTGCAGGCATCGACACATAGATTAGATTTTCTTATCTTTGCAAGGGAGCAAGTAATTGCGTATTTCCTCAACCTTGTGAAAGATTGGCCGTGCCCTCATTTGAATATCTATTGGAATGCACTTTCTTTGACCATGGCTTTGCCAGAATCCGAACCTTCGCAAGAGTTGGCTGTGTAGCCAAAAAAACAATCTTTCCTTCGTGTTCCTTTGTGACCTTCGTGGTGAGGTTTTTTCTCCCGGCCTGTTCGCTGCATATGCGTAAATATCTGGCGATACTTCTCAGCCTTTTTCTGCTCTTTGTCGGGCTGGTCCCTGCGCGTGCCCAGAGTCAGAATACCGCGCACATCAGCCTGTATGCCCTGCAGACCGGAGCTTTCCCGGCCATTTCGGCCGGGCTGGATGTCTTCGATTCGGCTGGAAATGTGGTCACCGGCCTGAAATCGGGTGCGATCACCCTGCTCGAAGATAATAAGCCGGTTTCCATTACCTCGCTCCAGGAAGTCAAAGTGGGCGTGGAGTTTGCTCTGGCGCTCGATCCCGGCCCCACCTTTGCCTACCGGGATGCCAATGCGGTCACCCGCTATGACAAGGTCGTCCAAATCCTAAAGACCTGGGCGGCCTCCCATTCCGATAACCTCGCCGACGATTTGAGCCTGGTCCCCACTTATGGCACTCTCTCCGCCCACATGACAACCACCGCGGCGTTCTCGGATGCCCTGGCGGCCTACCTGCCCAACCTGCAATCCATCTCGCCCAGCCTGGACACCCTCTCGAAGGCCCTGGATACCGTATCCGAATCCACTTCCACGGCTGGCATGAAGCGCACGGTTCTGTACGTCACCTCCCCCACCGCCACCGACGCTCTGCCCACCCTTCAAAACCTGACCGGGCGCGCCGTTGGCGAGCAGGTGCGCGTTAATGTCTGGATTGTCGCTTCCACCGATTTCTTCTCTTCTTCCGGTGCAACCGCCCTCAAGGATCTTGCCATCCAGACAGGCGGGCAGTACGTACTTTTCTCGGGGGTCGAGCCACTGCCCGGACTGGAAACCTATTTTGCCCCGCTCCGTTCCACCTATCAGTTTACCTATCCTTCCGGCATTCTCACACCCGGTGACCACACCCTGGTGGCACAGACCACCGTGGATGGGGCCACCGTCTCTTCTGCCCCATTGACGTTTTCGCTGGATATCCAGCCGCCCAACCCCATCCTGGTTGCGCCGCCGGATTCGATCGTCCGCCAGGCGCCGGATGCGCATACCACCAAAACCAGCGCATTCCTACCCAACCAACAGCTCATTGTGATCATTGTCGAATTCCCGGATGGGCGCACCCGTCCGCTCGTCAGTACCACGTTGATCGTGGACAACCAGAAAGTGGCCGAAAATACCGCCGCGCCGTTCGATCATTTCGTCTGGGACCTGAGTGGGTATGCCACCAGCGGGCAGCACATGCTCAGCGTGGAAGCCGTCGACAGCCTCGGCCTGAGCAAAACCAGCCTGGCCGTGCCGGTCATGGTCACGGTCGTCAAGCCGCATTTCGGGTTGTTGCCCTTCCTCTCGCGCAATAGTACCTGGGTGGCGCTGGCCGCCATTATTTTTGCCGGGGCAGCCTTGGGTGTCATCCTGAGCGGTGGCCGCTTCAGGCGGCGCACCGCCCTGGCCAACCAGGTCACCTCGCTCGACCCGCTCACCCAGCCGGTCGCAGGCCAGACCGGCCGGCAAATGCGTTTGCCGTGGAAGCGTCCCGCCAAACAGGCCGATGCCTATCTGGAGCGCCTGAAGGAAGACGGCCAGCCCATGTCTGCTGCGCCCATCCCGATCATCACCCCCGAAATGACCTTCGGTTCCGACCCGATGCAGGTCACGCGCATCCTGGATGACCCGTCTGTTTCGCCCCTGCATGCCCGCCTCCAGGAGCAGGATGGCCAGTATATCCTTTCGGATGAAAAGTCGGTCGCCGGCACGTGGGTAAACTACGAGATGCTGGCAGCCCCGCGCCGCCTGCAGCATGGCGACGTGCTTTTCATTGGGAAGGTCTCGTATCGTTTCATGCTGCGCAAGCCGCCTGAACGGCCGCTACCAAAGGTTACCCCGACCCAGGTATGATCCGTACAACCCACGCTCATTTGCACGTTGCTGCTGTAACACACCCCGGCATGGGCGGGAAGGAGAACGAGGATCGCCTGGCGGTATCCTCCTATCGCATCAATGAAAATAACCCGACCGGCTCAGTCTTTGCGATCGTTTCGGACGGGATTGGCGGTCACCGCGCCGGGGAAGTGGCCGCCGAAATGGCAGTGGAGGGCATCAGCCAGATGGTGGCCGAGTCCAATGCCTCCCGGCCGCTCGAGATACTGGATAATGCCATCCAGGTGACCAGTGACGCCATCGCCACCAAAGGCAAGGATAATACCCAGCGCCTGGGCATGGGCACCACCTGCGCCTGTGCCTGGGTCATCGGTAACCAGTTATTCACCGCCTCGGTCGGGGATTCGCGCATCTACCTCCTGCGCGGTGCCGGCCTGACACAATTGACGGTTGACCATACCTGGGTGCAGGAGGCCGTTGAAAGAGGCATCCTTGACCCCAAGGACGCCCGCAACCATCCCAATGTGCATGTCATCCGGCGCTATCTTGGTTCCGCCAAAACGCCTCAGGCCGATGTCCGCTTGCGGCTGGCTACCGACGAGACGGATACCCAGTCCCGTTCCAATCAGGGCCTGCGCCTGCTGCCTGGCGACCTGCTCCTGCTATGCACCGACGGCCTGACCGACGTACTGGAAAACGCCGAAATCATCCAGGCGGTGCGCGCCCTCGACCTTCGGCCTGCCGCGCAGGCCCTGGTCGACCTGGCCTGCGCCCGCAATGGACGGGACAATATTACGGTGGTGATGATGCTCGTCCCGGCCGGCCAGGGGCAGATGTATCAGCCGGGCAGCAAATCCAGACGATGGTTCTTGTTGGTGCTGGTCGGTTTGGTGCTGCTGGCACTGGTTTCCGTAGGGCTGAACTGGATGCTTTACCAGTTCATCCACCCCATCCTGCTCCTCCTGATACCCACCCCCTGATCTTGATGGGAGGCCGGAAAATCTGCGGTTTTACCGTAGGTTGGATTGCAAATCCGACCTGCATTTGGTGGTAAATCCCGGCGATTTCCATTGACCCACCTGGCTTGAGCCCATCCGCCTCCGGCATATCGGCTATAATTGCCGCCTGCTTGTGGTAGCAGCCTTATTTCAAGGAAGAATGAGGAAAAATTTACCGTGAGAAAGTGCTTTGTGTTGGTTCCGCTCGTATTGATCCTGACAGCCGGCCTGTTTGGCTGCGCCGGCAAACCGGCTGTTCAGGTCACCAATAATACCCTGTTCTTCGATAACTTTTCCCAAACCAACGGCACCTGGACCAAACAGAAGGATGCCACCGGCACCATCGGCTATAAAAACAACCACTTTGATATTCTCGTAAATAGCGTCGACACGATGCTCATCGCTACCGCCGGAAAGACATTTCAGGATGATGTCAGCATCGAAGTGGATGCCCGGAAGGTCGGTGGTTCGGATAATAATTATTTTGGCGTGGTCTGCCGCTATCAAAACCCCGATAATTATTATATGTTCTTGATCACCAGCGATGGCCTATCGGGGATCCTGATGAATAAGGACGGGGTACTCTCGATGATTTCCCCGGGTGGCAATTGGCTGAAAATGGACGGAATTAAGTCGGGTTCGGTAACCAACCATATCCGGGTGGATTGCATCGGTGATGCTTTGACCGTTTATGCCAATGGGAAGCAGGTCTCTGATAGTTACGATCACACCTTTGTCGGCGGCGATGCCGGCTTGGTGGCGCGCTCCAGCCGCCTTGAAGGTGGTGTGGAAATCCAGTTCGATAATTTTATCGTCAACAAACCGGTTGCCCAGCCGTAGGTTTTTTAATATAAGATCCGAAAATTGAGAGTCAGCGCCGAAGGCGCTGACTCTCAATTTTCGAACTCCTTTTTCAATTTCGGCAGCCCCGGGTGATCGGAGCATGGCTCAAGTTAAGCAATCGATGGGTGCTTTGGAAAGTGGATCCATTTCCTGGCCAGCAAAAACAATAAAGCGCAAAATTCACCGATGAGCGTGAATAAAGCCACCCAGTCCAGCACCTGCTGGATCAGCGGAAGTTTCCAATCCGGCTGGCGCCGATTGATAAAAGCGAGGAATTGGGCTTTCTCCGCGACCGGGGTGCGTTCATACTCCTTCGAATGATTCACTTCCGGGAACACATAGCCGGTCGGGTCGATAATATTATAGTACCCATCGGTTACATCCGAAACGGGGCCGGCATGCAGAGTTGCAAGATTAGGGCCTATTCCTTTGAAATAAGTGTTATACGGATCGATCAAGCTGGATGCATTCTCCTGGAAAACCATCCATGGATCGGCTTTGGGAACAACCGTTTCTACCGGGAAAGTGGCTCCCTGGTAGCGGATTTCATCGTAAGTAGCCAGAATGGGCCGGTAATCACATTGATACATTACGAAACCTGCACCTAATGGACTCAATGCATATTTCGTTGGAACGTAATAAAAACCACTCAATGTTACCAGGGCAAACCCGTCCAGGAGCAAGAAAACGACCAGATGGCGTGTGTATGACTTCCAATTTTTGGTCCAATTATCGAAAACGACTGCCCCGATCAGAGCGAGCGGAAAAATGAGGGAAGAAATATTCCGCACATTTACACGCAGGGAGTCAAAGATGGGAAGATCCTTTATGTAAGGATAAATGATCCCTTTAGCCAGTGTGAATTCGATCACCAGCCATACGGCAATGAGCAGGCATACTTCGGCGATGAGCCTTTTTTTATCGATGCGGGCCATGAGGTTGGGTTTGTGGAATAAGTAAGTGATGGCGCCGCCTGCCAGGAGCAGCAGCAAGGCAGGCGATAAACTTGCATCCAGTTCCCAGACGCCATATTCTGTCCCAGTGCTAGTTGCAAGGTCAACGGTCGCCCTATAGGATGTAGCCTGCGGTATCACCACGTGCAACACCCGGTAAATAGGGGCCAGAGTCAAAGTTCCCAGTAATTGGTGAACCATACCGACTATCCCTGTCCAAATGGTGGTGGTGTAATTATCCTGAGCCAACCTTGGGAAGAAGCGCATGAAATAAACGATGGCGGAAATTTTTGAACCCAATAAAAGTACCGACAAGATTGCTCCCCAGATGGCAACTGAAAATATCCGTTTCCCATTCAACATGTCTGGTTTGATCAAATAGAGAATGGGAAAAATGAGGATACCAGCCAGGAGAAAGAAGGGCACATTATGAATCCCGGAATAAAGCAGGATAGCCATTACCAGCGAGAACAGCAATCCTGCCAGCCAGGCCGGCAGCCTCGGATGCATTAGGATGATCAGGATCACCGGAAACAACGTAAAAGCTTGATAGGTGACATGGCCCACAGCCGCATGATTAAAGTAGAAACCATTGCCTACGAAGAACACGGCACCCAGGATGCTGGCGAAGGAGCCCAGGCCCATGAGTTTCTTTAAGAAATAATAGGTGGCAACAAAGCCGATGCTGACGAAAACAAGCATGGAGGCGAGGATCGAAACCCATGGATTGAAAACCCACATAAGAAATTGTGGTAAAGAAAATTGCAGATCTTGCGGATTGGAAAAAACCGGCCGGCCCCCGGCAAAGCTGGGTGTGTACCATTGGATGGCCAGCCCGTTTATTCTTTGGAAGAGGTAGGTATCTGTCATGTAAGGCATGAAGAGGCGATAATCCATGCCGATCATGGGGTAGGTACGGTTGCAATACCAAACGAGAAATGCGCCAACGATGGCAATATTAAGGATGATGAGTAAGGTAATTAATTGGTTCTTTTTCACGAATAAAACTCTCCTGGTCGAAAGTTTCTCGATGGAATGGCAGACACGCTATTATTTGGACCACCCCAGTGGCGTTGTTGAAATCATTTGCTGTTATGCTGCGGCGAATTATGCCCAGACGTCAGACAATATACCCCGATGCTTTGAAAAAACCATTTGTTTTCTGTTTGGAAATTGTGTTTTTTAGGAAATGGTTTCTCCCCAAACAAAATAGTCCGATTGCTCGATAGTGGATTGTCTGAATTGATTCTTAACTGTTTTTCCTGATTTTTCCCGTATTGCGCTGAAATTATAGCATCAAGTCTGTTTATTTCCTGGTTTTCCTGGCCCTGCC
>Ga0182027_10007319_pt1 | contig 16293 bp, 14 predicted proteins | sample 712E1DmetaG_FD_121300 | JGI IMG/M metagenome (GOLD analysis project Ga0182027, IMG submission 121300) | Permafrost microbial communities from Stordalen Mire, Sweden - 712E1D metaG (Illumina Assembly) | ecosystem: Environmental > Terrestrial > Soil > Wetlands > Permafrost | place: Sweden...
GATTTTTCTTACATTCGCACTTTCTTTCTAAATTACAATACAAAGAATTTTGAAAACATGAGACCATTTAAAGTAATAGGCATTCAACAAATTGCTATTGGAGGCGAGGACAAACTTAAACTGGCTAAGTTCTGGGTTGATATTATGGGACTTCAAAAGACAGGCTCATTTCAAAGTGAGAGGGAAAATGTAGACGAAGATATTCTTAGGATTGGTAATGGGCCATATGCAGTGGAAGTTGATATTATGCAACCTATTGATATCGAGAAAAAACCGCGGGTGAATGAACCTAAATTGAATCATGTGGGCCTTTGGATCGACAATCTTCCAAAAGCTGTTGAATGGCTGACAGAAAAGGGCGTTCGATTTACACCGGGGGGAATTCGCAAAGGCGCTGGTGGACATGATGTATGTTTTATTCATCCTAAGGAAAACGAGGAATTTCCATTGTGTAGCGAAGGTGTCCTGGTTGAATTGGTGCAGGCGCCTAAAATAGTTATTGATGCATTTTTATAAACCCAAGTTACTTCTTATTAAGTTTTTAATAAAGAGCTGATTTATGATTTGGAAATTTATTATTAAGATTTTCAATAATATGACAAAGAATATCAATCTTCTTAATTCAAAAATCATTAATCCTTGTTCTTAAATCTTTTGATTACTCGTAACTCGCAACGGGAGTTAATTAGAAAAAAGGGGGTAAGCCCCTTATATCGCGCCGCTACAACCACCTACCCTTGCTATCTTCCGATCCTGGGGGAGTTCAGTGGGAGCTGGCCGTATAAGACTTACCCCGTGCAAAAGTATAAACTTTTATGAATTATGCCAAGGAAAAAGATTGATTCAATGAATTGGCAGAATTTTATTTATTTTTAACTGTAGATCTAATATAGGTTGGGTAATTTAATGGAAATGAAAAATAAAGCATATAGTCATGCATTGATCTTTGGAATGAGCATTGGTTTTATCATTATAGTGATACAATTTGTGTTGTATATTTTTGGAATGCTTAACAACAATGCCAGCGATATTATCATATTTTTTCTGATGGTTTTAGGCATCATGTTTTCTGTAAGATATTATCGCGATCATCTCAATGAAGGCTCTCTTAATTTTAAGAAAGCCTTGCAGATAGGGTTTCTTACATGTGTTTTTATGGGAGTTATTGGATCTATTTACACTTATTTCCAGATAAAATATCTTACACCTCATATGGCAGATGAGGCCTATTCGATAGCACAGGAAAGTATTTTGAATAAAGGTTACACGGATGAACAGGTAAAATTAGGGACAGAAATGATAAAAAATCATATGCCTCTGATTTTTGCAATATCTAACTTTTTTAGATTTTGTTTCCTGGGTGCAATTTTATCATTGGTTACAGCATCTCTCTTGAAGAAAGGTGTAAATTCTATAAATCAACACGATCCGGATAATAATCTCTAATTATAATAATCAATGGATATTTCCTTGGTAATTCCTTTGTTGAACGAAGCCGAATCGCTTCCCGAATTGATATCATGGATTGATAAAGTCATGATTCAAAATCATTATGATTATGAAGTAGTGCTGATTGATGATGGCAGTACTGATAATTCATGGCAGGTTATTGAAAATTTGAAGGGAAATTACCCATCTATACGTGGAATTAAGTTTAGAAGAAACTACGGTAAATCAGCTGCCCTCCATGTAGGTTTTCAGGAAGTGAAAGGCAATGTTGTAATTACAATGGATGCTGATTTGCAGGATAGCCCGGAGGAAATCCCTGAATTATACAAATTGATTATTGAAGAAGGATATGATCTCATATCTGGCTGGAAAAGAAAACGTTACGATCCTATATTTTCGAAAAATCTACCCAGTAAATTTTACAATTGGACGGCCAGAAGGATGACTAAAATTAAACTACACGACTTCAATTGTGGTTTAAAAGCCTATCGCCTTCAGGTCGTGAAAAGTATCGAAGTATATGGCGAAATGCACCGGTATATTCCTGTTCTTGCAAAATGGGCCGGATTTAAAAAAATAGGTGAAAAAATAGTCATTCACCAGGAACGCAAATACGGTGTGACAAAATTTGGTCTTGAGCGATTCTTGCGCGGACCTCTCGACTTGCTCTCGGTAATCTTTATTTCGAAATTTGGAAAAAAGCCTATGCATTTCTTCGGAATGATGGGAGGAGCAATGTTTCTCCTTGGATTTATAATATCAATTATCGTCGGGGCAAATAAACTAATAACCCTGTCCAGACATTTACCAGCACAACTGGTAACGAATAGTCCCTATTTTTATATAGCCCTCACCAGCATGATTCTTGGTACCCAGCTATTTGTTGGTGGATTTTTAGGCGAACTTGTTTCCAGGAGTTCCACCGACCGGAATAAATACCAGATTGAAAAATTAGTCTGATCAGTTAATTGAGTCTAAAAATGTTCTATTCTATTATCTTGCCTACTTTTGGCAGACCTGATGAGGTTGACGCTTTTCTTGAAAGCATAAAATTCCAACTATTCAAAAATTTTGAAATTATTATTGTCGACGGCAGTCCGGATAATATTCTTCATCCCGTTATTGATGCCTTTAAAAAGGATTTGGACCTGAAATATTATCATGAAAGGGGATTGGGAGCCAGTGAATCGCGAAATCTGGGTTGTGAAAAAGCCAGAGGCGATTTTTTAATTTTTATTGATTCCGACTGCATAGTACCACCCGATTATTTTTTAAAGGTGAATGACTTCTTATCTTCTTCCCCTTCCATTGATGCATATGGCGGACCGGATGCCGCTCATAAAACTTTCTCTCCCGTTCAAAAGGCTGTAAATTATGCAATGACTTCAATGCTTACTACAGGAGGTATACGCGGGAAGAAAAGACATGCCGGCAAATTCCAGTTACGTGGATTTAATATGGGTGTTCGACGTGAAGCATTCTTTAAAGTGGGGGGTTACCGTGGTATGCAGGTTGGAGAGGATATTGATCTTAGCATGCGTTTGCAAAAGGCCGGATATATAACAGCCTTAGTTGACAATGCTTTTGTATATCACAGAAGGAAAGCTACACTTTACAAGTTTTACCGCCAGCTCTATTTTCACGGTAAAGGCCGAATTGACCTGCACCTTAAGCATGGTGATGCATTAAAACTCATCCACATGCTGCCTGGATTTTTTGTTATTTACCTCCTGACAGGACTGATAATGGGTCTTTTTTTTAAACGAATCTTCATTTTTTATATATATACCATTCTGTTTTATGCCTTAGCTGTCTTTACAGATTCAGCCATGCGCAATAGAAGTATCCGGGTAGGTCTGCTAAGTATCGTTACTGCATTTGAGATGCTGATCGCTTATGGTTTTGGCTTATGGCAGAATATAATACTGCGAATTGTATTTCGTAAAGGCAGTGATAGTAAAAAAGAACTTATTTTGAAAGAATAAGTGCTTAAGACGTAATTATCTTTTACCGGTAATATAATCTTCCAATTGCTGTATCTGATTTTTATGATCCTGAATTATTTTGTTTACAATGTCTCCGATCGAGACCATTCCAATGAGTTTGTCGTTTTCTAAAACGGGTAGGTGACGAATGCGCTGGTTGGTCATAAGCTGCATACATTCTTCGATGGATGAAGTAAGTTTAACATAATAAACTTTTTCTGAAAGCAATTCTCCAACCGTCGTATCTTTTGAAGTTTTTCCTTTTAATATGATTTTTCTGGCATAATCCCGTTCAGAAAAAACACCAATTACTTTGTTGTTATTAATAACGATTAAAGCGCCGATATCTTTACCAGCCATTTTTTTTAAAGCGTCATAAACTGTTGTTTCTGGTTCAATAGTCCAACAGTCATAACCCTTCTCATCCAATATGTCTTTAACTGAATACATAAGATTGGGTTAATTATATTATTATTGAATGGTTGTTTCATATTATAACAAAAAATACCAGAAGATAGTTTTTATAAAGTAATGAAAAGTAGTCCTCTAATTGCAATTCATAAAAAGATCCAGACAATATGTGTTTATAGATTAGGATCAGGGCTTTAAATGAAACGAATAAGAGTCATTCCTTCCATTTATAAGTAATTTTTACAGAATATGAATCATAATGATAACTTAAAAAACAAAACAAAATTCACTCAACATTACGAAAAATTCGTAAATTGGCAACCCAAATCTTTTCATTTAATGCCATTGATGCAAATCAATTAATTGCGAAGAATGATGGAATAAGTGATCTTTGAATTGTGTGATATAGTTGTAACATATATGAATTTACCAAAATGTATAAATGAGGATTCAACATTTTCAGGTAACAATTGCATAGAAATTAGGGCTTCATGAAATTTCCGGCAGTCCTCAAATTATATAATTTATTGAGTGAATAATTTAAAACCTATAATTAACAATCTAATAATCAATTAAATATATTATTAACAAACCTAAAAATTCTATGAAAAAAAATCGACTCAATTTAAAAACCATGCTGGCAACTATTTCCCTTGGTTGCATGAGCATGCTGACTATGGGACAGATTTCTACATTGCCGGTTATCGATGGCGATGGTTCGGATGCTATTTGGGCTGATGCTCAAACTTTCTACCTTACGACTGTTGTTCAAAATCCAAGCATTAACGGAACAATAGATGCTACAGCTAGCGTTAAGGTGCTTTGGTCTACCGATAGTATTTATTTTTTGTATCAGGTAACAGATGATAGTTTATACAATGGAAATACTGGTGACAATATGTCTCTTAATGATGTTGCCAAAATTTATCTTGACGTCAAAAATCAAAAGACAAGTTCTTTTGTTGACGTTACTCAACAATTCTTTGAAATATATTGGGACGGTGCCAATTCTGTAAGAGGAAGAAGCGGACCTGACTGGGCAACAGCACTCCCTCCAATAAATCATGTTAATGTGATAACCAATCATGTAGGTTATGTATCCGAAATTGCAATGGGCTGGGATCAGCTTGGTCTCTCTCCAGCTGTGGGTGACACAATTGGAATTGATTTTGCAATAGGTGACAACGATGGTCTTGGAGATGGTAAACAACAGGATATTTTATCATGGCACGACCAAACTGGTTTAGTCTGGGGTTATCCTTATGTTTATGGTTCCGCAACACTTGAAGCCGATGGTTCATTGAAGAAAGCAGAATACCCAATAAAAGTAGATGGATCACTTGATGGTAGCATGGCTTATCTGAAAGATCAGAATATTCTTTCTCAAACTTTGAACCCACAGAATTTATCACCCGATTTTAAAGGCAGCTTTAAAGGCAAATGGGATACAAGTAACTTCTATATTTTTTTAAATGTTGGGGATAAAGATTTGGATTCTACAACAGCTGCAGCAACTGATAAATATAACTACGATAATTTTGTGATTAACCTTGATTTGTTCAATAAGAAAACAGCACATTATATTGATAATACTCAAATGTATTGGGAAATATATTGGTGGAATGCAACTTTTGGTGGCAGATATGGTGTTCCATTTGGCCCTCCTCCAACACCAAAATTAGCTACCCAACTTAATATTGGAACAAATTATACAGCAGAGTTTGTTATTGCCTGGGCAGATTTAGGAATACCTGTTCCTTCTGTTGGTGATTCAATGGGATTTGATCTGAAACTCAATAATAGGAGTGACGCAAAAAGATCTGAGCTTGCCTGGTGGGATATTACAGATTTAGGATATGATCAGCCTGTTTTATTAGGTACTATATCTCTGGGAGATGATAATAATATTAATTGGTTGAGTAAAAGACCTAATGCTCCCGACAGTGTTCATGCTGAAGTAACTGCTGATACTTTGTTGAATTTAACATGGCCGGCCGTACCAGGTGCTGTAAGTTACAATGTTTATAGTGCTATTAATGTATTGAAACCTATACTGGCTAACGTTACTGATCCTGCATTCACACAAGTTGCAAAAGTAAGTGCAACACGCACATATTCAGTTCGTGCAGTAGATGCTAACAATATTGTTTCCAATTGCGTTTGGACTAGTGCAACCTTTACTTATGTTCCACCTGTCAATGGCATAGAAACCAATTCCATTGCAGATAACTTTAAAGTTTATCCTATACCAACTTCAGACATTGTAAATATTGAAAGCAATACTGAAAATATCCAGTCTGTTTCGGTTCTGAATATCACTGGTCAGGTTGTTAAACAATATACAAATCTGAATACAATGGTTGCTCAGATAAGTCTTGGAAGTCTTCCAAAAGGAACTTATTTCCTGAGAGTTACTGTTCAAGATGGTTCCTTTGTAAAAACCATTGCTACGAAATAACAAATACAACTCATTTTAAATAAAAAAGCCGGTGCTCTTTTGCACCGGCTTTTTTACAATAAATATCGAAAGAATTAATATTTGAATAAATTATGCATAATTTTATGAAACAATAATTATTATTTGGCGTTTTGAGATTTAAATTTTAATAATTTCACTGCAAAATTACCCCGTAAATCATGCAAAATAAAACAATATTCGCCGGACAATGGAACGATGGGATAAATACTATCCAGATAAATTGGTAATGATTGCTTTTGAAGAGATAATAGTAAAATTATTTATTGTCCTGCTCTTGATTTAAGCGGATATGGTAAGACAGAAAATGAAGCACGAGAATCGTTTGAGACGACTTTAAGCGAATTTCTTTCATATACTCTTCATAAGAAAACATTTCCAGATGTTTTAAAAGAAATGGGGTGGTCTGTCAAGAAAAAATGGAAGCATATGATACCTCCAACCATTCAGAATCTACTTGAAAATAACGATAATTTTAACAGAATTTTTAATAATTTTCCATTTCATAAATTCGATCAGCCAATTTCCATGCCTGCTGCATGAGTAAGAATCTCAAAAATATTTCGTCACGGTTATTTAGAAATTATTTGACTTATAAAGGACTGAAACATATTCGTACCTGGGGTGGACATGAAACATGGTCAGCTAAAAAATTGAAACGTCCTGTTATTTTACAAACACATATTGATCCTATACCAGAATTCATTGTCCGGAATAGTTAAAGAAATATCAGCGCAACTCCAGATGATTTTTACAAGTTCGTAGAAAACAATTAATCTCTAACTTGGATTAAAAACACGTATTATTTTTCTCAAAAAGTTCACTAATACATCCCTGGTTTGACAGCAAAATCCAATCAATCCTCTGTAACCATTGAAAACACTGAGGTTATTTTCTTATTTTCCAAAAGTGTAGTGAACACTATTTATATGTAAGTCTTATCTTTAACACATATTGTCGGTCTATTTTAAGAAAGACCAGCAATGTGGGTTAAGACTTACTAATTTTATATCCACAACCAATGCTTTCATAAGGTCATAAGACATTTATCAGGGAATTCTTACTATATAATCGTATTATAGAAAAAAAGACTGTTTCATTTAATGAAACAGTCTTTAATTCAAACTTTTGAGAATTTTTAATTCTTTATCAGGAATAATACCGGTACTAATCTTTAATAATTTTCGATACGACAATTCCATTATCACCTTCAAACTTCAATAAATACAATCCCTTTGGCAAACTTCTGAAATCAATCTTACAACTGGCCGCAGACGGATCGACAGGCAAATTGAAATATATTTTACCTGTATAATCAAGCACCGATAAATTTTGACATGAATTTTTATTGAAAGTCACTGTTAGTTGGTCACTTATAGGGTTAGGGGAACAAACAATATTCATATTTTTCTGATTCTGAATTTCTATTGTGCCTGTTACCACAGAGAAATTAGCAGTAACAGTCTTATAGTCATTCATCCTTATAGTATCTGTAAGTAATGTGTCTGTAAGATCACCACTCCACGAATCAAACTTATAGCCATTGGCCGGCATCGCTGTGAGAGTGACAAGTGTTCCGGCAGGATATGAACCGCCCGAAGGACTGAGCGTAACATCACCCTGACCAGTTTTGATTATGGTCAGAATCTCGATTCCTTTGTCCTTGAAAACAAATGGCCCACCATTATAAATATTACCTGAACTTGCAGAAGTAATTACAATATTACTTTTTTCACCCCATCCATAAGTGCCATCAACAATATATATTCCATATATACCTATATTATTGATATTGATATCACTGAAATGAACATCGGTAATAGCATAACCATTCTCACCTTCAATGAAAATTCCGTTGTTCGGGGAACCGTTAATATCGATACTATCAAATATTGCATTGCTGACGGGAAAATAACGTGCATCCAGGCTAATTGCACCTTCAACGGTGTTCCAATCAGTTATGGGTGCCGTGCGGTCAAGGGTCATATCGTAAATGTTTAAATAATCCAGGGTACCGAAAAGATGGCCCGGGAATACTGAGTTAAGTTTAATACCTGAATCATATAAGTTATCCTTAATAATACAATGATGGGCAATATGACCACGTCCTCCGTAAATTCCCAATCCATTGGCACGGTATGTATTTTCAATAGTATTGAACCGAAAAATATTTCCAAAACATGATGGGACTAAGGATGAATCTGAAGACCATGTAGCCATGGCATCATCACCATTGTTTCTGAGACTGCAATATTCGAGAATTGAGTTTTTCGTACCCCTTGCAAAATTGCAACCGTCGGCATAAGTATTGCGAATACGACAATTTGAGATTACCAGACTATCGGTGACATCAGAGGTTGAATAATTTGCAATCCAGGCACCGGTTTCAAAGTGCGTAAGCCAGACATTTTCAACCCTTGAGCCGATACCCCAGTATCCTCCAAGTCCACGATATGTCTGGCGCTGGGTATTAGCACATTCCATATAAAGGTCTGAAACCTTAACATTTGTGCCATTCGCGGATAATCCGCCATTTGAGGAGCTGCTAAAATATAGCTCGGTATACCATTCTCCCGCACCCTGAATGGTTAAATTACTTTTCAAGGACAGTCCGCCACTTATGGTATATCTTCCTTTCGGGATATACATTCCTGTATGTGCATTGCTGGCTGCAGTTATACAACTATTAAACGCTGTAAAACAGTTTGAACCATTGTTGGGCACTGCATTGTAAGGAGGAGCGGTTACATCCAGATAGCCTGCTGGTTTTGTTATTTCCACCGGGATGGGTTCGAGTTCGATAAAGTCGATTCCATAATACGAGGAAATATCAGCGCTATCTTTTTCAAGTTTTATTGTATCGCCCACAAAAAGAGTATCAGGCAATACCATGCGATATTCGTCAAAACGCATTCTAGGTCTGCCAACAGAGGGGTTGTTGGAAGGATTATTATTTACATCAAAATATTGCCATGCAAAGTGTGATGTTAGCTGCAAATTTGCAATATGAGAGCCATTGACATACATACTCAGTGATCGACTAATTCCTCCACCAATTGAGGAATCGGGTATTGAAAAACGTAAAACCATGCCTTCCGCTTCTTTAGTAACCTTCCACTTCATATAATCTCCTGTGGCTGTCAGACTTACATATTTTCTGTTTGAAGCTTCAGATTCCAATAAGGTTTGGTCATAGGAAGGGCCATGAATTATTGCACCTCCCCCCAATACCGCATCTTCCGATTCGTATCGTGTATAAGGCATTTGTGCCCCGCGTTCCTGTGCACAAATAGGAATGTTTACAAACCAAATTTGTACCAACATCAATAGGCCTGTAAAAAGTATGAATCTGAAATACAATGTCTGTTTTCGAGATTCCGGATTGAGTTGACTTTTCATAATCAATACTTTTTTATTCAAAGTTATAATAGATTACTAATAATGCGAATTAAGAGTCGAAAAAAAGATAAATCGCAAAGTACTCAAAGTAGGTGCGAACCCGCCGTCGGGCAGGGAACATAAAGAAATAAGGCTAGAATCAGAGACTCTCATTTCTTTCCCTGACTGGCTTTTATACAATAAAAAAGGCTGCGTTGCGGCAGCCTTTTATAAAAAATGATAAGATACTTATTTTTTTGTACAAACACAGACACCAGACCAAGAGCCATTCACTGTATAGCTTATGTCGAGGACATTACCGCTGATTGATCCTGAGCCTGACAGGCCATAGATATCACCACCCACCGTAATAGTTTGAGAAATAATGGATATTGTATTTTCGCTTACAGTTGCTTCAGCTGTGACATTTTGATTGCCAAAATTTGAAATTAAGATAGTTGTGGCTTTAGTAGTTGATTTTGTTATCGTAATATCATACGTATCAGTACCGGTTCCACCACCAACATTGGTAAATGTTTCACTAACGCCATAGGTTGCCAAATATTGATCGCGGGCATCAGTATTGTTATCTTTTTTGCATGAAGAAATAATAAGGACAAGCGAGACGGAAACTAACAGTAGTATTTTTTTCATAATAAGTTTATTTGGGTATGTTACCTACTCTTAAGGATTTTCGGTATCCTCCAATTATAATAAATAAATTTTCCGGAAAGATAATACTAAGATTTTTTTGTTCGTGCAAGAAAGTAATTTTTTTTTTAACGGTTTCTTTTTCATGATATTATTAATTCTGCTTTGATAGATTGAGGACATTTTGTCCCTATGGGACTTTAGGTACATTTTGTTTTTTATTTTCTACCAATATTTTGTGTCTCCGGCACTTTTTTAAACCTCGTAGAGGTTAAATATTGATAGTTATTAAGTATTCTTAGTTCTTGAAGTCCTATAGGGACGACATAACTATTAAATATTATAATCTGTCAAAATAGAATTTATAAGCAAAATCAAAAATTTTGTCAGGCATAAAAATATTTACCTGAATTCTAATTGCTTTTGTAAAAGCAATTTTCTCTTATCTTAGTCTTAACAGTATAATCAGTATAACAAATCACTTTTGTTTTATTCAGATAGTAAATTGATGAGAAAATTATAAAGTTTGTTAAAAGAAAAGAGACAAATATGGAGCTGGAATTTCTTTTAGAATTGAGTTATTTTCTGAGGAAAAGTAATTTTTTATTCTGGCGGAGATAATTTACGGTCTCAATAATAGTTTCTTTTACGGAATATTTTGGAGACCATCCGATGGAAGAAATTTTAGAAATATCGAGATGTACAAACGGAGTATCTCCTTTCCATCCCCGACTGCCTCCGGAAAATGTATAAACAACTTTCTCCAATCCCAGTGTTTCAGAAACTAAATTGGCAAGATCAACCACGTTAATCCATTCTTTATTTCCAAGATTGAAAATATTCGTTTTATCCTGGCTTTTTTCGATGGCCAAAAGAATCGCATCAATGCCATCATCAATATGAAGATAAGACTTGCGTTGCTTTCCGTCACCAAAAATATTGAGAGTGGATGAATTATCTTCCAGTTTTTTCATGAAGTCGAAAATTACACCATGACTGTATCGTGGCCCCATAAATGAAACAAATCGAAAAATCCAGCTTTTAATATCAAAATACTCGCAATAAGCCTGAATCATTGCTTCAGCAGAATATTTTGAGGCGCCATAGAGGGAGGTCTGAACAGGGGCAATGGATTCGGGTGTAGGTATCAGCTCCGGTTCGCCATATATAGTGGCAGAACTTGCAAAGACAATCTTTTTAATATTGTTAATCCGGATTGCTTCCAGAACGTTATGAGTGCCTGTTATATTTTGTTCAAAGTCGATCAGTGTATTTGTCATTCCTCCCTTTACATCGGCATTTGCCTGGAAATGAAAAACAATATCACTACCATCCATCGATTTTGTTAATAAGGAAACATCCAGTACATCGCCTTCAATAAGCGTATAATTTGGTTTATTCAAATTGTGGGCAATAAAAAATTTCTGTCCTGTAGAGAAATTATCGAAGACAGTAACATTGTTTCCTCCTGCCAAAAGCCTGTCGGCCAGATTACTGCCAATAAATCCCGCACCACCGGTAATGAAAGCCCTCATAGAAGATTATTGATTGATGCGTTTATCATATTCTTCCCCCATTGAATAACTATCGCCTTTTATACAGCGATTGATCTCTTGTTTTATGCAATGAAAAATCATAGAATGTATATCTTCCGTAATTTCCATATCTTCAATAGGCACATGCATTATAATTTCTGCAATTTTTGCAAGTCGGCCGCCTTTAAAACCGACCATTGCAATAGTTTTGCCCCCATTTTTAACAGCCCACTGTATAGCTTTGACTATATTTTCTGAATTACCACTTCCCGAAATTCCGATCACCACGTCGCCAGGGATCATAAATGTACGGAGTTGCTCAATGAATACTTCATCATATGAAAGATCATTTGTTATAGCAGTTGTACCGGCAATATTATCGTTCAGACAAAGCACTTTGAAACGTTTTTCCATACCGTAGGAGATACCTTTCAAAAAATCGCCGGCGATATGAGAGGCATTTGCTGCACTACCGCCATTTCCAAAAATATACATGGTTTTTCCGTCTTCACGACATTTTAGCAGAGCGTCCACAATCTTCCGGATGGTTTTGGTATCGAGTTTATCGAGTGTATTCTTAAGCCTCCCGAAATAGGCAGTAAAGTTATTATCTGTATTCATCAGCAAAATATATTATTTTCGATCCATCGTGTTCGAATTTAAAATCCAGTGTTTCATATTTATTGAGAACAGACTTCAATTTAGCTTGTTTTGACTTTTCACAATAAAAAAGCATAAAACCACCGCCTCCGGCTCCCAATAATTTTCCCCCGGCAGCACCACTTTTTAGTCCGGCGCTATATATCTCATCAATTTCGGGGTTGGTGATCTTTGATGCAAGTTTTTGTTTTAGCACCCAGTTCTCATGCAGAATTTTCCCAAAATCCGTAAGATTTTCGCTGTACAAACAATGACGCATATCATAAACCAAACCAACCATTTGCTTCAGGATATTGAATTTATCTTCGCTTGAAGCATTTTTCTTCTGTTCCGACAAAATATCGGAAGCCCTACGTTGATTGCCAAGGTAAAACATGATCAGGTTTTCTTCCAGGGCATGGTATACATTATTTTTAATATAAAGTGGTTCAACTTTAACAGTACCATCCAGGTTGAAATAAATGATATTTAATCCACCGTACGATGCTGCATACTGATCTTGTTTACCAATAGGCTCTTTCAGAATATCAATCTCAATTTCGCAAGCTTCGCTCGCAAGTTCTTCGTGAGTTACGTATTTTCGCCTGATAGCATAAAGATTGTGGAGTAAACCTACAGTAAAGGATGATGAAGATCCCATACCAGTTCCGGCAGGAATATCAGCAATTGAGCTAATTTCAATACCTCCCGTAATTTCTGCTTTCCTAAGAGCTTCCCGAAGCAATGGATGTTGCAATTCATCGAGACTGTGAACTGTTTCGGTACGGGTGTATTTAACCTGTATCTGGTCATTGTAAAAATATTTGTGGGATGAAATATACATGTACTTATCAATTGAAGTGCTAAGTACAGCTCCCTGGTGCCCGGCATAGAAAGTTTCCATATCCGAACCACCACCGACGAAACTGATTCGGAATGGTGTACGAGATATTATCATAATGTGGTTGAAGTTACTACAATATCTGCAAATGTAAGGTCTTTTTCGATGATTCGATATTCATCTTTCATCCTGTCTTGATAAAGTTGCTCAATATCTGCAATATTTTTACCCCGCCAATGATAGTATTTTTTAATCCTGTTTAAATATTCATTCTTGCTGATTTCGACAAAAATATTTAGTTGGGATAGGTGCATATGGTTTCACTACTCAAAGCCACAACACCTTCAATAATTACAATTTCCTCACCTTTATATTGATAATTTATTTCAGTAGATTTTCTGTTGGGGTGGTTAATATAAGTTGTCATTTTGACTTCCATACCAGCCATTATCTGCTGAATATCGGAATTGATACTTTCCAGCCTAAAACGATCAAAAACATCTTTGCAATTTTGTCGCTCTTCTTCAGGAAGTATCCAGTTATCGAGTTCTATTTTCAGCACTTTATGGCCTTCTCTTTCAAATTTCCATTTCAGGTAGGAAGCCAGAGTGCTTTTTCCTGAACGGGCATTACCACCAATAGTGATCAATGCAGGATACTTTGGCAGCATTGTAATTACCTTATTGAATATTTCTTTATGCGGTTCGTTTATTATATAGTCGACCGCTTCAGCAAGATTTTCAAAGAAAAAATCGGGACGGACGGTTGATTTTTTCAATCCAAAGCCCGTCATTACTCCTACCGTTGTACAATGAGCATTTTTCCCAGCCAGCACATCGCGATCATTATCTCCAATTATAAAGGAGGCAGAGAGATCGAGGTTAAAATCCAGGGAAGCTTCCAAAAGCATGCCTGGTTTAGGCTTACGGCATAAACAGTCGACTTTGTATTCTGTTCGCTCTCCGGCATACCCTTTATCCGGGTGGTGCGGACAAAAATATATGGCATCGAGTTTTGCTTTTTCTTTACCCAAATCGGTTTCCATCTTATTGTGGATAATTTTCAATTCTTCGGGTGTGCAAAGATTGCGGGCTATTACAGATTGGTTCGTTACAACTATTGCCTTATAGTCCGACTGATTTATTTTGCGTAGTGCAGCGGGTGTAAAATCATACAAGATTAAATCATCCGGTTTGCTGATGAAACTAATTTCTTCATTGATAACACCATCCCGGTCAAGAAATATTGCTTTTTGTTTAAATTCATAACTTGATCGGTCAATCTTGCCTGTTTGCCAATCTTTTTCAACTTCGGCGATCCTTTCAGGTGTGCCGATATCTTTTAAATATTCTGAAGTATTGTAGCCAAACATTTTTAATTCACCGATTATTTTTGGGAATATATCACGGCCAAAGTCGGCTTTAGCACCTTTTTTAAGGTGACTTAATATCAAGGGCGAGAATATGTATGCGCCGGCATTTACAAGATTCGGATAATATAGATCAGGATTATGTGGTTTTGGATAAAAACGGATAATTTCCCCGTTTTTGGCAGTTTCTACCAGATCGCTGTCAAAGGGGTGATCATTGGGATGCAGTACCAAGGTACAATTGCTGTTTCTCGTTCTATGAAAATCAATAAGCCTTCGAAAGTGCATATTCATCATGACATCACCATAAAGGACTAAAAAATCTTCTGTAAGCCGGTCTTCCAATGCTTTAATGCCACCAACCGTGCCAAGAGGTTGTAATTCTTCATAATAACTTATGGTGACACCCAAATTTTTGCCATCACCGAAATAATCGATAATATTGTCCTTTAAATAATTAACCGTTATCAGGATGTCAGTAATGTCGTATTTTTTTAACAGATTGATCTGATGCCAAAGAATTGACATATTTCCGATTGATAGCATCGGTTTTGGAATCTCTTTAGTAAAATCCCCCATTCGGGTTCCTTTTCCACCGGCAAGTATAATAGCTTTCACGTATTCAATTTACAAATTACACGACAAAGAAAATAGATTTTTTGGTGGTTAAAAAATATAGTAGAGAAATATATGATTTGGCAATGGAATAGGGTTTCAGATGTCTGTAAAATTTTATACTTTTAAACGACAATATTTTGCCATTATTGGTTAGACAATCTATCAAGTAATGATTAGAATAGAGGTTTCAAATAATTTTATGTTTTAAGTATAAAATATTCCAATGAATAAAATCCTGAAAATTGTATTAATATCATTCACACTCCTTGTATCCTGTACAAGAAATACTACAAAAGAAAATATGAGCGGATCTCAATCATCAATAAACAAGGTATTTGATCAGTATTATGAAGACAGACTGAAGCTATATCCTCTGGATGCAACGATGGCTGGTGATTCGCGGTATAACGACGTTTTAAAAAATGATATTTCGGAATCCTACCGGGCTGAATTGCGATCTTTTTATTCAAAATACCTCAATGAAATTAAAAAGTACAATCGAAGTAATTTGTCTGAAATTGATCAGGATAGTTATGATGTGCTTACCTGGGAATGTGAAATACATCTTAAAGAATTGGAATTTCCGTTTAATCTGATGCCTGTTAATCAGATATTCTCATTACATCTTTTAATCGGACAATTAGCAGGAGGGGAGAGTTTCCAACCTTTTAAAACGGCCAAGGATTATGATAACTGGCTAAGCCGACTTAAAACTTTCACTGCATGGTGTGATACAGCTATTGCAAATATGAGAGAGGGAATAAAATTGGGATATGTTCTTCCAAGATCATTGACAATAAAAGTAATACCGCAAATGACAGAATTCGATCATGGTCCTGTCGAGGATCATCTGTTTTTTGCACCCATAAAAAAAATGCCCGCTGATATTTCTCAGGAAGATAAAATCAGACTTGAGAAAGAGTATAAAGATTATATTAAAA
>Ga0182027_10007320_pt1 | contig 16290 bp, 8 predicted proteins | sample 712E1DmetaG_FD_121300 | JGI IMG/M metagenome (GOLD analysis project Ga0182027, IMG submission 121300) | Permafrost microbial communities from Stordalen Mire, Sweden - 712E1D metaG (Illumina Assembly) | ecosystem: Environmental > Terrestrial > Soil > Wetlands > Permafrost | place: Sweden...
AGTAACATGAATTCAAATGACAACTTTGTTAAGATATCTCCGGGGGTTGCTCCCATTACCTTCCTGATGCCTATTTCTTTTGTTTTCTTCTCCGCATTTATCATCGACATTCCGAAAATCCCTAGTAAAGCAATAAATAGTGTAAGGCTTGAAAACAGCATTAAAGTCTTTCCGAAACGGTAATCTTCACTATACAATTCATTTATCGAATCGTTCAGAAAAGTATATTCAAATGGTTTATCTATTGCAAATTCATTCCAGATACCTTTGATAAAATTGATCGAACCGGAAATATCGTCTGTACTTAGTTTTACAAATAATTTTCTTACTCCCTGCTGATTACAAAGTATCAGCATCGGAGGAATTTTATATCGAAATGAATGAATATGAAAATCCTCAACAACACCGATTATAGTTCCAAAATTCAGCTTTGTCCCAATCGGATCAGTAATCCCTAATGCTTCAATGGCACTCTTGTTTATTATTACATTTCCATCTTCATTTCCCATTTCTTCAGAAAAGTCTCTTCCCTCCAGAAGTTTTAACCCAAGAGTGCTAACAAAATTATAATCAACCATAAGTCCCTCAGTGTTAACAATCTTTGTTTTATCGTCAACCCTGGGGAGTCCTATTCCCATTGTATTTGTCGTAGGTAAAGCCCACATCGATCCTGTTACATTCTCAACTTTAGGAGATGATTTTATTTTATTTTTAATTGTCTTGTAATACTTCCTGACACCATCATCACTTATATTTACACTGATTACCTTATTTGTTTTGAAGCCAAGATCGCTTGATTTGAAATACTTTATCTGACTGTAAATAGTTCCCGTACAAATTATTAAAACGACAGATATTGTAAGCTGCGCAATGTTAAGAGTTTTAGTAAAAAATGAGCTGCCACTTCCTTTTCCGGTTGTCTTCTTCAGAATATCAATCGGTTTGGAACTGAAAATTCTTGCTGCCAGGTAGATCCCTGAGCCAACCCCTATTAAGATTGTCACGATGATTAATCCTAAGGTGAAATGCCAGTTTTGGATATAATTTATCGTAAGAAGTTTATTAAAAAGAGGCTGACTGAAATATGGCAACACTAATTCGGTTATTGATATTCCAAATGGCAGAGCGATAAGTGAAATAAAAATTGTTTCACCCAATATCTGCCTGATAATTAATAATCTACTCGCTCCGGCTGTCATTCGTAGGCCGAATTCCTTTAGTCTTTGTTCAGATCTTGAGGTTGATAATAATATGTAATTAAAACTTGCCGTTAACATTATCAATAAAGCGACTATTGAGTAGATATAAATGTTTCGCGAGTTTCCGTGCGGACTATCCCCGCTGCTTTTTATCTGATCGGAATGAAAATAAATATCTTTATAAGGCTGCAATTTGAATTTCATCCCAAAAGGTTCCTTGTCAAAATGTTTTCCCTCGTAGCCTGCCATTATTGTTTCAAGATATTCGGGTTTATAGTTTTCAGGAAATAATACCAGTGTAGTAAAGAAAAAACCCATGGGCCAGGTATTGGCATAATATTCGGGACCATTTTTTTCATTATCGGTGCTCATAACCAGTTTATCCAATTGCTTTAGGGCAATGTCAATATTCATAATGATATCCGGTTTGAAGGTTGAGGTAACCGGCAGATCTTTAATAAGTCCTGTAACAGTAAGAGCATATGAATCGCCGTTATTCACCATTATAAGGAGTTTCCCTATCGGGGATACCTCACCAAAGTATTTTTTTGCAAAGGTTTTTGTAATGATTACCGAATTAGGCTCTTTCAGAAAGTTTTCCTGCTTTCCTTCAAGAACATCGAAAGTCAATATGTTAAATAATTCATTATCTGCACAATAAACGTTACCTTCATAAAATACTTTATTATCGTATCTAAAACTTGTATTGCCAATATTAATATACCTTGCCAATTTAAAAGTTTCAGGAATGTCAGAACTAAGGGTAGTCTTTAGAACATAAGGAGTGGTAGAATAAACCTCACCAGAAGTCTTAAGTTCCTGATTAATTCTGTAAATATGATTAAGCAACTTGTTATGTTTATCATATCTGAGTTCTGTTGAGATATATAACAACAGAATAAATGTGCCGGCCAGGCCGACTGAAAGGCCTGCAAGGTTAATTATTGAGTAAATCTTCTGTCTAATGAAGTTTCTGAGCACAAGTTTCAAATTAAATTTTATCATGATTCAAAGTTTTATTAAGATTGTATTACCTGTTTACAAATAATGTAAAGCTTATATACAATCAGAATGCCAATTTCATAACACTCTTACAATGTGATATTTAATAATTAATTGCAGAAAAGACTGAGTAATTTCTTACCAGTCCACTGAGTAATTATTACACAATAATAAGTATTTTTATTGCCTCTAATTAAGTGACCGGAGACCTCACCTGACAGGTTTTTTCCAATATTTTTACAATGAAAGGATCCTTTTAAAGTTGTCCGGTAAATAAAAATCGAATTTATGAAGAATAAAGGAAGAATATTAATAGTTGATGATAATGAAGAGATATTAATCGCTTTGAAACTCTTTCTGTCAAGCCATTTTGAAATTGTGGATATACAAAAGAATCCTAACACAATTCCTGAAATAATTCAGCGCCAGAGCTACGATGTAATTATTCTTGATATGAATTTTTCAGCAGGGATAAACAGCGGCAATGAAGGAATCTATTGGTTGCGTAAGATTCTGGAATACGACCCGCTGGCAACTGTATTGTTTATTACGGCTTATGGTGATATTGAAATGGCGGTAAATGCAATAAAGGAAGGAGCAACAGATTTTATACAGAAACCATGGGATGACGAAAAACTGCTGGTCACAATTATGACAGCTGCCAAATTTAGAAAATCTAATCTCGAAATTAAAAAACTCAGGAATAAACAAATTCATCTAAACGAGAATATCAATAAGTCATTTAACATGTTTGTCGGTAATTCACCGGAGATGCAAAAAGTGTTTAAAACGATTGCCAAAGTTGCCGGAACCGAAGCAAATATTCTTATACTTGGTGAAAATGGGACCGGAAAGGAACTTATTGCCAGAGAGATTCATAAACAATCATTAAGATCGGGTGAAGTTTTTGTGAATGTTGATATGGCCTCTTTTAATGAAGGGGTCTTTGAGAGCGAATTGTTCGGTCATGTGAAAGGAGCTTATACAGATGCGAAAGAAGAGAGGGCCGGCAGATTTGAAATAGCCTCCGGTGGCACATTGTTTTTAGATGAAATCGGGAACCTTACAATGTCAATGCAGTCCAAGCTTCTGGCTGCCATCCAGAACCGTGAAATATTCCGGATAGGTTCAAACAGACCGATACCTATTGATATAAGATTGATCTCCGCAACCAATAAGCCCATAATCGAAATGGTAGTTGTGAATACTTTCAGAGAGGATTTACTTTACAGAATTAATACGATACAAATTTTACTACCCCCATTGAGGCACAGGATTGAGGATATTCCATCACTGGTCAATCATTTTCTGATTATGTATGGCGAAAAATATAATAAACAGGAATTGAAAGTTTCAAGTCAGGGTATGGATGCATTACTTAAATACAGCTTTCCCGGTAATATCCGGGAACTGGAACATATGGTAGAGAAAGCAGTTATTCTTTGTGAATCAGGCATTTTAAAACAAGAGGACCTGTTTTTCCAGCAAAAAAAATTTCATGTTGCCGGCAAAAGGTCTTTTGACCTGGAACTGAATGAAAAACAACTCATTTTGGATGCTCTGGAAATGCATGGAAATAATTATACAAAAGCCAGTAATGAGTTGAATATAAGCAGAAAAACACTTTATAATAAAATTAAGAAATATGGCATTTAACCGCTTTTTCAGGTTTGTAATATTACAGGCAATATTACTTGCCGTCACGGGAACTTTTTTTTTATGGACTCTGACACAGGATTACCTGTTAATAACAAAATTTACGCTCGGATTTATCTGGGTATTACAAATTATATTACTTATTCACTATCTGACGAGAACTAACCGAGGTCTTGACAACTTTCTGCAATCAGTCAAACATCTTGATCCTACCAGGGGAATTACAGAAGGTGATAAATCATTTGACCTTTTAAACCTGACCTACAATGAGATAATTGATTCAATCCAAAAGGTGAAAATTGAAAAAGAAGCAGAACATCATTACTTTCAGAATACAATTGAACATGTAGGCATCGGATTGATATCATTTAATGATGCGGGCCAGACAGAGCTATACAATAAGGCTGCCAGAGAGTTATTCAAATTGGAATTTGTAAGGAATATTCAGGAGTTGAACAAATCAATACCGGGTATTTCAGAGCTGTTGTTTTCATTGAAACAAAAACATTCCAAAATGATAAAAGCTGTCTCGGGCGATGAAATTCTGAAATTATCGATCAGAAAAACAGTATTTAAGATACAGGATAAAACAGTTAATCTGGTTTCATTTCAAAACATCCGCACTGAACTCGAAGAAGAAGAAATCGAAGTATGGAAAAAACTAATCAGTGTACTTACACACGAAATCATGAATTCGGTTGCGCCTATAAAATCATTGACTAATACTATGATAAAAATGTTTGAAAAGAACAGACCTTCAGACACGAACGAAGAATCTGAATATAATGTCGATACATTAATGGCTCTGAAGGCTATTCAGAAAAGAAGCAAGGGGCTTTTAAATTTTGTTGAAACCTACAAAAACCTGACAAAGGTGCCGAATCCCGTTTTTCAGTATATAGAACTGAAGAGTCTTATACATGAAATTATAATTTTGATGGACAGCGAATTACAATTAAATAACATAAGTTTAACTTCAGAAGTCAATCCAGCAAATCTTAAAGTTAATGCTGATGAAAGATTAATCACCCAGGTGATAATTAATCTGATTAAAAATTCTATCGAGTCTGTCAATAAGGAGAAAAACGGGAAGATTCAGATTAAAGCCTTCATATCTTCCCAATCTGAAACAATTATACAGGTAATTGACAATGGGACAGGGATAGCCGCTGATTTGATTGACAAGATTTTTATACCATTTTTTACTACCAAAGAGCATGGTTCGGGTATTGGGTTAAGCTTGTCACGACAAATCATGAAGCTTCATGGTGGAACAATTTCAGTATTCTCAAAATATGGAATTGAAACCATATTTACACTAATATTTTAGAAAACAATATATACGGATGCAACATTTACATCTGTTGTCCGTCTTTATAACAAAAAGAGAGAAACAAAAGAAATATTAATCGCTTAAGAAAGCATAAAAAAGGGAAGCCATGACAGTCAAATTATATGCAAACGAAGTTGTTCTTAAAGCGGGTGATACAAATCAGGTTATTGACAACAACACTATTGAGGGAAAACTGATAGTTACAAACCAGCGGTTGTACTTTAAGACTCTAAATGATGAGACTGACAGATTTAACCTTGAAATACTTTTCGATAACATACGCGAAGTGATATTTTTCAGCAAGGGACTTTTCTCGGTCAAAGGTTTAAATATCATTACTAGAGATGGGAATTGCCACAGCTTTCCATTAAAGAAACGTGATGAAATAGGACAGCTGATTAACAAAATGTACTAGAGCACTTTCACTCACTATATATATTTCAAATTATAAATCAAGATCAGAATCCTGCAATCGCGGGATTCTTTTTTTACTCATATCTCAGCGAATCAACAGGGTTTCTGAGTGCAACTCTGCCAATCTTAAAAATAATTGTAAAAATTGTTGCCACAAACATTATTGATGCTGCTAATAAGAGTATCCCTGCCTTTATCTGAACAAAATTGACCCATAGACTGCCTAACAATATTTTCGACATATAATATCCTCCGGTACACCCTATCAACGAAGCAATAACAAGTAAATTCCTGAAGGTGACAAGAAGGTAATTTCTAAACATGTTTTTGCAATCAGCGGAAATTAAAGAATCATTTATCGGGATTATTCAGTTTCCATTAGTTAAGCACTGAATATCTGATATTGTAAAAATATTTAATTTCAATTATTTAATAAAATAATATTACGGTGCTCTGCACCTTTGACCTCAATTCCAAACATTCAACTACAAATATTCCGGTGCTCCGCACCTTAAAACTCTATGCCAATCTTTCAAATACTACAAATATTACGATGCTCTACACCTTTTAGATCAATGCCATACATTCAGTTATAAATACTCCGATGTTCTGCACCTTTCTGATTTTATATATAGCAGCAGAGCTGCAAAATATTTGTAGAAGTAAAGCCAACAAACAACATACAAGGTGCAGAGCACCGCAATATTATTCATATTTCAGAGACTGTGCAGGATTTACCCTCGCTGCCCTCATAATTCGATAGCTGATAGTCATCACAGCAATACCAAGAGCAATAGTCAGACCAGCAATAAAACTGAAAACACCAAGGTTGATTCTGTAATAAAAGTTCTCCAGCCATTTACCCGCTATATAATAAATTAAAGGCCATGCAATCAGAGCCGAAATTGAAACGAGTATAATAACTTCCCGGGAAATTACAATATAAATATTCGCGATTGAAGAGCCCATAGCTTTTCTGACTCCGATCTCTTTGGTACGTTGTTCAACTGTAAATGATGTCAGTCCGAAAAGACCAAGAGCTGCTATAAAAATTGCCAGAATTGAAAAAATTACAGCCATCTGGGCATTCTGTTTTTCCTGTTTATACATCTGTTCAAAGTCGGCATCAACAAAGTAATATTGCAAGGGATTATTAGGCACAAAGTCTTTCCATTTGTTTTCAATAGCGCTGATTGTGCTTAAATAATTTTTACCTGATAACCTTACAGTCAGATATCCCCAAAAAATACCATCTGCTTTGAAACGGAAGAGATATGGTTGAATCGGATTTCGCAAAGATTCAAAATTGAAATTTTTAACAACCCCGATAACAGGTAAATAATTTAACTTACCTGAATCTGCCGGTTGTATAAACCGGGTCTTCGCAAAGTCTGTAATCGAAAAATTCTTAACAGCGCTTTCATTCACAAGACATGATTGTTTATCCGTAGAATATGATTCATTAAAGAATCTACCCGATGCAAGTGTCATTTTATAAGTTTCCAGATAGTCATAATCGACCCAGTTAGTCTGCATCAGATAGTTCTCATCTTTTCTTCCTTCCATCCCATAACCATTATCATTGTTGTTACGGCCCGGAACAGCCGTGGAACTGGCAATATTTACAACCCCCGGAATACCTTTTACAGCATCTTTAAAAGACTTCACTTTTGTTCCCAGAGCATCTGCCCTGTTTATCACAATTAACTTCTCTTTATTGAATCCCACATCTTTATTAAGCATATAATTTATCTGCCTGTACATAATCATTGTGCCAACTATCAGCAAAATCGAAATGGTGAATTGAAAAACCACAAGAACTCTTCTGAGACGGCCATTTTTCATACTATTTTTCACATTGCCTTTAAGTACTTCATAAGGGTTGAAACCTGACAGAAAGAATGCAGGATAACTTCCTGCCAGTATACCAACAATTACTGAAAAAAGAATCAGAACCGGGATTATGTACCATGAAGCAAAAAGATTCAGTGCAAGCCTGGCTCCCAGTAGATTATTAAAATATGGAAGAGTCACCTTAATAAATATTAAGGCAATAATCAACGAGATGAATGATAGAATAAATGATTCCGAAAGGAATTGTGTTACAAGCATACCTCTTGAAGAACCTCCGATCTTTTTTATTCCGACCTCCTTCGCTCTTCTTGAAGACTGGGCAGTTGAAAGATTCATAAAGTTTATTGCTGCAATTATTACAATAAGAATGGCTATACTTCCAAATATCATCAGGAACTTCGGATCACTGGCTGCTTTGAATTGCTGCTGCGTAACTGTCGGATCGAGATGGGCTTTTTTAAGATTCTGTAAATAAAACCTGTATTTGTTTCCCTTGGCGGCAAAATCTGTAATTGATACTCCCATGTATTTCTGTAGTTCCGGCCCAACATATTTAATAATCATTTCAACCATTTTTGCATCCACAGTCTTGGAGCTTGAATTCTGCTTTAAGAGAAGATATGTACTATAGCTGTTGCTTAACCAGGTCGGATTCTTTGATCCGGGATCGGTCATGAAAGATGTTAAGATATCAGCCTCAAAATGAGAGTTTCCAGGCACATCGCCCATCACGCCGGAAATTGTGTACAATAATGTATCTGACCCTATCTTAATTGTTTTGTCAATCGGATTTTCTATTCCGAATATTTTTTTTGCAATTGATTCTGAAAGTACTGCTTTCCGAGGAGCATTCAATAGATTGTTAACATCACCTTTAATTACAGGTATTGAAAAGAAATTAAAAAATGAAGAATCTGCCTCGACAATATGGTCCTCAACAAAAACCTCTTTATTATATTCAACAGTAGTCGGCCCCACTCCATTCATTCTTAGAAAATCTTCCACCTCAGGAACTTCCTTGAGCATTGTTGGACCTATAACAGCTGCAGAATAAGTTGCAGTAATTTCCTGACCTCCTATTTTCCCATTAAGGATCATCCTGAAAATCCTATCTTTTTTAGTATTATACCTGTCATAACTTAATTCATTTATTACAAAAAGTGCAATAAGAAGGCTGCATGCAATTCCAATTGATAGGCCAAGGATGTTGATAATAATATACGCCCGTTGTCTTTTAAAAGATCTTATACTGTGTTTGATGAGGTTGTTGAACATGATAAGTTGGAATAATTGGTTAATAAATTAGGTCAAGTATCTTGTAAAGAATCTTCCGGTTTCATATTATCCGGATCTTCTTTTGGAAAAGACGAACAAAAAAGAAGTACGTTGCAGAACCGGCTGATTATTCTACTTTCAATGCCTCCGAGGGATTTGTAATGCTTGCCCTATATGCCTGAAAACTAACTGTTAACATCGCAATTAAAATGGCTCCGGCAGCTATTCCGGCAAATACATAGAAACTTATATCTATCCTGTAAGCATATTGTTTCAGAAGGTTTTTGACAATGACCCAGCCAAGCGGAATTGCTATTACAATTGAAATAAGAACAGGTAAAATGAATTCAAGTGCCAATGTAAACATAATTGTGACTGAATCAGCTCCCATAACTTTCCTGATACCAATCTCATTTGTTCTACGTTCAGTTGAATATGATGATAAACCATAAAGTCCCAGGCAAGCAATAATTATCGCCAGAATTGTAAAATATTTCAGCAAATCTGTAATACGTACCTGAGCTTTGAATAATTTATCATAATCCTGATCAATAAATGTATATTCGAGAGGATAATCCGGGACAACCTCTTTCCATGCTTTTTCTGCTGCTTTAAGTGATTCGGGAACACTTCCAGGTGTTAACCTGATAAGAATGCATCGCAGATAGTTGATTGGGGCCAAAGCAAATGCCATCGGTTCAATGGCCTGGTCAGCACCCTTAAAATGGAAATTTTTGAGAACTCCCACAATAACGCCCTTAAGCCCCATAAATCTGAAGTTCTTACCAACAGGGTCTGCAATCCCCATAAGTTTTACAACCTCTTCATTAACCAGGAAATTACCGGTTGTGTCCTTTGCCATATCAGATACGAAATCTTTTGAAAAATCACGACCTGATACGAGCTCCATTTTCAATGTTTTCAAATAATCATAATCAATTCCATTAGTTCCGATTAGTACCTGCCTGTCAGGGTCTTTGCCGTCCCAGCTGGCGCCTCCTGAATTGCTTCCCATCATGGTAGGATTCCACATCGATGCAGTAACACCTTTTATTAATGTCTCTTTCTCCAGTTCGCTCTTAAGTGAATAATATTTTGATTTCATTCCATCGGGCATAGGAATACATATCAGGTTCTCTTTATTGAAACCCAGTTCCTTGTTCTGAAGAAATTTTAACTGCCTGAACATAAAAATTGCTGATACAGCTATCAGTATAGACAGAGTGAATTGTATTACAACCAGAATTCGTCTCAGCGTCCCATTGCCCTTTGCCGAAACAGCATCACCCTTTAATACCATAACTGGTTTAAATGATGACAAATAAAACGCAGGATAAATTCCTGAAATTAATCCTGCTGCAAGCCCGACAACAATAAAATTTATTATAAATCTAACGTGAAAGATATCTGCAAGTATGAAACTCTTACCCGATATATTGTTGAATATACTGAGCGATAATCCAACTAAAAAGACAGCCAGTATCATTGCTATAGCGACCAGGAGCAGTGACTCAAGTAAGAACTGGACTATAATTGACAGCTGATCAGCACCTGCTGCTTTCTTTATTCCTATTTCCTTAGCTCTTCCTGAAGCTTTTGCAGTTGAAAGATTAATAAAATTTATACAGGCTATAAGTAAAATGAATAAAGCAATTAATGTGAAGATAGTAACCACAATTATCGGACCTCTCGACTCTTTAAAACCAAACTGGCCCAACAGGTGAATATCAAGTAATGGAAAGAGGCTGAACTTAGTTGTTATCTGCGGGTTATTCTGCACAACTATATCAGTAAGCTTTTTGTTAACTGACTTTATATCTGCCCCTTGCTTTAGTTTAATAAATGTAAATATTGAATTATTGCCCCATGATTTATCTGCTACCCCTATCTCTTTAAGGTATGAATAAGGTATAACAGCACTAAAAGTAAACATTGAATTCTCCGGAATATTTTTAAATACACCAGTAACCGTAAACTGAGCCTTATTCTCCACAGTGAGTGTTTTCCCAATCGGGTTAATATTGCCAAAGTATTTTGTTGCCAGTTTTTGTGTAAGTATTATAGAATGAGGAGAGTTTAATGCTGTTGCGGGGTCACCCATACTTAACGGAAAGGTAAAAATCTTAAGAAGCTCCGAATCCACAGCTGCAATAGAAGATTCAAAAAAAACTTTATCGTCATACTTGAATAAAACGCGGGGAAGCCATAAATTTATTCTGACCTGATCTTCTATTTCAGGTATCTTTTCTTTCCATACCGGTCCACCCGGGACAGGTGTCACAGTAACGTGATATCGTGCACCAGAATAAAACTGGTCTTCTTCGACACGATAAATATTTTTTGCATTCAGGTTAAACTTTTCATAACTGAATTCATCCTGAACCCATAATAGAATTAATAATGAAGCAGTCAGACCAATGGCCAGACCCGTAACATTTATAAATGTGAAACCTTTGTGCAGTAAAATATTCCGGAAAGCTATACGAAAGAAGTTTTGAATCATGGTTAAAAAAGTTATGTGCAACCTAAAGACGAATTTCGTTTTTATTTGTTGCACATGACTTATCAACCAACTAAAAATATATATTTTATTTCACCGGTTTCAATTCATTGATTTTTTCTTTTGGTACCAGTGACACAGTCTCTTTCTTAACAGTTATATCTTTTGCAAGAATGAAGGTTGCTCTCTGCCTTATATCTTTTGACGAGGCCCCGATTTTTACTTCGTACTTCCCTGCTTCTGCAATCCATGATGAAATTGCTGGATCAAAGGATGAAAGACGGCGACTGTCGATAATAAAAGTCAGTGTCTGGGATTCTCCGGGTTGAAGAAGCTTTGTTTTTGAAAAACCCTTCAGTTCAAGAGATGGTTTATCAAGTTTAGCCGAAGGAGCTGAAATATATAGTTCTGCTACCTCTTTCCCTGCTGCACCCCCGCTGTTTTTTATATCCACCGAAACTGTTATGTTACCGGTAAACTTTGGGGAGCTGAGTTTAAGATTACTATAAGTGAAATTTGTATATGACAATCCAAATCCGAATTCGTAAGCAGGTTTCACTTTAAATGTTTCGTAATAACGATATCCCACATAGATTCCATCATCATAAGTAACTTCTGCAGGTTTTACTCTCCTGAACGAACTCAAAGGGCTTTGATCTGCTGGTGTCTCTGAGGTCAGTTCTTTTCCCGGAAATGTTTTTGCAGATGGAACATCTTCATAAGTTATAGGAAAAGTAGTCGCAATCTTACCTGAAGGATTAACCTTCCCGCTGATAATATCAGCAATCGAATTACCGGTTTCCTGTCCGCCCTGCCAAGCAAGAAGAATAGCGTCAGGCAAATCTCTCCAACTTGCTGACTCAACAACACCACTTACGTTAAGGATTACAACAGTTTTTTTCCCTTTTGCTTTAAAAGCTGCGGATACATTCTTAATGAGTTGTTGTTCGGAATCGGTCAGTTGAAAATCACCTTTTGCATTTACGCGATCGCTTCCTTCGCCTGAGTTTCTTCCTATTGTTATAATTGCAGCATCTGATACGTTTGCCATACCGTTGATAATATCCTGATTGACATTCAGTTCCTCAATCTGTCTTGATCCCATCATCGCCATAAATCCTCTGGTTTGAGGCCGGCCTGCTTTTGAAAGTTTCAGATAGTTTGCATAGAGTGAATGAAGATCTTCATTGAGTTTATAACCTGAATTCTGCAATCCCTCGATAAGAGAGACGCTATAAGCGTTGTTTACTTTGCCGCTGCCTGTTCCCCCCGTAATAATCTCGTAAGAAGTATTTCCAAAAGCGGAAATATTAATGATACCTGTTCCAAATGGTAAAGAGCTATTGTCATTTTTCAGCAATACCATTCCTTCTGAAGAAGCCTGACGAGTTACCTCTGCATGTGCCTTAAGATCAGGCTTATTTGAATACTTATAACCTTTAAATCGCGGACTCTGCAGCATGATATTCAGTATCTTCTCAACATTCCTGTCCAGGATTTTTTCATCAAGCTTTCCATCCTTTACGGCATTGACAATGGTTTTGATCTGATCCGGTGTCCCAGGCATAAGCATATCGTTTCCGGCAATCATCTGGGCTACAGGATCTTTTCCACCAAACCAGTCTGTCATTACAAAACCTTTGAAATCCCAGTCCTTTCTCAAAATGTTTGTCAGCAGCTCAGGATTTTCAGATGTATAAATGCCATTAATAAGGTTATAGGAAGACATTACAGTCCATGGCTGGCCTTCCTGAACAGCGATTCTGAATCCCTCAAGATAAATCTCACGTAAAGCACGTTCACTTATATTTGTGTTCAGAGAATTCCTGTTTGTTTCAGCATTATTTGCAGCAAAATGTTTTATTGAAGTGCCAACACCTTCAGATTCAACGCCGTTAACCATGGCTGCACCCATTTTACCGGTAATATAAGGATCCTCAGAATAGTATTCGAAATTTCTTCCGCACAATGGATTACGATGAATATTCATACCGGGCCCCAGTAAAACGTCTGCTCCATATTCAAGTACTTCATTTCCGATTGCTTTGCCAACTTTATTGACAAGATCAACATCCCATGTCGAGGCTAGTAATGTACCAACAGGGAAAGCGGTACAATAGTATGTATTTTTATCATTTTCCCTGGTTGGACTGATCCTTACTCCGGCAGGTCCGTCAGTCAGCACCATCGGAGTTATTCCCAGACGCGGGAGCGAAAAGGATGTTCCGGCGGCACCGGCAACAAGACTCTGTGTTTGTCCGATGACCGGATCGGAAGGAGGATTGACCGGCGGATTTGCGGGAGCATTTGCAGGTGCATTAGAAGATGGCGGAGGACCACCAGGCATACGCGTCCCTGTGCCGACAACCAGAGCAGCTTTCTCTTCAAGGGTCATTGCTGCAATAACTTTTTTAACCGGATCTTTACCCAACTTTGGGGTATTTCCGGTTTGGCAGTTCGCTGATATCACGAATGAAATCAGAAGAACTGACACTGTCAGAATTTTTTTCATACAGATGATTTTAAGATTATACTTATAAATTACATTTTCTATGCCATAAACGGGTTCTAAAAATGTAAAGGTAAATGAAACATGTGTTAAGAGTTGTTAAATCTTTTGCAAAGTAAATTCCAGCCTCAATTAATAATAATTAAATAGAAGTACAGGGAAGTTTTACCGACAGAAAGCGGTTTTTCAGATATGATCAAAAAATTATCTGTTGAGAAGAACTATTTTTTTGAATTTTTACGGTAATAAACCCGGTTCATGTTCCAGTCTTTCGCTATAAGAACCCCATTATGATCTATAAAAAGGTTATTCAGATTATTGTTAGCCCAATACAATTCAAAATTATTAAGGTCAAACGACTTCAGGATACCATATCCGGGCAGAAGGACATAATAAAAATTCCCCCATTTATTAAAAAGGGTACCCATCTCGGTAATAAACTGAGGATTAGCAACATATATAGATGAATACGATGCACCGTAATCAGTAGATTTGTATATTGAGACAGGCGCGGCTCCCTGACTTAATATGAATATTTCATCCTTTTCATTAACAAATAGTTTGATTGAATAACCCGGGGTCTCCATTTTTGTCCATGTCATACCATTGTCAAAAGATCTGTTCAAACTGCAGCAACCTGAGCCATGATATAAAAGTGATCCGTCTTTTAAACGAAAGACATCTCCAAAGCCATAGGTTATTAATGGGTTTCCGTCAGGTAAATCTGTCCATGTCATACCTCCGTCTTTCGAAAACTTTATCGGATGATCAAAGGCAAAAACCCAAACATAATTATCGTTTGAAATATAGGGATAGATAAAGTAGGGTCTGTCAGGAAAAGGTTTTGTGCAAGTTTCCCATGATACCGCGTGATCTGTGCTTTTCACTAATTCTCCTGTCCAGGTAGTGACATAAATGACTCCGTTTCTATCCATATTAATTGTCCTGGGGGAAACCAATGCCGGGTCGTTAACAGGTTCCCACAAATAATATCGTTCCCCCTGTTTGTAGATTTGATTATTGTTAATCATAAGAGTGAACTTATTAACCGTATCGGCTACCATTCCCATCATGTCACCATCAGGAGAGAACGAACAGGTATCCCATACGTCATTTCTGAAACCATATTCAACAAGATCAGTTGAAGTCAGATATTTCCCTGATAAATCATAAGTTTTTGCTCTGAGTATCTGCTCAAATGATCCTGAGCCAAGCTTCCAACCGGTGTAAATCAATCCATTTTTATCGGTATTCGCGGATTGCACAGTGATATTTCCATTTCCCCTGACTATCTCGAAAATTACTTTGACAGTATCTTTAATCGGATCAACATTATTCACCGATCTGAATTCAACACTATCACTAACCCATTCTCCCGCGAAAAATTTCATTCCCGGGCTGGTTTGAAAATAAAATGAATAATTACTCAATGAGTTCACTGAAGGATCAGGATACCTGTCGCAAGACAAGGCAACACAAAGTATGACAATCAGCAAAACCGGTTTTCTCATTAGCTTCCTTTCTTAATGGCTCGATGGCGGTATTGTAATTCCTATCAGAAAAGAGATGGTCCTGTTCCTGATCACATAGTCTGCAATTGAAGAACTCTGTTGCTCTGCCACAATGGTCTTATTGTAAACATTATTAAAGCCCGTACTATAACGGAGAGCCAGGTCAACCTTAAACCTGTTCAACAAAGGCAGAGATACCCTGGCGCCGAAGATCCAACCGATATCATTGTCCTTAATATATCTTTCAAGATCATCGTAAATAATAGTTTTATTTACCGTATAACCCGATTCTGAACGCATCTCATTATATGCAACGCCAACATTCCGCGCATTCAGTTTTAATCCAATCCATGGCCCTGTATTAAAAAAAACTATTTGGGATTTTCCAACCGGGAAGCTCATCAGAAGTGGAATTACCGCATAATCTATCTGAACTTTTGTATCGACATAGTACAATGGGGTACTTTTATTCAGATATATGAAAAATGAGGCACTTGAATCTTTCATCGAGTAGCCTTTCCGTTCAAAAGAGACTCCTGATATAAATGAAAGCCCGGACTCCATCAGAAAATTAACAGAGAACCCAAGTGAAGGGCCGGCAACGGTTGAATATTTTGCCTTATCCGAACCAAGACCATTCCATGAGATATCCACTCCACCCCAGTATGTAACTGTAACCTTTTTTGATGTTGAATCGATTGTAAATCCTGGATTAATAGTCCTCTTGTTCTTTTTAAGAAACTCGTAATCAATACCCAAAACATATTCTGAAGAGCCCTGTCTTAAATTAGAGCTTTCCAGCAAATGCTTTCGTCCGGTAAGGTAACTTACGTTAAAAGTAGCCCTAATTTTATTACTCAATGGATAAGAGATCCCCGAGGAAAACATATATCCAAAATCTGTCTTTTTTGCAATGCCTGGTGTAGAATAATTATAATCATTGCTCAAACTATGATCCTTCAAAAATGAAAAAATCAATCCGGCTCTCATATTGAACTGAATGAAGGAGGGGACTTGCACGGTTAAAAGAAGCGGCA